>Ga0163217_1040860_pt1 | contig 13137 bp, 8 predicted proteins | sample SynspAceP_FD_185933 | JGI IMG/M metagenome (GOLD analysis project Ga0163217, IMG submission 185933) | Saline lake microbial communities from Ace Lake in Antarctica - Synechococcus sp. Ace-P (PacBio error correction) | ecosystem: Environmental > Aquatic > Non-marine Saline and Alkaline > Saline ...
GTGGGGGAGAAAAAAGGAAAGGGGAAAATAGCCCCCTTTTTAATGGTGGGGGGGGGGGTTTTTTAAAAAAGATCCCCTTTTTGACAGAATAAAGGAAAAATTCTAAAAAATTTGTGGAAGACCCCCAATAAAGAAACAACGGATTTTAAACTATTTGTTGGAAATTAAGAAAAAGATATAAAAAAATAGAAAATGCTAAAAAAAGAGGCAAGTTCTAGTAACGAGAAAATAAAGTGGAATTCCAATCCGCAAAACCCCTGGTACGCTCTTGTTAAAAAATGAATAAAAAAAATAACAGCAACTTATGTTTTTTTTTATTGAGTTGCCTACCACTAAATTTTTTTTAGTCGGTAATTCCATGGTTAAATATAAAAAAAGTGAAAACAACCTTAGAAAAGTAAAGAGCCAAAGACATCAACGCGCCCCTTTTTTGTTAAGGCTGGCCTAAGGAAAATAGTAAGTGGACTTTCAATTTGTAAAATCAACTAACGTACAATTGAAAAGAAGATTTAAATATAGATAGATAATTGTATTTACTTATAACGGCGGAGTGTGTTCTTATTTGTGAGATATAAATAGTGATGTTTAGATAGAAGTCTACTTCAACCGCAATCAAAAGTCTGATAATTGATTTTTGAACTTTAGGCCACTTAAAATTTAAAAGATAATCACTAAAAGTGTCGGGAATTTTAATGGATAGTAAACATGGGTCTAAACTGGATTACTATGGGAAGTATTGACATAACGAAGGTTCCTTTAGATATTTATGTTCTAAAAGTGTGGTGGTTTTCAAAAATTTTAGAAACCCATAATAAGGCCTAATATTACTCAAGGAAATTTCAACTTTTAAAGAAGAAGCTATACGCATCGGGTATCGCCTTCCGCTGGCTATAGTACGCAATCAGCATTTCTTTTGATATGCATAAGATGGGGATACTGGACATGTAACTATTAAATCACTCCATTCATACACAAGAAGTTAGATGATACTGCACAAAAAAGAAATGTGAAAATGGATAGCCTTTCATGGGAACCGTTTTCGTCTATGAAAAATTAAAAATGGAATGAAGCATTTTCAAATGGTGATGATGTTTACCCAGATAGCGGCATTTTCTCTAGCGCTCTAGGGTATGGGTCTTGGAATCGTCGCTAGTGTATTAAAAGGACGGATTATAGATGTTGTATTGTCACTGAAATATGCCTTTCATGAAAAATGATTATCTATACCTCAACCGAGCAAGGAAATAAAGCGGCTTTAAGGAAGTTCAAATGAACATTACCCACATCACTAGTAGAATTTTCTATGGTGTTGGATATTCGCGATATTTAATAAGTGGATGTTACTCCCCGATATTTTCACTTTAGAAAGTATGATCGCCTCTATGAACCATGAAATATTCTTAAATCTGGTGGTGAGGATTCTGATTAAGGTCACTGAAATCAAGGAAAAAAGTTCGTTTGAACGCCACAATCGACACAAGAAATAGTTTTTCAATTAAATAACGTGACAATCTGTTGTCACAGATATAGCCTTACTTAACGAAACACCTATGCTACTGAGCTGGAGTTGGTCGCCACGGTTAATACAGAGATTTCGAACAATGAATGGGCTCAATGAACATTGTCTTCATCACAAAATGGTATTGTCAATAAAGACCACAACGATTTAGATTATATTAATATTGGTAACTGTAAATTTTGCGGACTATTCTCAAAATGAAACAAACGTGATTTAGAAAAAAAACTTAATCGAACAAGATGCCCAAACGCTTTAAAATCCCGAATTGTACTTTTTTCAAAAATGAAGGATTGTAAAGTCAATAAACTTATCTAAAGAAGTAGGGGTTATCCGATTCCTACTGCCAACGGTGCGGCTTAATGCGATTTAGATAAGATGTGGTGAGTGTTAGATATCGTTATCAGTAATATTAACGAAACATACTTGATTAGAAAATTAGTACTGGCTAAGAATGAACTTCACACTTACGTAGAAATCCGTGTTTAAGAATATACGACGATTAAACAAGAAACTCAAATGGAAGTTAAGTTAATCTTGTTATGCCGATCAATCAATCTTTTTGAAAAGCAAAGTTGAGCCCCACGTCGAGGTTTCAGTCAGTCCTCTACAAGAAATCTTCATTTCGGGAATGGGAGCACTCTCTAAAATTGATGTCGGCTTCAGATAATTGAAAGTAATTTAATAGCAATCTGAAACCTGCTATAAAAAGTAAATTGGGCCAAGCGACTAGTATCTGTAAAAAAGGGATAACTCAAAAGCGTATCGTCACCGCATCAAAATAACATGTTGAGAGCACGTATTTCCATACCAACAATGAAAAACCCTTATCAAGAATTATTCCAGAGACCTTTAATTCCAGAAAAATTATCTAATGAAGGGCCAGCCGTTGTTAATGAAGATTTAATGGTGACTTGGAGTTTTAAAGGACTTATATCTAGGTGTGCACGAAAACCAAAAACCTAGCTTTTTTTGTCCAAACTAAAAACAAGATTTTAAAATTAAGCAAATTTTAAGCTTTAACAAAGATAAAGTCTACGAAGATGTGGCTGTTGGTGCTTTTTGATTTAGAAAAAGATGTGATTTTGGAAAACTTTAATACGTAGTTTAGTCTGCGGAACAATGATTGGATCAGGCGATCCCAATTTTGCAAGATCGAATAAAAATGTCAATGAATTGGGAAAAGGCAATTTTGAACGCGTAGAAGGCTCAACTTCCAGCAACGAATGGAGGAAGCAAAATTTCGGTCGGAGAATTTTCCAATTCGGACGATATGATGATTTATTTTCGTGGGAGGCCGGTCTGTCCCTGGCGTTTATGGCCCTATCAAACTGTAAAGCTTAATTTTAAACCAAATACCACCTAAGGCAATTTTTGAATGGTTGCTCAAGACAAATTTAGGGAATTGATAACCGATAGTCGATGGATTGATAGTAGATAACGACACCCCATCAAGACCTTAATCTAAGTTGGCGAATTGGGTGCCCGATAACCCATTGTTAATGAATAACGGCCAGGAAAGTTCACCGATAAACTAAGAAAACGCCTTGGTTTAAATGAAACTCAGGTATGTGGGAAACCCTACATTTTCGGATATAGATGAAAATGGAAAGTAGATCATTAATGTGCCGGCCATGTAGGCACAAATTTAAATGGCAAAGCCAATTCATCAAATCCTGTTCGTTTGTACCTAGACGATTTTGATAAAAACGACACCAGATCCCATATTTTTTAACGAACCTTTTTGGCATCATGTTCCCTTTGCCTCAAAATAAATTAGTTAAACCAACTTCCTTATCTGAAAAAAAATTTACGATTATGCTTTATTTTCAAAATTAAAAACATGAAGATTTGAAACAGAAAAGCCTGAAAAGATATGCTATTAAAAAAGAGATAAAAGAGCTAAAATCTGTGATGTTTTTAAATGAAGGAAATTCCTTTAAAGCAGTCGCTTTAAACCTAAAGAAGCTCAATTAAGAACTATTCAACATATTATCGTTGACACGTTTAATACTGCAAAAGCTATTTATTTATATAAGGAAATAATGTTAAGCTATTTAAGAACTTGGGTCAAGTGAATGGGCAATGCAGGTGGTGTTTTTGAACAGCGTAATAATAGATGGAGTTTTGAAAATATACTAACCTTTGAACACTCCAAATAAGATAGCTACAAAAAAATAATTAAATAATAAAGTCAATTTCTTGTAATAAGCAACAAACGAAAAAGCTTACATTAATATATAATTCCTCAACAAAATAACGGATCAAAAACCTCAAGTATATTATGGACACTCAAGAACGTTTTTTTTGCTGCCAATTTCTAGTTTTTTTTGCGAGCTGCAAAGAAAAATACAAGCGTATAAAGAAAAAATTGCAAGACCTGAAACTTTTTTTCAAAGTTCCCATTGAAAAAGCTTACAGATGTAATGTGTGTAACGATAGTTTTTTCAACCGCCTGTTGCCCCGTCAAAGAAGTTTTATGGACCCGACAATAGCCTCGTACGACTATTATGCAAAAAGACATCCTGATAAGGTATAATTCACTAGAGGGCGAGAGGCGAGGGCGAGATAACACGAATATTTCTGATCCAACAGAACGTGAATATGACATAATCTGCGTGCCATTCATGCCTTTTTTTTGACGCTTGGGAGAAGAACTTAATTTTTCAGAAGAAACAAATGGAAAGAATTTCAAGATAAAACCTATGCTGATTTTACAAGAAAGCTGTTTGGCCAGATGACGTTTAGAAAGCTTCAAAAAAATATGGAGAGCTAGTAGCACGAAACATATTTCAACATGGGCAGATACTGTATGTAAACAAACAAGGAACCTACCAAATATAGCGAAATACTTGATGAGCCAACACTACTCGGAAGCCTACCTCCACCCGACTATATGAAACCGGTATTGAGCCTTCATGGCACAAAATAGAACATTGGTTTAGATTCTGCAGGACATTTCCCTCCCAACCGGCCGTTTACCTTATATTTGACAGAAGGGAGTCGTTTCATGACCACAATTAATGCAGGTTGTATCATGAAGGTTGCTGGACCGTGCAGAACAAAAGAGAATATTGCAAGTTTTTTGGGATTGCAACCCCTATGTTCCTCACCACCGCGGACACGCCATGTTATGCTACTAAAAATAACACCAGGGCCAATTGATGGGATACCACAGCCATTGCCAAGTAGAAAATCGAAGAGCAACTTGTTGATGAACGGTAAAGCCTACACTAATGTAACGACATCCCTTTTGAATGTTTTTATAATTGTTGGGGATGAAAAATGCGTAGCTTGTTTGGTTAGACCAGGAACTGTCAATCATGCAAATTATCGATGAAGAATGGTACCCCACTAAAACACTCGCATTTCTGAGTACACAGTGCCATTCCTGTGATCTCCAGAGCTGCGCTGTAATTTAACAAGTTTTGACGGTCCTTAACTTTGCTTTTGATGACAACCACCCGAAGAAGAATATGGACTTCCCGTGCGGTAGATTTTACTTCTTTTTATACCAACGCTTCCGAAGAAGCTGCATAGTCAAGATTATACGGTGGAATTCACCTTACAATGATGGCCATTGAAGAAACGGTGTAAAACAAGTTGAAGCCGTTGGTCTCAGCAACATTACTAAAACCTCGTCACCTTAAAAAGGTAACTCCAAACAAACGGTACTGCAAAAAATCCAAGAAAGGAGCTAGTTACTACTTCCTATTCTGATTTTGAAAATACGGAATAGACAGCTAACTGTGCAAAATAAACATAAATTGGCAATTACAACAATGCATATCCCTATGCCGTACTTGGTGATCGTAAATTTATAAGGCGTAAAATACTTTGATTCGTATATTCAACATGACATAAGGGTTTCTTTCTAGGTAATAAACTACACAAATAAGTAACAATATTATACTATTCGCTTACAAACAAAATAGCCATATAATTAGATCAGTGTGGATAATTTTCTTCTCCAAACACATAAGGTTTAATACAAATTGACTTAAATATATAACATGAATCCAGAAATAATTCCGATTTTGCCCGCAATCGCTGGAACTCTTTTCGTTAAATACCCCACAACTATAATACTAAAAAAATAGAATACTGTAATTCCCCGTTTATTTCTTTGTAAAGTAGTTCGAACAAACTCCCGGAATTTGTTGCTATTAGGAGGCAATAAACATGGCCGCTAAAGCTAAACCAAAACACCAAATATTTTGCATACTTTACGCACCATATTTTCAGAGCTTCCTTTAATTAAGGTTGCTTTGTAAATATCAATCCCAAATAAGGGTAACCGAACTATTTAAAACACTATTAAAAGAACTTAAAAATGGCTTCCCAAATAAAACAGCTGCAAAAAACCAAACTAAAGTTTCGGCATATACAGCTCTTACTAATTCTGGATATGCATATCACTCGTAGGCTAAACCATTTTCAAAAATATGGTAGGCCTATCATTCCGGGTAACACAAAATTAAGGTCCTAAGAATCTCCCTTTAAAAACAGCCAACATCAAACGCCTTTTGACCTTCTGCAAGTTTTAGCGCCTAAAGCTCGTTTGAAATGATCTGTGGTTGGTGCCCTCAATAAAATAATTGCACCAACATATACCTGTGAAAATAGTAGCAAATGGCACTTCTTGACCTATGGTTTCCAGTTGAATCAAAAGCGCTCTGGATTAAGCAGAAACTAAAATCTTCTATTCCCGATAGTAAACTTCCCATCACAATTGCCATTAAACCATACTGCAATAGTAAACTCCTTAAGTAACTCCGATAAGATTTTTATAGAATCAGAAACGCGACAGCTTTAAGCCCTCCAAAAACGGCTAAACATGAAACCTATAAGCCCAATACCCCAAATAACCAATCACTAAAGCTGTGTCATCAGAACTCTAAAAGAGTAGGCACATCGAACGACTAACCGCTAATAGCAAACAGAACCTGAATACAAATTAACAGGTAACAACACCACGACATTATGCCTGTTAAAAATAAAGCTTGAAGTAATCGTTTTGTAGTGGTAATCAAAACGTTTTCTAAAATTCCTGGAATGGTGGTTTAATCCTCCTTTTTAAATATCTTGGTTAGTAAAAAATTGCTGTGATCACAAATCGCAATTGCCGCTAGGGTTTCCCAGGCATTACCGAATAATCGTCCTTTCTAGGCGCTTCCATTTAAACCTACAATTTGCTCTGTATGAAAATTGGGGTTGTAACAAAGAGCCTGCTAATTAACGCCCTGCTGTTAACTTCTGCCTCTAAAAAATAGCCATCAGATGATTTCTCATCAGTTTTTCTTGTGGCAAAATAGGCGAAATAGCCACTAACAGCCGTAATAGCCTATAAAAGATAGTATTCCGAGCATCGTTCTTATGGTTAATTTTTGATTATATAGGATAATATATATGAATATTTAGAAGAACTAATTTAGACGGCAATAAAATCCAACTATTCTTTTTTTTACCTCTATACGCCTACTATAACGTTTCATAAACCCTTAAAATTATTTTTAAAACAGTGTTTAATGGTTTTAAAAAGGTATCTTGTTGGCTTTTGTTATTTTAAACTGTGTTTTAGTGTTATTTTTTTACTCCTTCTATAATGAAGATTATCTAAGCCTTGTCATGTTTTATTTTTGCTTTCACCTGTGCAAATTTATGGCAGTTGACTGTTATCAACCAAATTACCCAACAGCTTAAAGGAGAGTCGGTATTGCTTTATACAAAAATGAACAAGGTTTGAACCAATGAAACCCACGGAAACAAGGATGTCATTTATCAGGTAGATTAAGAAAATGATAACAAGTGAATTAAAGTTTATCAAAATGCTAAAAATGAAGATTGGGAAGATCTTACTACAGATAAAAAGGGTAATCTATATGTAGCGACAAATAGGCCCAATAAAACGATAACGACAGAAAAAGATTTAGTGTTGTACAAATTCCCCAACCCTGAAACGAATTAGACGATAAAATTAAGCGCTATTAAAAATTGAATTTAGCTATCCAGAACAGAACATAATTTCCGGCCCAAACAATAGCGAGTTTAGTATTCGATGCGAAAGCCATATTTCATCTTGAGAACCATTTGTTTTAAATTATTACAAAAAATAGAGCTACTCCTTTTAATGAAAAACTTAATTTAAAAATTCCTGAATACGGAATGGAATCACTCTGCTCAACTTATAGGCCAATTCGTTAACTTGTGAGAATGAACAGCCTGTTGTCCAAATAAGCTTCTGCAGCTGTTTTCTCCCACGTGGAAAAAAAGAGTACTTCTTAGCTATGGGTTTTATGGGTATATTCTGATTTTCAGCGGTGAATAAATTTTTTAGAAGGAACTTAAAAAAGATTGATCTTGGTACACCACCGAACTCACTTAGAGGCTGTTTTGCTTTAGACGAAAACACCTATTATATGGAATAAGAACCAATAAAACGGGGACAAAACTTGTATTCGTTTCAAACTCAAATAAGCAGGTGATTTAACCCATGGTTTTAAATTAAAACCTGATATCCCCAACTCAAGGTAAAATCTTGCGCCATCTTCAACTAATTAAATAAGCGCAAATTTAAGGACAATCAAATCGGCTGCGTTAAAGAAAAATCCAACCACCGTAAGACGTGTGCCCAAGTGATTGAGTCCCTATAATGTGGGAACCAAACTTTACATAATCAAATCCTGTAAAAAAACCTGTGGCTATGGTAAAATACTCGTTCCTTTTTTTTCCAAACTAAAACGTATATCTGTATTTGATAATAGCTGATTTTCCCAATAATCGCTGGTTCTGTATCCTCTAAGTCCGTCAACACTCCTATACTTGCCGCCTTGATAAAAATTCCAAAAATCTCCCCTGGATTTAAAATGTGCCTTTCCATTTTGGTGCCAAAAACAGTCCTCCACTTGGATTAATTTATAGTTAAATGCAAACGTGGAATTACATAAGCAAAAACCATTTGATTTTCAACCTATTTGTTTTTATAGCCCACCTTGAAGCGATGTACCATACCCATAGAGGGAAATGCATTATATCTTTATTTTCATAGAATACGGCAAGCCTCGGAGCCTATACGAAACTTTTTCTGGTTTCTACGTGGTTTTCTTTTGGTAAAAATCATTGAATAAACCTATTGATGTTTCTTCCCACCTCAATCGATTCTACGAATAAACACACTGAATTTAGTCACCCAGTTCTACCTCTCCAATAACCATGGAAGGGAGTGAAATTTATAGTTTCTAGTCGCCCCCTATTGAAATCGAAACCTAGTTCAATCATAAAATTTATCGTAATCATTGCAATCCAAAAAAATTGGTAGCAAAATTAGGACTAGTAAACCCGCCATGGCTAAACTTCTAAATTCCCGTTTCAAGTAAACAAATGCGCAAAACTCCCAACGTATAAAAAAATTAATAGACACTGTGGCAAAAAATAAGAAGCACTGACGCAACATGCCTGGGATTAAAAAGGATTTTGCCTAAACCCAGTTTTTGGGTATAGTATTCGTTAACAATTCCAATTGCCTGATCCGTCATCAGATTAAAACCTAGGTAGGTAAAATCTGGTTAGATTTCTTCGAATCTTAAAGGGGATGATAGTGTTTACATCATAATCATCATCAATTTAACTTTTACACCAGTTAACATTTTTTTACGTATTTTTTTTTTACTCTTGTAATCGTAAATACTAATTTTTTTGAAGCACTAAATATCATAGAAATGTCATTTGTTTTGGCCTCCAATGCAATCTTACTTTTATTCCGTTATTTTGTGTCCTTTGTACCTCAAATAAATCATCAATCATCCCAACCAATAACCCAGAAATGTTTATCGAAAAAAGCTTTCTTTTTCGTCTTAATATTTCGATAGGCCCTTATATTAATTTCATATATTTAGGCTCAACAACAAACCAATCATCCTTTACACGTCCTAGTGACCACGGCCAAACTTTGTTTCCAAAATACAATAATACTTCTTTTTGGCCGTATCCGTATACTCGGCCAAAACGCCGCTAGTAGATTTTTTTTAATAATGGCCATGGGTTGTCATTCCTCTAGAAGTCTTCAGGAAAAGCTAAAAGTGCTTTGGTCAATATTTCTGGCGTTATAATTCTCTTTGAGATATTCAGCTGGCGTACCCTTCTTTCTCGTTGTTTTTCTGGTATACGCCATATTCTAAAAACATAGGTTTTTGGCGAAGAATTAATGCCCCTTTACACTCTAATCTTTGATTAAAACCTTCCCATAAGCTTTAAACCAGAACCTTCCTGGTAGCCATACCCAATCAAAAAGACCATCTCCATGTTTAGAAAAACATAATTGGTCTCTATCTCTGGGTACAGGCCTATAGCTTACTTTAATCTGAGGTTTATCTATCTTTAACAACCTCGGCCCAGCGCCAATGATCAGTAATGCCTATCCATCGCCAATGAACCATTATCAAAAGTCGTGCTCGTATATATAGTTTGGTATCTACAACTGTATTTTTTCATCATCACGTAAATCTTCGACCAATGGCCAAATCTTTTTTTATTCGTTTTGCCATACCGAAACTTTTAAGTCAGCATGATATCCCCGGCAATGTTCTTCAATCAATTATATATTCATCCTCGCGAAGGTTTTTCATTATACTGCGGGATAAAAGCTGTCTGTTGGTACATAGTATAATAACTGGATTAGTGTGAATAAATACCAAGCAGCACCTGAACAATACCTAACGGTAAATGGTGGCGTAAGGATGGGCCCCTGTAAAAAATCTTCTAATAAACGTTCCCATAAGGTAATCTTTTAATCGTCCATAACATAGACTGATCAGGAAAAACCCATCGACTTGGAGGTACAGTTCGCACTTTTTCTTTCTCAAAAGCACCATAACGATTCTTTGCCACTTTTATCTGCACTCTTAAAGCTTTTTGATTGATGACCTCCTCCCATTTTCACGTGTTTTAAACCTCCAAAAGGTATCCAAATTTACTGTACGAAGCACTTTACTGGGTTGCGTAATATTTACGGTATTTCTCTCCCCAATGCAATTTTATGAAACTTAGATTTTATTCTACCTCTTCTTAGTATATATGATGCAGTAACCGTTGCAGGAAAATGTAATCACTATACTTTTCTTGATCTAAAACACTTAACAGCGGGTAAAACTTCTGAGCCAAACAAGATAAATCTTCTTCTTTTTCTCTAAACCAAAATATGAACTTTTGAGAACCATCCTAAAATTTCTAAGGTAGCAAATACCCCATTGTCTGTTGAAAAACTGGCTACCGTTTATGAGTCTGTACACCCTTTTTTTGCTCCGGAAGCCGCTCCACAATTTGGTGTGTGGCTTTTTTTTCCAACACATATTGTAAAAGTATGTTCATGAACTCTAAACAAAAATTACCATTGTCCGAAAATTGGGCCAAGGTGTCAATACGGTCTCTTAACTCTCCTATTAATTTATTTTGCAACGTAATCTGCTATCGAAGGCCCCGCAGTTTTTACGCAGATATTAGCCAATGCTACTACACGGGTATTGGCACACTTTTATTGCTAGGAATATGTTGTTTAAAAAGAAATGGCCTCATGAGTGACCCATAGGTAAAACATAGGATGGATGCACAATGCAATTTAGTGGTGGTACGCCTCCCTGTTTTCTTTGATAATATCTATCATTCTATTCATCAAAACTTTTCTCTACTTTTATATTACAATTATCATTTATTTCTGGACGTTTGTCCCAATTTGTTAAATACCATTCTGAATCCACAAGTACAAGGACAATATCTTCCTCTATTTTTTAGAGTTTCAATCGGGCAACCATTTTTTTTTGGAAAAAAAAACTTGTCACTACTTATTTTTCTTCAATATACTCTTGCTCTCTTTTGAAGGCCATAACCCAAGAAAAACCCCCCTCGTATACTCCAATCATGATTTTCTGGAAAAAATACTTATTTGCCCTTAAAATTTTTCCAAAGTAGCTATTTGAGCGTCCAAATGACCTGACAAGCAATTCTAATGCTTTCGTTAGAATTCTCTGGATCTGGTAAACCTGCAGGATAAATTATTACGGCCTAAAAAAATTGCGTACTATTCGCTATTCGCTTTATTTAATTTTCTTAATATGTTTAATTCAGGATTCATTCCTACCATAAGGAGATAGCCCTGCGTCCCCAATTAAAATAAAAGGTATGCAAAATTTCCTTTAATCAGTCATTTTCATCCTCTTTTAAGTGCTGAATTTTTTGGTATTTAGCTTTGGTAGGTAGCACAACCCAGAGAAAAAAAAGAAGATTATAAATAAGCGTTAAATGTTTCCGCAATAAGTGGCAATCAAGTGTTTATAAAATTTGGTTAATTTAGAACCGTGTAACTTTATCTTCATACGGACATTGTACCAAACTGAAGCTTATGTAAATGAGCTACTTTAGCGAAAAACTCGACAAGCCTTACCTATATCATCAATTTGAGACATACACAAAGAGTCGTTACAAAAAAGTACTAAAGAAATTACTAATACTTTTACGCCTAGCTAAAGAAGAAAATATGCTATCCTTAAGCCGGCTGCATGGCTTCCACGAATGTGGGGTTAACCACCCTAAGTAAAACAGATCACGAAACACAATGGTCCTGTCATTGCTCAAGAAATTTTTGGCCAAAAAATGTGTGATGAATGATTTAATCGCACAAGTAATGCCTTAATTTTTAAGCTTACAAAATGGGTCATGACCCAAAAAGTTTGGCCGAGGGAAATCATAAAGGATTGCAGACTGCTCTCAATTTTGCAACAAAAATAAGTTATCTGCAAACTACGAGCTATTAACGTGTAGAACTCGATTATTAGATATGGCCAAAAATTCACGACAAAAAATGGCGCCTAAAAAAACATTGAACTACTTCCCGGACAAACACCGATTTTTACAGATTAATGCCGTAAAAAACTGCAACCTGAAGGATGAAAATTTAGCAATTCTTTCTCAAAAAAAGAAACAAAAATAATAAAAAACTATAAGAAAGAAAAGTTAAAAGTAAGTCTTAAAAATAAAAGTCCTGAAAGAGGTATCCAAACAGTTCAGGGTAACGATGCCGGCCAATCACTTAAAATAAGTGATATTGGCAGACACCAAGGCAATATTCTCCCTGCTGTAAACGCGATTATCATATCGTTTAATTTTAGCCAATTTTAATTTCCTTAAAATTAGACCATCTCTAGGCAGATGATTATCTCGTAGTGCTGCAGCAATTTTTGTGGTTTTATGTTATTTCCGATGATCATGTCCTATACTAGCACAAGACCCAATGTAACCAGTGGAAAGAATTTACCAAAGAAATTGTGAAAATAAGAGGTAAATCTGTTTGTTTTTTGGAAATTTTCATAAAATGAAATACAGGATACGAGTGGCGATTCCAAGAAATTATTAAAAGATCAAGAATATGTGTATCTCATTAACTAAAGATTTGTACTTTCCTGGGCTTAGTGGCTTAATAAAAAATTATAAATTACTACGCTGACGTAATACATTTTTAATGATCGGAATGAATTGTCTGTTAATTGTCTTTTTTTAGCCTTAAAATTTTTACGGCCAAACGTATTATCCAATACCAACTAATACGCATGAAGATTTTAATTACTGAAAAA
>Ga0163217_1030523_pt1 | contig 13136 bp, 13 predicted proteins | sample SynspAceP_FD_185933 | JGI IMG/M metagenome (GOLD analysis project Ga0163217, IMG submission 185933) | Saline lake microbial communities from Ace Lake in Antarctica - Synechococcus sp. Ace-P (PacBio error correction) | ecosystem: Environmental > Aquatic > Non-marine Saline and Alkaline > Saline ...
CCGGGTGAAGGGGGGAAAAAAGGGAAAAAAAATCCCCCCAGTCCCGTCGAACTTTGCCCTTTTCGGGGGTCCGCCGGGCCCCCCCGCCCGTGAACCAAGCCAGCTTTTTTTGATCAGGTTCCCGTACTGGGGTGGCCCGGGGTTTTTGGTGGATTCGCTGGTACTCCAATCCCACGAGGAGGTGCAGACGGGTGGCCCCGAGGAAATGTCGGTCAGAGTGCGAGTAGTGACCTGCAACCTGTTACGTTGCTCTGGCAGACATTGGACGGGCAGCAGCAGCAGATCGTCGAAGTTCGAGGGCGGTTGTTGCGGCCCAGAGGGCGCGGGCGGTAGAGCTGTAAAGGCCCCTCGGCTCCTTGGGCCACGCAATGCCCTTCGCCTTCGCCTCCCCATCACAACAATTCGGCAGCCAGCTGGTTCTTTGCCATTGCTGATCGCCCCAGCGCCACCCTTTCTTGGGCTCAAAAGCGCTTGGAATTCCAGTCCCAGCTCCTGGGGTGACGATTTTCTTTTCTTTAACCAGGGTCTGGGCGTCAGAAATTCCCGTCGTAGTCGAGGAAACTGACGGGTCGCAGCTGAGCCCTTCGGGTCCTTGGTAACTTGTTCGATGTCGAACAGCGGCAGCAGCCGCGGCGAACAGGGCAATGGAGGTGCCGATCCAGAGCTCCTTGGTACTTCCCGGTGATGACGATTGCGCAGCTGCCGCTGCTGCTGGGCATGAGGGTGGGCTGTAGGGCTGGCCGAACTGACCTGCTGGCCAGGCGCTGGGGCCAAAGGAGCAGCTCCAGTCCGGTTCCCTTCATCCTCCCGCGCCGCCTTGTTGGTGGAAGGTGACGGCCAGTAGCTGGTTTGGGGGCGGCGCCCGTGGTGGCCGATCAGGTGGCGATGCGGTGGGTGAGAGCTTCGGCGTCTTGGCCGCTGCCCGCTTCCGGCCACCACCAGCAAGGGGCCGTTTGTGGTTGATCGACGGCGCGGCGGCTGGGCTCATTGAGTCCCACCCAGGAAGCCACCCGAGTCGGAGGGGTTATGACTAGTAACTAGGCCATAAGTGGCAGCTTAGGGTCCTGGCCTCCGGATTGAACTGCGACTACATCCCAGCTTCATGAGTGGCCTTCCAAAATCGTTATCGGCGAGGTGTTTGAAGCCAGGGATGGAAGGTGTGAATAACTTCAATAGTTGTTTCGAGCCCAAGTGGTTTAGAAGGCGACTCGCCAGGATTGCTTTTTCTGTATCCTCGCCAGAGCTTCCAGAGGATTTGGCATGGTTAAGTCAGTCGTGCGTCATTGGCTTGGGTCGAGCCCGCAAATCAACTGGCGACGCGGATGTATCGGGAGGGGATGGTTGTAGTGGGGGTGAGTCTATTTCACCGGCGGCTTAACTTAATAACGCTGCTTCGTTCAGTACTCCTCTTATCTCGAGTCGGATCTGTTTTCACACCACAAAAAGCTGCTGAACTTTCGCTCAGGCCTGATCGATCATTGGATTTTTGAAATCTGGGCGGAATTTCTTCTATTCCAGAGGGATTAGGAGGTGAAATTTCCTGAACAGTTGTATAAGTCACAATGTATTCTCTTTTATGCGCTGCTCATTTCATTGGACTGTCCCTCGGCGGCGAGGCTGGCTTTGCTGCCGTAGTTGGTTGCGATCCACCGGTTAATTCACTGCTCTGGTGATGGCCCTTGGTCCTGCACGTCAATCGCCTTTTACGCTTGTCTTGGGCCAGGTATCTAGCGGCTCTGATGAGGGCTCGTCCGCGCAGCATGGGCCTGGGTGGCGGGAGGTGTAGCCTTCTCGGTCCGCATTCAGCTTCTGAGCCGGGTTATGGGGGATTGGCTTGGAACAAACTTTCGATGGCTCCTTGGCAATCCGTTCTATTGGTTTCTCTGTCGCCATCTCGGTGGCTATAGCAGCATGCCGTTCGTGGCAGAAAGGTCTCTACCATTTTTTCTGCTTCTTTCTGCTCTCACGTTGTGGCGGTTCGGTATTTTGCTTCGCTTTTGTGCTGTCGCTGGTGAAGCTGATGGCTTCCCCTGCGGCCCACTGGTCATCGCCGCCTCCCCTGGCCGTCCATTCTTTAGATTGGCCCTTATCGCTGGCATCTTCTTTCCCTTGCCGCGTCTGCACTACTCAGGGTTTGGGTCCTAATGAAAACTTGGGTTTGGCTTCTTCCTATCTTTGGCAGTGATGCATTGCTGAGGATGGGGCCTCACCACGTGGTACAAGGAGCTGGACAGCAGAAATATCGACTACCAGACACCCCTGGTGGCCTTTCTTTCTGTGGCGACAGTCGGAGAATGCTATCGGGGAACTTCCCTGCCGGATGAATACCTATCATTTCCTCTTTGGGTGTTTGGCAGCCGCTGTATTTGCTCTCGTGGTTGCCCCCTCCCAGGAGCTCCTATCCGGCGCGCCTTTTCTGGAGGTGTTTCTGCTTGTGCCGCTCTGCTGGTCGTTGCTACTTGAATCAATCTGTCTTGCGGACATGCCCGATCTTGTGGCCGATCCTTTGGTTGCCGTTTACGTTCTCGGCTGTCCGCTTTTTCTTGGCCGGGTTGTTCGCGCTTTGTCTGTCATCGATGGAGGCGCACAGCGGCACTATGGTGTGTTGGCTCAATTCTGTACTTACTATTCCTGTGGCAAGTTCAGTATTTTCCTCAGGGCCTATCCCAAGTTTCACTGATTGAGGGTTGAGTAAGCTTTTTAGAGCAAATGGTTGGAGTACACCAGTCGGCGGTTTCAACATGCCCTGCAGGGCGGGAGCTGGGCGGCGAGCCGATCCAGGGATGAACTGCCGCTGAGCCACTGCCGTCCGTAACGGATCGCGCTCGATTATGGAGGGATCGAAGCGCATGCGGTTTACCCGAGAGGAATGTGACTCCTTCGATCGTTTGAGCGGGCTTGAGCATCGTCGGCTCATAGTCGAGCTCGAGCCAGCTTGTCAGAAAGCTTGCGCAGCGCCGCCTCCGGAGCCAGGCCAGCTCCTCGTGCCCGAGCCTGGCACACGGGCTGGCCGAGCGACGCAGCACCTCGGCCACCTGCCGCGTTGGTGCGGGCCGCAGCCGGGCCAGCGATCGCCAGCCGGCCCCAGGGGCAGAGCGCGAGCCACCGGCGCGTGGAGTGCACCCAGGAGCGAACGTCGCGTACCAGTGGATCATCCGCAACGGCACCTCACCCCTGGCAACGGCGCAGGGGGACCTCCAGATCGACTGATAGGAAGTCAACCGCCCCAGCTGATCGGCTGGGCCGTGGGGCTCACAGGCCTGCAAACCTGAGCCAGCCAGCCGGCTGGGCAGTTTGGTCGCCGATCGGGCGCTCGTCATGGCCGCGGCAAGCCACTCCAGGCAGCGGCCCCCAGAGCGGACACTGCCGCGCCCGTTGCCCCGCAAGGTGCAGCGGCGCGTGTGGCGGAAGCTCCAGGCGCAGCTGGCTGTCCCCCTGTTGCTGTCGCCAGGGCGGACGGCTCAAGGATCCGCACGGCCCTCGCCCAGCCCTCGAGCATGCGCGAGTGGCTGCGAGGCTGAGATCGAGAAGGTGGTGCGCTGTGCCCAGGCCCCGATCAGCAGCAGATTCGGGGCTGGGCCACAGCGGAAAGTGCGTCGAGACAGGATGGGCTGCACCTACGTGGGCGCCCGCCGGAAGGGGAGGGGGGGCCGTCAGCAGGACGCGCTCGATCAAGGTTCCATGAGCTGCTCGATGTGTATGGCTCACCGTGAACTGGGCCTGAGCAGCCGGGCGCGGCCGCCGAGCCCCAGCTGCTCCCGCCAGGCGCCCGGGTCGGTCGGCCCAGGCGGCGAATCGCAGCGGCCATGCCGTCGCGCATCGCCTTTCCTCCATCCAGAAGGCCGCGTTTCCGCGCCACCTCCAGCACCACCTCCGGAAATCCCGGCATGGCGCGTGGCCACCACGGGCAGGCCGCTGAGCTGTGGCTTCCATCAACCGCACCGGTGAGCCCGCTCCTGTCGCCGTCTGGTCCGGTCAGCGAGTGCTGCAGGAAGGCACGGCTGCGGCGGCATCAGTACCCGGCGATCTGCTCCGGTGTCTGCAGGCCGGGGAACTGCACCTGCCCTCACCCCAGGCCAGCGCAGCTGCCGGGCCCTGCTCCAGCAGACGGCCCGCTCCCACCATCACCAGCCCCGCAGCCCCGGCGGGAACGCCCTAGCTGCTTGGGCGAGGCCTCCAGGGTGATCAGCGAACCTTTTCCTTGCCACGAAAGCGTCCTACCGCAGGAAACAGGGGCGCTGCCGCCGCCGGATCGGCCGCTGAAGCCGATCGGGCTCGCGCCCGATGACTGATCAGCAACGGAGGCAGTGGGCGTGCGCCCGCCACGCTCACGCCAGGCCGCGCAGGGTGCTCGCCAATGCCTGTGATTTTCACCACCACGGCGCTGCAATGAGCTGCAACAGACGCCGGTAGCGCGGGCTTCAGCCGCTTGCAGGTAGCGGTTGAGGAGGCATCGGCCCCGCGCGAAGTGGACGATCAGCGGCAGCCCGGTGGGCCGGGCCACCAGCTCCATGACCCGCACGGCGTGGAAGCCGAAATTCGGCCAGCCACCCATCGGGGAGCTTCGCGGCGGCAGATGGCGTCGCACCTGCGCGGGAAATCCCAGCTGCCAGCCGACTGGCACCAAGCCGATCCCCAGCACCTTGCTGGCCCAGGATCGCCAAGGCCATAAGCCAGCCGCAGCGGCGGCCCACACCAAGGGCCGCTCAATCACCCGCAGTAAGACGGTGGTGGCGCAGGGCAGGGCGCGCAGGTTGCCGGATGAAGCGTTTCCGAGGGGGGCGGCGGCGGCTCGGGGCGAACACCAAACAGCTTGAGCAGAGACCGGGTGATGCCATTGCTGCAGTACGCGAAGCTCATCTCGTGCTCAGACCGCCCCCAGCTCCGCCTAAAAACGGCTGGAGCAGCTCGCAGGAACTGGTCCTGGGATCCGCTCGGGCGCAAAGCGCTCCCTCACGCTCTCCCGGGCCTCTTCGCCCAGGGCAAAACCACGACGCTGTGGAATCACCCATCAGCCCGGGAGAGGGCAAAAGCGCGAGCCTGGGTCCGCACTCGGCGTCAGCGGCAGCAGCAAGCCGTTGCGCCCGTTCTCCGAGAATCTCCGCCGGGCCGGTCGGGCAGTCGAGCGCCAGGCAGGGACAAGCCGCAGGCCATCGCTTCGAGCAAAGCACGTGGGGAAGCCTCGTAGCGGGAGCTCAGCAACGAACAGGTCGGCTCGGGCGTACCAGTTCGCCACGTTTGGCCGGTTTTGCCGGGGAACACCAGCCGCTGCTGCAGCTCGGCCGCCACCCGCACGCAGTCCGCGCAGGGGCGGCCACCTGGTCGACCGTGATACCGCCGGCCGTCCGGAGCCCCAGGATCACCAAAGCGCCAGCTGGGGTGGTCGGCCCGCGATCCGCGCAAAGGCGCCCACCAGCCGGTCGAAGCCCTTTGATTGGGATTTGGGTTCCCACCGCCCAGCAACCCCGGCCAGGCGGGATCGAGCCAGCGCGGGGTCGAGGCGGGCTCGAAGCCCGGCCACGCGGCCAGGCCACCGCAATTGGGCAGGCAGGCCGATCTGGCGGGCCACCCTGCCGCCTCAGCCAGGTGGCGGAAATCGCCTCGGTCTGAACCAGGTGCAGGGCCGCTTTGGGGTAAACGAGCCGCCGCAACAGCCCGCCAAGGGCGCTGCGGGGGGTTGGCGGGCGGATTAGTTTCCGCTCCGACACCCACCCACGGGCAGGCCCAGGCCCGCAGCTTGGCCAACAGCAGCTTGATCGCCGGCAAGGGTGGTCATGGCCGATGGCCAGCTGATCCTCAAGCTGCGTAATTGGCTGCCGCAGGGGCCAGCAGGCGCCAGGGAAGCCGAGGCGGACCAAGGCCCGCGGCGGCGTCCGCGCTCGACGACCGCCCGAAGATCGGCCCGACGCGGATAGAAATCCAGGCGGGCCCTTGCGGGTGAGCACGGTCACCTCATGGCCCGCCTGGCTCAGCCAGCCGGCGAACTGAAGCGTGGGACCCTTTCGGCGCCACCGGCCTTGAGCGAATCGATTGTAGAGCAGGAATCGCCATCAAGGCGCTCAGGAACTCCGTCCAGCCGCTTGCTTTCAGCTTCCGGTGTGGCCACGTTGAGAAGCGTTCCGGTTCGATCGGTTCCGGCCGTGGGCATCGGCCCCGAACTGCCGGCTTCCCCAAGCCCGTGGCAAATACGACTCCAACAGTCCGGCCACGAAGACGCGGTGTTTCCTGGGCGCCGCTTGCCACCGTGGCGTGGGCTGAGGTTTCAAGGCCGAACGGCTCAAGGGCGGCGAGCGCCCAGCAGCCTGCCCGCGGCCGTCGCTCGCGCCAGGGCGTCGCGATAGCGCTGCTGGGAGGAGGGGGGTGGCCAGGCCCTGGCGCCGCGAAGTTGGAGGTGAGGCGTAGGCCAAACGTCGGCGGGCAGGCTTTGCCGTAGTCGATCGCCGGCCCAAGGGCCAGCGCCCGCCCTCGCCGAGCCCGCCACCGCGTCATTGGTTGCCCGATCAGCAGATACAGGTGAGCAGGGTTGCGTAGGAGGAGATCAGCAGCTTGGGAGCGGTTGCCGGCGGTTGTTGCGGCCGCAGGCCAGGGTGCGGGGTCGTTCTCTCAGCGCCGTGGCCATGGCCTCGATCGGGGGGATCAGCAGCTTCCGCCTGGGCGTGATCCCATCCTTGAGGCTGCGGTAAAGACAGTCCCGATCAGGGCGTGAAGGAGCGGTAGAGACTCCTGGAACCGGATCGCCGGCCACCCCCCAGAAGCAGCCGGCGCTGGCTGGCGGGGATCCTTGGGCCGAAGCCGCGGCGGGAACGCAACCGAATGCAACCAAGGTCGTGCCCGGCCGTGGCCTTCGGCCAGGTTTGTGGGAGGTTCGGCGAGGGCCATGGCGGTCGTCATGCGGCCGAACGGCCCGGGCACCCGGGCTACCTACAGCAGGCTGCGCAGCGGTGCGTGGCAGCTTGGCCCGATCGAGCGGCAGCAAAACCAAGCTCGCCAGCGCCCCGCTGCCGCCGCTCCAGGCATCAATGCAGGGCGGCTCGCCGACTCACCGCATCCTCCGCGTCGTTGCAGGGAGCCACGTCAGGCCGGCCACGGGGAATTCACGCGGCAGTTCAATGAGCCGCCGAATCGTGTGCCAGTTAGCCGCGCATGCCACCAGGTGATCGCTGGCCCTGTGCGCACCGGCCGGTAACAGTTTTTTTCGGGCAAGCCGCTCCACGCAGAATCTCCGGAATGGCCAGGAAGCGGCTTTCCAGAACACCACCCGCCGCAGGCCGGTGTCAGCTCCTTGGCCACCGCCGCGGGCGGCTGCGGCAGGGAGCCGGCCTCAGCCAGCCAGTCGCCGCGCTGGTCTGGCCTATAGCGGCTGGGGGTGGCGCCGGCGTGCCCAGGGGCAAAGTGGGCCGCCCACCCGGTTGGCCCAGTGATGTGGCCGACTTCAGGCCATGGCTGCGGCGCAAGCCCTCGAGCCGGGGCGTCTCGCGCTGTGACTCCCTGCCATCCGCGGTGAGCGGCCCGGTAGTGGATCGAGTGCTGGATGAATTCCGATGGCGGCCTCCGGCAGTTCCTCAAGCGGCAGGGCAGCAGGCAGCCCAAGCGTGCCTTCAGGTCCTTGTCATCGGAAGCCCGTAGCCCAAGAGCAGTTCGTTGAGCCGCCCACCCGCTCGATCAGAGTCCGGTCCATGATCCACCTGCCCCCCACCTGCCGTGGGGGCCACGCTGCCGAAGCGGCAGAGCGTCGCCCGCTGTGGCAGCGCCTCAGGGTGAATTCAGAGCTGCTCGGGCCAGCAGTCGGGCAATCGAAGCTTGAACAGGCAGGAGCCGCGGGCGCGCGCCAGGGCGAGTTGTAGGCGCGGCCGCAGAGGTCCGTGGCCTCGCCGTTCACAGCCCGCAGCAGGCGGAATGCGCGGATCAGCGGGCAGATCACTGCGCCCGTCAGGGGGATCGCGCTGCTCCAGTCGAGATCAGATGCTCCCTGGTGGTGAGGCAGCCCGCGACCCGCTTCCGCCGACTCCAAGCAGGTGGGCCTGGCGGTTCCAATGCAGGCCGTCAAACGAATGCTGGTCGATCCTCGGCATGGGCCCGCTTTTCACTCCAGTCGCTTCAGATCCTGCAGCATCGCTTCGGTGCGGGCCCCGGTAGCGTGTGGGCCGCGGCTCCTCGCAAGCCGCTCGGCTAGGGCCGGCCCTTCACCCCGCAGGGCTGCGGCGATGGCTGTGCGAAGGCTTCTGCGGTGGTGGGCGCCAAGCAGGGGCCCAGGCTGGCGAACGGCTGCAAGGGCGTCGATGGCCGTGCCACCAAACGGGCAGGCCCGCAGCCAAGAATACTCGAAGAATTTCATCGGAAACATCGCCGGGTGTAGGGGGTCCAGGCGCAGGGGCAACAGGGCCCAGATCAGGCCCTTCAGGTAAGGCGGGCAGGCGTTTGTAGGCCTGGTGCCCAGCAGGTGCAACGTTGCCCAGGGCCGCCAGTGCCGCCACATCCCGTGGAGGGATCCCCTTCCGCCCACCCGATGACCGGATCAGCACAAACGACCAGTGGGGATGGCGCCGGGCAGGGTCCTCCAAGCAGCGTCAGATCAGCTTGTAGGCGCTGAATGGCAACAGCGAAAGCCGATCCGTGGCGCTGGCAGGGCGGCCATGTTCGGCCGGCACGGCCCAAGGGCTGGATCCCTGCCGGGCGAAGTGGGCGGGCCATCGGCCACATTCGGGTAGTGGAGGGTGGCTGATTGAGGCACCAGGTCGGCCAGCAGCTTTGGGGCGAGTGACGAACACCGGCATCGCCTCGGCGCAGAGCCGCGCTTCAGCCCGGTCGATGGCGGCCGCCGGCATGTCCGGTGGGCCTGGATCGCGAGTCGACGCAGTATAGACGAGCCGTGAGTAAGGCGGGCCATCGAGCACCTCCAGGGTGCGGGGGTTGTAGGTCCAGAGCCAGTTCCGCGCCGGCAGCCCCAGCGCGGCGGGCGGCAACGGGCAGGCCCAGCCGCAGCAACCTGGCGATTCAGCCAGGCCGGCTACGCCCCCGCTGGCCCCGGCCAGCACCAGCGGCGAACCAGACCCAGAGCCGCTCGCGCACCTGCCGCGGTGGCACGCAGGCCGTGGCGCACCGCGCAGCACCCGTCTCAGTCGGAAGCACCGCGCGCAGCCGCGCGCAAGGCCCAGCGACTCACATACAGCACCCGGTGGCCCAGCTCGGCGAGGCTGCAGACCACATGCTGCTTTTGTTGTCCAGAGCCGGATGGTCCCCAAATCGGCCGTGGCAGGAAGCGTGACATCGGCCGGCTCGGCCGGCCCGCTACATCGGCACGATCCTGACGGTCTCCATCTCGACACTTAACCCTCTATCCATGAGCAGACCCGTCCCATCCTTCATCGTTACCGACCCGCGGAACGGGTGCCACCAACGTGCTGATTGACAGCCTGTATCAACCACAGCAGCCTGCCCTTAGCGATCACCCCGATCGTGGCGACCAGCTGGGCCGACACCAACAACCCCGTGGCCCGCCGATCCAAAGCAGAGCACGGCTTCTCCTTTCACCGCTTCCTGGTGCCCCATCTGATGGTTACGGAGGGCTTGGCCATCTTCAAAATGGACTGCGACATGCTCTGCCGCACGGACATCGCCGCCCTCTGGGCGTTGCGCGACGATCGGTTTCCGACCGTTCCAAGTGGCGTGCAGCACGCCACGTCCGACGGAACCGCGAAGTTTTCTGGGGAAGTGCAGAGAAAGCGCCTATCCAAAAAAGAACTGGAGCTCGCTGATGTTGCTCAACTGCGCCCGCTGCAAAACCGCCCTCACACCCGCCTACGACCTGTCGAAACCGCCAGCGGACCTGGAAGCTGCATCGCTTCCACTGGCTTGGCAGGCGACCCATGAGATCGGTGCGCTTCCCACCGCCCTTGGAACCAATCTGGTGGCGCGTGCAGGCCGGGCCGGAGCCTGGAGAAGGTCTAGCAGACCCGGTCCATCTTGTGCACATTGGACCCGTCGGCGGCGCCTGGTTCCGCAGGACCGCGCCATGGGCGGTCCACTGGCGGCCCGAATGTTCGGAGCCCGCGACGACGCCAATGGCCTGTGGACTGAGCGGAGTGCTCGGCAGCGACGCGCGGTGGCTGGTCCTCAACTGCCGGGGTCTGCGAGATCCAGGCGGAGCTTGAAGCGCCGCTGCCGATTCGTTGCTTTACTGCGGGCGGCCCCTGTTGCTGCGGCACGCATCCCATCCCAGTCCGCTGGTGGCTTGGCCTGCTGCTGGCATACCCGCCGGACGTGCCAGGCCAGACGCTTTTTTGAATGAGGCGGAAGCGCCGCCTTCGGGGCCGATGCTGCCGGGCGCTGCAGCGCGCTGGTGAAAGGAGCTGGCCTGGCTGTGATCGGTTTATCCATCGCTTTCGGGGAGGGGGCGCGTCATTTTCACCTGCCCTGATTCCCCCCGCAATGGCGCTTGATTCAGGCAAACCGAGAGCTGGCCGGGTGGCTGATCTCGTACCGGCCGTGGTTTGCTGGAAAGAACAGCTCCAGGCTGATCCGGTCGCCGTAGCCTGTTTTCTTGTGCCAGGCCGGGCCCGTTGTGCCTGCTGGTGAAGGCGCCGCACCGCGGCTCCGGGATGATGCACTCACTGCCCACTGGTCCCCTCCGACGCCGTGGAGATTCCCCGGCATTCCGCTTCCTCTGGCCGCTGGCCTTGCAGCGAGCGCCCTGGAAATCGCCTGGCGCTGGTGGGGAGGCGCCGTGCGGGATCTGCTGCTGCCATACCGTGCACACGCGACCCTGCGGGCGTCACCGATCTGGACCTGGTGGTGGATTGGCTGCGAGGGGCGACTCCCGTGCTGAAGGTTGTGACCCGCAGCACGCCCAGCGGCTGGGCAGGGGCTGGGCAGGCAGTCTCGGGCCGGCCTCGCTGAAGCTCAGGAACACGGGCCTACGGCACGGTCAGAAATGGAGCTGCAGCTGGCGGAGGGCCGCACTGCTGATCGAATTCTGGCCACCGCCGCCTGAGCGCTATGCCGTGGGCGGCGGAGAACCCGCTGGGTGCAGGCCGGCCGGCTCGAAGACGATCTGGCCCGCCGCGACCTTCAGCATCCAACGCCATGGCCCTGGTGCTGACCCCCCATCCGCTGAAGAGTTTCAGGGAGCGATTCCAAGCGGCGTTGCGGCGGGGCGATCTTCTGGCTGGCCCGTGCTGGTACGCTCGATCCCCATGCGGGCAGGCCGACCTGGCCCACCGGCAGCTGCGCTTTCCTGCATCGCCCGGCAGCGTGCCGCGACGACCCGACCGCCTGAATCGGGCGGGCCCGCTATGCGCCGCGTCTCGCTCGGCTTCCGCTCGCGGCGGAGAGCCGGAGCCAGGCGCAAGTCACCCTGGTGGGCCCTGGCCACTGGTCGTGGTGCCAGGGCCAGGACCCGCCCCTGGCAAGGCGCGCTCGGCACCCCGCCCTGCGCCCGGGAGCTGGAGTTTGCTGCTGGAGCGGGAGCCGTGGCAGGCCGCCCTGGCGGCGTTGCAGGATTGGGGCGCCCTGGCCTGCTCGATGGCGGGGCTCCAGGCGACCGCCACTGGCGGCGGCGCTTGCCGCTGGGGCAGCTCGCTTTCGCCTCCCGCCTCGTGGCTCTGGTTTGGCCGGGCCAACGATCAGCTGGCGTTGGCCGAAGCGGCTGCAGCTTCCCCAGCGCCAACAGCACTGCTGGCCCAGTGGTTGTTTGCTGGTGGAGCGCTGGAGCAGGCCAGCTGGCGGGTTCCCACCGGCCGGCCCTGTCCGCCATCAGCGCTGGTCGGCGCTGCTCGAGGGTGGGGGGGCACCCCAGCGGCGGTGGCCCCCGCCTGGCCCTGGCGCCGCAAGCGGCCCCCGCCGACCCCTGCCTGCGCTGGTGGCTGCGCTGGCGCCATCTGCGCGGGACCTGACGGCGGCGGAATCTGCTCGCCCGCAGGGATCGCGCCTGGCCCCGGAAGCTGGGGAGCGGGCTGCGCCACGCCGCGGCGGAGCGGGCTCGATCGCGAACGGTTTAAGGGCTCACGGCCGCGGCGATAAGCTCCGCAGCAGCAACCGGGGCCCAGCGGTGAACGAGGCGGCCCTGCGCAGGAGGCCGTGTCTCCTTGGCGCTGCCTGGTGGCGGGTGCCGGCCCGGCTGGAGTCGTCGCGGCTGCCGAACAAGGTGATGGCCGACATCGGCGGCCAGCCGAAATGCTGCCGGCGGGTGTTGGAGCGCCTGGCCGCCAACGTCCCGACGGGCGGCAGCGGTGGTGCTCTGCACCGACGCGCCTGTGCGGCAGGAGCTGAGGCCTGGGGATTCCCGTTCTGATGAACAGCGCTCCTGCCAGCCTCCGGAGCGACCGCCTCGGCGTCTGTGGTGGAGGCGCTATGGCCTGGCCCGCAAGAAGCCACCGCCCGGCCGCAGTCGGGCCGCCCCGAATCCCGCCCGCACGGTGATCATCAACGTCCAAGGGAATCCAGCCCCTTCCTTGATCCGGCGGTGATCGATTGCGATGGCGGAGGCGCTTCCGCGCACCACACCAGCCCCTTGCCCGTGCTCACCCCGGTGTAACCGGATGGCGCCGAGAAGGTGCCACAACCCGAATGTGGTGAAAACCCTGTTGGGCAAGCAGAACGGCCGCGCCTCTACTTCCCTCCCGCTCGCGATCCCCCAACGTGCGCGGTATCGAAGGGCCAGCCGACTGGCCCAGCAACGCCCCCACGGGGCCCATGTGGGAATCTAACGGCTATCAGGGCCGATGTGCTGGGCGCCGCCTGGGCTGGCCTGCCGCCTCGCCGAAATGGAGCAGATCGAGGAAGCTTTGAGCAGCTTGCGGTCTGATCGAGGCTGGCATCCCCGTGGGCCACCTTCCCCGTTGACGGCGATTTCCTCTCCGGTGGACACCGCCGAGGCAGCTGGAGCAGGCCCGGGCCCTGGCCCTCAAGCGCGCCGTTGGGCTGATCCCCGCCTGCAAACCAAGATCATCAGCGCAACAGGCCACCAACCATTCCTCCTGCCCCTAAAACCGGCACCACGCCGATCGTTTGCGGCGGTTGCCGCTCCATGCGCTCCAGGGCGGTAACCGCCAAGCAAGATCGCCGGTCACGGTGTCGGGTCGGCGGTCATCAGTGCGGTGGCCTGCAGCTCGGCCAGGGCCGTGGCCGGATGCTGCCCA
>Ga0163217_1047442_pt1 | contig 13136 bp, 6 predicted proteins | sample SynspAceP_FD_185933 | JGI IMG/M metagenome (GOLD analysis project Ga0163217, IMG submission 185933) | Saline lake microbial communities from Ace Lake in Antarctica - Synechococcus sp. Ace-P (PacBio error correction) | ecosystem: Environmental > Aquatic > Non-marine Saline and Alkaline > Saline ...
TTAATATCTTTATTTTTTTATCAATGTGAGCTGAAAGGTATAAAAAAGTGATTTAATTATAGCCTTTGTACTGATGAAAAGTGCCTAACATTTGTTAAAATAGCGTAAAAAAAAGGGCGCTAACTAGAAAAGCTCTCGTGGCGCGGCCTGAATTTAAAAATATATCCTTATTTAATAGTGTTCCCTATTGTGAGAAGTGGTCTACTAAATAACATTTACCCATAGTAAACAATCGTTTAGTACGTGATCAAAATTATGGGTTGCCTGATCCCTTTAAAACACAACTCCTGGAAATTTTGCTTGAAATCGCTCCAATTCGTTATGGAGAAACCGGATACGCTTTCATGATATAGGAATGTGTTTAGGATCTGTTTTTCTCTAACTCCCTGATGATAGTTCCTCGGCAATCAATACCAGATAGTAAAGGGTTTAACTTCTGTAAACTATTTGGAGCGCGAAATAGAGCTTTCCTTATTCAATTTAAAGAAAATATATTCGTTTTAATAAATCTTTTCTTCTCGGATATTACTTTTATAGAATGCGATTGACCGGTATGGGGCTCCTTTGTAGGTCCCTGCCTATTTAAGTGTGTAGGGTGCATGTGACCCAAAAAACACTTTCAGCACCAAGGTCCTCAAAAGAAAATTACTTTTGGGTCATATAATACTTCTACAGCTTGCGGCTGGGTAGTTCGGCATAACCCAACGTCCTCATAGGTGGGGTTTTTTTTTTTCCTTACCGCCCGAATCAACCGGAGACAAACTTCCTTAACACCTTCCAACACTTTCCAAAATTGGCCCTCTACAACACCACAAAAAAACAACCGCTTGGCAAAATACAAAGCGGTTTTCCCCATATTGTTGGAGCTGATTACGCTGTTTAGAGCAATCAGGCTATTAATTTTCCCACTCTTTTGTTCCCGACCTTTTTGTTCCGATTTTGGTTTTGGACTGGCAACTCAATAGTACTAAAATCCTAAAACCGCAAATGTAGTGGTAATCTGTAATAGTTTATAGTAAAAAATTTCTTAATGTTATACATGTTCCATTTTTCTAAATCTGTTATTCTAGGTTGCTAAAGCTTATAGCAATACCCAAAAATCCCGCATGCTAAATAGTGCAGTTTTTGAAATTTGAACACTGTTTAATGAACTTTATTTCTCCTTGTGTTTGCAACTCCCAAAATACTTCGGGATTTTCTCCCTTAAAAGGTTTTTGGAAAATATCATTTTAGTTTAGTGGAGCACCTATTTCAAAAGCCCTCAAATGCGCGTTGAAAGGTGATAGTCGAACGTACCCCGCCCTTTTTGGTGGGGTTTTTCCTGGTTTAATCCCACTTACCCTTGGGGAGGAATCTTAAAGGACCCAAAAGTGCTTGCCCTGGGTTTTAGTACCTTTATTTATGTAATTTGAAAATAAGTGTACAGACGCTATTGGGTAATAATATTAACTTCGTTTAACAATGGCCATACAAGATAATATTAATGGTTGTAAGTAATTTAATTATAGTAAGAAGTTTTTTATTTACAAAACTTGAGAAGGTTATGGTTTTTAGGCCCTGGAGTGCTGTAAGAAATTACGATTAAATACCGATATCATCGATTTACCGATTCAATGCCCTATTTTCAATTCAACCGAGCAATTTCTGCCAAAATTTAAACGAGAGATTTGTCAAGATAACCGAATAAATAAGGGGGTTTAAAAAACGATTTGTGATCTATGTCCATAGTGGCAATGTGGCGTTAAATTTACATAACAAGAAGCAACGCAACATGAAAACGCTTTAACTTTAAAATTTTTGTTCTTTTTATATCGAGTAGCTTGCAGCAAGCCAACAATGTGTGAGCAGGAAGTAGAAAGTTGAAACTGTTTAACCAATTGCAGTATTGTTACTTCTACTGCAAAAATGAAAGTTTTCTGTTTAAAAATGAAAAACAGAAGTAGCTTTCGCTTGGTACATGTTCAAAAAACTCTAGGGTTAAAAAAGATTTGTCTTTCCTTCTACCAAAATGAACAAAGCTAAATTGGCTTAATAAGATTTTTATTTTAAAAGAATTTTTATCCCTGAAAAGTAAGTGGTTATTTCATCTACTTTCCAGAGAGCAGGTAATTTGTACCGTTGTAAAGAGAGTTTTGGAACCTTATTTATATATAGGATACAAATACGCATGGTAAATTACTAAAAGGATAAATCCCGAAAACCCATTTCACCTATACTGCCATTTGAATTGAATGCTTTGGAAGTTTTTGTAATTTATGATACTGTAGATTATCGGTACATCACACTTTAAGTAATTACTATTTATAAGTTTTTTACTACTAAAAAATTGACTGAAAACGATTTTTAAGGACCTATATATTTGTAAGAATTACCGATTAAATTACCAATAATCATCGATTAGCGATTTCACGATAGACCTATTTTTCATTCACCGAGGCATTTTTATGTCACTTTAACGAGAAGATTTTTGGGTCAGATAACCGAAAAATAAGAGGTTTAAACGATTTGTGACCTATGTCAAGGTGCATGTGGCGTTAAAATTTACATAACAAAAAACAACGCAACAAATGAAAAACGCTTTTTACCTTTAAATTTTTGTTCTTTTTATCGGAGTAGCTGCACAAGGCCAACACTGTTGAGCAAGAAAGTGAAAGTTGAAACTGTTACCATGAGTATTGTTTACTTCTACTTGCAAATGAAGTTGCTGTTTAAAATGAAAACAAAGTAGCTCGCTGTACATGTTCAAAAACTTCTAGGGTTAAAAAGAATTGTCTTTCTATCTACTAAATTGACAAAGCTAAATTGGGCTTAATCTTATCCTTCTTTTTAAAATCTATTAACTTTAGGATTGTTGATTACTTTCTTGTTCTCTTCCAAACATTTGACCTTAAGAATAAGACGCAAAGTTACATATTGGCAATAATAAAACCCAAAACCCAATAACCTCCTTGGGTTCGAAGAAATTGGATAGTAACCCAAAACAAATAATATAAAATCTGACAGTAAAATGGGTATCCAAATAACCTCCGGGTATCCTAAATTCATTTTTTGTTTGGTTTTCCTGCTTCCCTCCCTTGATTTAAATAACTGAAAAAGTATTAACTCCCTAAAATATACAAAAGGATAGATGAACTTGAGATAACGGCCAATTGAGCAAACATCCTAAAGTAGCCAATAGAAACCCTATGCCTGTAACATAGGCTATTATTTGCAATGTAAGGGGTAGAAATCTACGAATGTATTTTAAGGCGAGTGACTTAAGTGGGTAGGACATCATCCTTAGCGGTCTAAATATATACCCTGGGGACACTTAAAATCTCACTACTTAAATTTTCCCCAGCATAGAATGGCGGCACCTACTGTTAATTATTGTAAAACCGCAATAGGTCCAAAAACATGTTGGTCCTACCATACTTAAATGGATTTTCAGTTAAATAAGTCGACAAAGAGGCTCCTAGCACTCCTTGCGAAACTGTTTTTTGGATAAGGATATAGAGTATCTAAAACGCCCTATGATAACTTATAAATATTGCTTTTGGAATCCGTCTTATTGTTTTTTTACTTCCCCACATATAGATAAACTGTTTTCTGCCCCTTGAAATGCAAAAAACAGATAAAGTGATATAGCACCCAACTTCAAGAATTGGTTGGGGGTCGAAAATTGATTTATAGATTATCAAATGAAACATGGCCCAAGAAAAGATAAGAACCAATAATAAAGTGGGATTAAGTTTGGTAAGGGTTATTGTTTTTAACCAAAGACATTCCCTCTTTAATACCTCTCACGTTTTAAATATATCCTAAAAACGCGGCAAAGAGGACAAAGGAAACTAATTTTCCTAACGGAGTCCGATTTGAAACGGGAAAAAATTGGCACCTAAATAACATCTCCATGCCATTGGGCGCAACGGCCCACAGCAGATAAAAGCAAGAAAAGTAACAAAAAGAATTACCGTTGAAAACCAAAATAGGGTTCAAAAGTAGATTCAATATAAGTGTAGGCTCCACTGAAGTAGTTACTTTGCATTCCATTTTCGGCAAAACAGAACATTACCAAGGTAATTAACAGACCACAAAAAACATAAATATGCGTAACATACTGAAGTACCTAGTTCCTGCTGCCAACTATGGCGGGGAGGTGGCAAAGATATCCGGCACCCGATCATAATATTAAACCAAAGTTTGCACTGGCCCAACTCCAACTTCTCTTTTAAATATTCATCGGTTTTTATTCATTGGTTACGTAGTTTTGAAATTTTTTAAAACAACACGCTTTGTAAGCCTCTATTGACCTAAAGTAACACCTTTTAAAAGCAAAATTATTTGATTATCGATTTTGAAACTTTTTTTAGATGTTTTCTAAGATTTTTGGCTAAACCAATCTAATTGGTCAAGCCTAATACCGGTCTATATTAATTTAAATGAGGTGCTCTCTAATATTTATGTTCGGTCTAAATCATTGGTTACAAGGGTCGGTTAAAGGTTTTGTTATTTTTACTTTAGACGTAAATACTTTGATTTAAATGAATAGAATATTATTATTCTAATTTGGATCGGGGGTGGTTCATGTAGGAAAAAATATACTAATTTAACAAGTAATAGGAAATTTCGAGCGTCCCCCGTCTTTGTAACTGACGACCAATTCCGTTTGGCGTTTTTTAGTTATTTGTTGCAATAAGTTATGGCCGTAACCAATTCTAATGTAAAGCCTTATTCATAGAAATTTTCGGTTGAAACAGGAATTTCCTGTAAATACATCATGATAATCAACGCTTAGGAAATTTATTAAAAATAATAGGGTATAGAGTATGCGTAAAATAGAATTCCTGAATTAAGTGTAGCAGTTACAAATAAATCCTTTATAGAACAAGCGCCATACGGCCCGAATTGCGATGTTGGACAAAATATGTCACTATAATAGCAGTTCTCAGCGGTGGTATAACAGATTATAAAATGGAAGGTAAAAGGAGGTCATAGGCCTTCGCAATTATGCAATATTTCCGCAGAAATAGGCGAAGAATTGGGGAAAGCCAACAATCAAAAGTGTTCTTAATGGAGCCATTGATGTTTGTGAAGAGGCCTTTTTCCACGCGGAAGATGGATCAAATACAATGGATTTATAGGGATGTTACGTCCCTGGTATATTTCGGAGGTAATAGGAGGATTGGTTTAATGCAATACTGGTGATAATTACTCCTTTTAGGAAAGGGAAAGGGAAAGGACCCGAATTATTTGGAAGTATTGGCATAGGAACGGCAATGAAGTAGCGCGTATAAGGCCACTTGTGGAAGGCAAATCTTACAGACCAAATAAACCTTTATTGGAGTCAGAATGGTTTTGTGAATAAACAATGGGGTCCGGAAACTACAAGCCCAACTTGGAGACTGCTAATTAATTCTTTAATAAAGGAAGGGAGGCCGTGAACATAATCCGGATAGCCGTGGAAAAAATGCCAATTTCTATATGCGCACTCCTTAGATGTTGGAAGTAGAGCCTTTGTAACCGCCAAGGGAGATTTTAATATGGAACACGTGCCATAGGAAATGGAGAATTTGTAGACGGAAAAAATGTGTAGGGTCTCATGGGAATTTTTCAGGATGTAGAATGAAAGAAAACTTTCAGAACAGGCGCTTAGTACGGCCAATGCGGAATTAAGGCCATTTTTCCAATTCCAAAAACAGTTTTCAATTATCAACGAACGAATGATAAAGGATATAACCCACTCAATCATGGGGCTGAAGAATTTATTGGGTTATTCTGCTTCTGAAATGATCGGGTAAAAAGTGCCCGGTGTTTTATACGGTGAAGAAGAGGTTTGACAGTTTTTTATGGTGATATGGCCAAGAAAGATTTTTGGCAAAAGATTCCCTTAAGTTTGACCCCTTAAAGGAATTGGCTAAAAAAAATGAAATCTGAAATGTTCGGGAATGGACCTATATAAAGAAAAAGATGTGCCAAAAATTACGGTTGAGGTTTACTCTATCGGCCATAAAAATGCGGAAGGGGAAATTAAATGGATTTTTAAAATGTCGCAAAATCCGATATTTCAGAAAAAGGAAATAGCAGAGAACGAGTTTATTGCGGCGGAAAAATCGGTTTTGAATTTTTTGCGGAGCGCGATTGAGAACAATGATCGAAATTGGCAATGGGGATACGATTACCGAATGATGTGAAATGGTCCTGCCCAATCTCTATAACAGATCTTGGTATGGAATGAGAAAGATCAACTGGGACTAACTTATGAAACCTATTTTTCCTTTGGTACACCCTGAGGATACAGATATGGTGACGGAACATGTGCAACTTGGTCTTTCCAGGAGAGAACTTTCCTGAATTTGTTGCATAAAATTCAATTGAGGGATGGTACAGTAAAAAACGATTCAGCTTTATGGCGAAGTCATAACCAACGATGCCAAGGTGGAGGTTTATAAGAGTTAGTAGGTACCTGTCAGGATGTTATCCGAACAGCGAATGGCAGAAATAAAAAATTTAGAGGACTGTTAGAGTCGGCACCGGATGCCATGGTGGATGTGTGAATGAACAGGGAAAAATACAGCTGATAACCCCCAAGAAAACCAGGCAGAAAATTATTCCGGGTAGCAAGCCCCAAGGATTTAATAGGGGAATCCGTGAAATTCCTTATTCCAAAGTTATGTTTCTAAGCTTCACCCACGTTTCAAAATTTCTTTTCCAACCCCGAAAACAAAGAAAATGGGGATGGAAAAGAGTTATTCGGAATGAATAGAGAGGAAAAACTACATTCCGATACAAAATTAAGTCTTAGCCCTTTAAAAACAGAAAAGAGGGTTTATGGTATCCGCTGCTATAACGAGATTATATAACCTCTCAAAAAAATAGCGAGGTAAAATTTTTTGGAGGCAAAGGAAAAGGTTAGATTTTTTAACGAATAAGTTGGTTTGAATCAAAACACTCACTTGCTGATTTCAAATCAAAATAACCTCCCATAATTTAAAGAGCTCCGGGTTTTGGCACCTTAATTCGCTATTGGGTTTTTTATAGGGATGCTGAAAGCCGAGAAAGAACGGCCTAGATCTTTTTCAAAAATTTGAAAAGGTTATTCATCAATCTTACCATGACGCTAAAAATACCTTGTGAAGCTTTAAAACCAAAAAGCCAAAACTTCTAAAGAGGCCATAGAGGATTGTTTTTGAGGAAAGTTATGAATAAAAACATGGATAATACTATCAGGTGAAATTTTAAAAAAACGGGAGCGATTATTAAAAGTGATTTTTTCTAAAATGCCCAAATCGATTATAATTCTATTTATTTGGATAGTTATTTTTCTTAATTTTGATTCGGGAATGCCTTAAAATACAAAGTCTCCGACGGGGTACTTGAAATATATATTGAAACTGAATTGAGGAACGGTAAAAAAATTCTTAAGGTCAAGGACAATGGTCTAGGTATTAATTTGGAGAGACATGGAATAAATTATTTGGATTGAACAAGGTTTTTCCCAACAGACCCCCGATGCCAAGGGAGTAGGATTGTTTTTGACCAAAAATGCAGGTCGAAGCCTGGGAGGTTTCATTTCGGTTATAAGTGAAGTAAATGTGGGTCGCACCTTTTAAATGTTTTAATTTTAATCAATAGAATTCCCCGAGGCTCTGCCTCGGGTGTAATGCGTAATGATAATGTATTTTTTGTGGGTATGAGTCGAAAACATATTCATAAAAAGACCATAATTAAAAGCTTGCTTTTGTATCATTTTTGATTTGTCGCTATAAATTATAGGAGAAAAGGTGCTTAGTGATGAAGTTTACTATTAACGTTCAAGGAAATTTGTCTTGGAATAGAGACGTTACGAGATTCATTTTTTGGAAATCGGCCTGATCGTCGACCCAACGTTCAATTTTCCTGATTCAGAAGCGGGGGGGGGTTATTTTCCGACGAGCGCTCCTAAAAGATATCGGAAGCAGCAAGAGCATTACGGCAAAGGAAATTTTCAGGCTCCACCCGAAGTGAAAAGATTGCTTTGGGGAGGTAAATTTTGGAAACAAGTGGGTTTTATGTGAAATACGGTTGGTCAGTATGCGAATTGAAGAAGGTAATTAAGAAAATACCTCCAAAACGCAGGGGATCTCAATATAGCGTGATACATAAAATCAAATTACGTTTAATTTTGATACCTCGATGGCTCTGCCTCGAGGTAGTTCATTTAAATTATTATACTGAATAGTTCCCTTTGAATGTAATGTATTGTAGATGATGATGATATCTATCAATTTAACAGTAAATTAAAACCTTGAAAGCCCTAAAACATGAAACCGACAGAATAATGGGTTTTTTCGGATGGAGAAGAAGCAATTGGATTTTATATGTTGGATCATCTAAATGAAGCGACGTACTGCCGGATGTTATTTTTCTAGATATCGATATGCTGTTATGGACCGGAAATTCCAAGTTATGGGAGGAAATTAATAAAGCTAAAACCAAGTTTTAAGGAAACGAAAAATAATTATATATATGGTCCTCCTCATCGGTAGACCCAGCCGATCATTGAAAGGGCAAATAAGAATAGGTGAATTAAAACAGAAACTATATCGTTAAACCCATTACTTTCCAATGAATCCGCTAAAATCCAACTTATCCAGGAATTGAAAGTAATGGAAGGCTGTAATAGAATTAAAGCCTTTAAAGATAATTTATAAAACCCTCTTCAAATTGGAGAGGTATTTTTAATTATTTGGGTAATTTCTTTTCCATAAGTTCATAAAGATTGCGTCATAATTATGGGGTGGTGCGGTAGCTATGTAAAAATAGACCCATTCTGTTGCATTGGTGTCCTTTATTGTAATTGGGAAAAACAAATTGGTATCAATTTAGAAATTTCCTACTTGTTGCAACGCAAGGAAAAGTAAAGCTTGCCTAATCCTATATTCATGGGCTCTTCTTATGAGTGCATCTAGAAGATCTATGCGCAGTGTTTTTCATACTTAAAATAATGAAGTTTCGTCCATTTTTGGCAATCAGTGGCCGTAGGTCAAGGAATGAATTTTTTGGTGCTGCTTGTTATTATGCCTATCTATTCAGATATGCCACGGCCTCATGTTTATTGGTGATTAGTGCTGTCTCCTTTCCGCATGTTTCTTGAAATTGGTTGAAAGTGTAATTCCAAGGCCTCCAACATTTCTAGTGCTCCCAACAAATTAAGTGCAACCTTCCTGGTTCCCTAAATCTTTTTTTTATTTCTGCTTACGCAAAGCATAAGCTTCTAATCGAAATTGGTTCAATGTCTTGAAGTTTTACTTTCAGGGTAATGGTACTTTATTGTCCATTTCCATCTGAAATTTCAACATAGGCCTGAATTGTCAATATTAATTAAGTAAAAACACCGATAAGATTGCTTGGTATCCTTTGTTTTATCAAAAATGAAAGAGGTATAGGCAGTAAATGTTTAATATAGCCCGCAATTAGCGTGATTGGAGGCAGTAAATCCCTTTTTTATGCTGGTGGGGGAAGTGTCCGGAAACTGGTTAAGAATGTCTGGGCATAAAAAGATTTAGCGGAAAAGCACGGCCACTTTAAATGTTTTTCCATAAAGTGGCAATGCCCCACTTATTTTATTATAGTACGTTATCCTTAATTTCTTCTAACCACTTCTGGATTTAAAAGTGTGCTGGTATTCTCCCAGAATTGCCCTAATATCATTACTCGCAATCTTGCGCAAAAATACGTCTCATGATCTTGCCGGAACGGGTTTTGGCCAGGCCAGAGGTAAACTGGATTTTATCTAGCTTGGCAATGGGCCAATGTGTTCTGTGATAATCTGGTTTATTTCTTTCTCTTAAATTATCAATGGTTCGCGATTCCTCCGGTTTTCTTTGAGGATTAAGCATAAACCATATAGTGGCATTCCGTTTTAATAATCGGGAGGGAAGCCTACAATGGCCGATTCCGCCACGGCAGGGTGGTTCGTTAATGGCAATCCTCTATTGGCGCTGTACCCAGATTATGTCCCCGGAACAATGACACATCATCTACGCGACACGTAATCCTGTAGTAACCTACCTCGTCCGTAGGCGCCATCGCCTGAAAAAGTACATGTTTGGGGTAGGCCGAAAAAATAGGTTTCCTTATATCTTTCGTGAATGCCCCACAATGGTCCTAGCTATACGCGGGCCATGGGGAATTTAATACATAGGCGACCCTCTACCTGGTTTTGGCCTTTATGTTCCTTGCCCTGTTCGTCCTCCTTTTCCTCAATGCCGGTTGCAACCGCCCTATAAACGGTAGGTGGCATAAAGTGGGTTTTAAGTAGGCGTAACAAAAGGATGGGCGTAAATCAAAATGATACCCCCTGTTTCTGTTTGCCACCAGGTATCCACAATAGGACTTTTCCTTTTTTCCTATAATGTCATTATAACCAAAAGCCAAGCCTTCTTCATTAATGGTCCCCTACAGAGCCCCATACCTTTAATGAGGAAAGGTCGTGTTGTCTGCAAAAGGATATATTTTGTTTGCTAAGGCCCTGAATAGCTGTGGGCGCGGTATAGAATTGGTTTAACCTTATGTTTTTCTACTATTTGCCAAAGCGACTAAAATCTGGATAAGGCTGGGTACCCCTCGAACATTAGGGTGGTGGCACCAATGCCAAAAGGACCGTATACAATATAACTATGCCGTAATCCAGCCTATATCGCGGTACAACCAATATACATATCGTTTTCGGTGTACTGGAAATACATTTTTAAGGTATAGCGCAGTATACACCCAAATACCCGGCAGTGGTATGTACCATGCCCTTGGGTTTACCGGTAGAACCTGAGGTGTACAAATATAAAACAAGGGATCTTCTGCGTCATTATTTCAGGAACACAATCCAATAATAAGCTTTCTCCAACAAAGGCTGTAAACCCATTTATACGGGCCTTCTTTCATGTTAATATCCGCATTGGTCCTTTTTACCAAACCAAAAACAAGATTTAACCCAGGCAATCTGTAATCCCTCATCCACAAATGCCTTCAGATCAATGGATTTGAAACCTCTAATAGGATCCATCCGAGGTAATTACCAATTTAACAAGTCAACTGTCATTTATCCGTGTGGACAGGCTGTAGCTGAAAAAACCGGCAAACACTAGCCCGAATGTATTGCTCCGATACGGGGCGAACAGGCCAAGAGAGCAAATGGATAATTTCCGGAAATCATAGGAAGGTAAAATACATACCGATCTCCCTTTTAACGACCTTGGTCCTTTAAAAACAATTGGCCATTGGCAATACCCGTTGGTGGGGTAATTTGATTATAAGTAAATATGTTTGGCTTCCTCCTCTGGGTTATTGGGCTCAAAAATAAATGGCCCCGTTTTTTCTCCTCGGGTCCAATAAATGCCTATCGATACAATTTTCAGTGATATTCGTTGCGCACCTTCGAACCATTTTAACCTTCTGGCTTTCAAAATCCCAACTTAGCAACGTTGTCCATTTTTTTTCTCCATAAAAATGTTCTTCGGCCACTTCACCCCCAGAAAATTTTCTGGTTCCCAGAACTAGATTTCGATATACTTGGTAAGTATTCTCCTAAGTGTTTAATGTGAATAATGCTACATCGTGTTTCTATAAATTTCTATAAATTTATATAAATCATTCAATGAAAGGATGGTTTCCATAAAATGATTTTTAAATAGTCGTGAGGCTGGTTTTTTTGAGAAAATGTTAAGGAATTGTCATGGTCAAAAATTGCGTATTCATTTTTCAGATATAGAAACAAGTGAATTCACCATAGGGTATTTCCAGATTTTTTTGGAAGTTGCATTTTACCTAGCAACCAGATGGATTAGTGATCAAACGGCTTCACCTGATCCACTTGGAAATCCTATGTTTTTCTACTATTTCTTGCACGTACGCTGGGGGTATCCGGGTGTAAATCTATTGATACGAGCGCAAAACTATAAAAGTTTACGATCATGGCTTTAACGGTCCCAAAACCCTCAGTGAATATTCCGAAAACCACAACCCATTCCGACTTATCGGAGACTTCCTCCAACCAGCCCAACTTAAAATTTGGCCATATAGAACCAACATAAGACCTTATTCCAAACTACATAAACCGCTCTATGGCTCCTTCCTTTGTCATTTTTTGTAAAAATTCCAGAACTATAGCAGGAAAAAGGATGCTGCTGCTAATCCAAACGCGAGCGGCAAAACGGCAAGCTACAAAATCCAAGGTGGGTTAATGCCAATATCCTGCAATAATACAGCAACTGTTGCTGCACCACCGTTGCAAGCCCCAAAGCTCTCCCTTTTTAGAATATTGGGCTTAATTATTTTTTTTGATCATAATCATGGGAAACCGAGCCGGAAATAAAACCAATAACAATCCAGCAAGCCGTACTAAGAGCAGCTTGCCAAAGCTCCTGCGCTACCAGGGCTATTACCACAAGCAAGGAGTTGGCAATTTCTGGATTAGCCCATGAGACCAACAAAATATCGTTATCGACCAATTAATTCGTTTTTTTGTCCTTATCGGCTACAATTGAATGAGGCCATCCTTGTTTTTGTCACAAAACTATAAACCTGTTTTCCTCCCAGTTTTTTAAACCATCGGGCATTTAGACTGTATTCCCTTATTACTAACGGTATCTATCAAATTGATTTTTAGCAAAAAACGGAAAACCGCTGGGGCCGTAGTTGTATAAAATGGCAAATAACCAAAAGGCAATTCCAGCTGATTTAACGCGCACCTTTACTCTTTTAACCGTAAAGAAAACCGAAACAATAACAATGTTGGCAAAACCTGCTGTACCCACCATAAGGGCCAAGGTAATGGCGAAGACATCGATGAACCCGATTTTGGAGCCATCGGTATATTCAGCAAAAACCCAAGTTCGGTAGAAAAAGTCCGTTAAGCCAGATCCAATTTAGAAAAGTGCCCCGGATCCGTCATTAGGGTAGATCCCATACCGAGTTGTGGAACCCGGGTTACCGTCATTTAAGGATATGAAAAATAGCCAGGGACCCATAAAGGCAAAGATCAATACACAGTAATTGTTGCCACTTGGGTATAGGTAATTCTTTCATTCCTCCTAGTACGGCATAAAAAGGACATGACCATGCCTAAGATGTACCCCGGTTATTGATAATCTACCTGTTAGAAACCTGGAGAATAGACC
>Ga0163217_1115910_pt1 | contig 13136 bp, 4 predicted proteins | sample SynspAceP_FD_185933 | JGI IMG/M metagenome (GOLD analysis project Ga0163217, IMG submission 185933) | Saline lake microbial communities from Ace Lake in Antarctica - Synechococcus sp. Ace-P (PacBio error correction) | ecosystem: Environmental > Aquatic > Non-marine Saline and Alkaline > Saline ...
AAAAAAGAAGAAGATAAAATAAAAGTATTGATTGGCAACAATTGGGTGGGCCCTTTTTAAAAACAAAGGGGGTTTTTTTTTGATTGTTTTCCATTTAACCCCGACCCCCCCGGACTTTGGGGGGTTAAAAGATATTTGAAAATTTGAATGTCCGAAAAAAACAAAAATCCCCCCCCCCCAAAAAAAAAAAAAAAATTTTAAATCGTAAAAAATTGGCCCCATCAATCCCGCAAACTTAAGCAATGTTGGGAAAAAAAAATTGCCCCCGGAAAAGCGTTTCCAAGACAAATGGGAACAAAGTTTGAAAGGGTTTTCTTATACTGCCAAACCCCGAAACCCAATGGGACAAAGCGGTTTTTTTTTTGTGGCATGGGTTTTTTCCAAGATGATTCTAACGATCCGTAAATTCACAGTATTTTTTTACTGTTGAAACACAATATCGGTAATTTGTTTACAGTTTTGATACCAGTCGAGTTTTGCCACATTAAAAATATTTTTGAAAAAATAATGGGGTAATAGTCGCTGACCGAAAACTGGGACATGCCATTTCCCATTAATGAGTCGATTTGACAAAATATTAAGCTCTTAACTTGCTTAATCCGACCAAATTTTCGCTACAACAATGGGCCCCTTCGTTCTTTCACTCCTGAGCATACAGGAATCTTAAACAACGACCTCCACAATGACCACATTTTGATCCTGCAACTTTTGTGAATCTAAAAGTGGACAGGGATTTACTTTATGCAGGAACGGGCGATGGGAAATGTTTGGCGAGTAAAGCAATTTCAGTTAAAAAAACCAATATTAAACAAATGGGTGGCCGAATCGATATGTAACGGCCTAAACAACTTCTTCTACCAACACCAATTTTGGTGGTAGTTCTCTTCAGGTTACCTTAAGAAGTTATTCCAAAACACTCCCTCACCTCCCACTTTCGTGGATAGAGAACTAATTGACCGCCTATTTTACGGCGATTTGCCTCCATTATTGCATTGAAAGATGTGGAAATATTAAACAATACCAAACCGCTCTGTGTCTTTTGTAGCTCAAGATGTGGGTGGTTACGTTTACCTACAATAGAGGAATCAACTGGCATCGAATAGGGAACAACATGCCCAATGATACCTGTAAACGACATTGAGTAGATTAGTGGCCAATAGATTAATTGCCGGAACACACGCCAGAAGTATGATGAGTTTTGACTTAGACAGCCTATTGAGCGATTAATTATGGAAGCCGTGAGTTTACTTGACAAAACCAGTCGCACCCTCTAACCCTAACCCGGCGAATCGCTTTGTGAAATATAGAAACCGGTATTTAAAGCTACTTCCAGTCTCTATATCCTGAATGCTGCAGGTAAAATGATCAGCAACAGAAATACCGTGATAAAAAATTCAAAGTTGATGGTGTCCAATTAAAGCCAGGATTATTTTAATTGCCACTGAATGGAAACGATTCTAGAGTGGTGAAAAAGAAATGGGGGCTAGTAAATGGTAACACTCTAATTTTTTGTCCGATTAAAATTTTCGAATTGAAAACAAAATGCAAATTTTGGATGTTTGGTCCTGAATTTTGTTTTGGAAAAATAAAATGATGCCTTAAGAAACCGGAAGCTCAATCTGTGATGGAGACACCCCGGCCTTGAACTTAGGATAATATAAATATTTGAAAAAGAAATAAAAATCAAGAAGAACAGCTTTTATTTAAAAAGAATATAAGGTTGATATAATGTTGTTTCAACAAGGTAATAATCGACCTGCATACGAGACGAAGACGGGCTGTAGGATATTGAATCTATACCGAAAAAGGATTGTCCGTATGCTTTATCTTGGAGTTTTGAACAGTACTTAAGGCAGCCATTGAGCAGCTTGTATAAGAGAAAAGGAAAAACGAGAAGAAATTAGTCGATAAACCACATTGAATTCTCATAAATCGTATGAAGAGTAACAAAAACAGTGTATTGAATTGACATTCCAAAGACAGCTTTCACGGCTTTGATTTCTGTGTTAATTACAACAAGATGGAACATACAATTCAATGATGTAAAGAATTCAAAGATGACAAAAACAGGCCTTAATCAACTTGTAAGATGGACAAGGAAAAGTCAAAGATCCTGTATTTACCAATAAGCTTCTAATGGAAGGCACAGGGGTTTACTATGAGAATTAAGCCATCATTTAATATGATAAATTAAGCAAGTAGTTCATGTTGTTTTACCACAACACTCAAAGCAATTATTTTTCAAAAGTCTTAACATTAAATAAAACGGATGAATTAAGATGCAAAAGTGTTAAGTCAATTTGGGGTTGAAGAGAATGCAAAGAAAAAATGGATAACCAAAATGAAACCTACTTTACATCTTAAGAAACTTATGTAGATACTATGTCAACTACAGAAACAAAAAATCGCCTTGGGCAACATCAAGCAAGTAAAGAAAGTGCCAACATGAATTCATATAGTTTAATTCAAGAAGTAATACTAAGTTGATTAAAGAAATAGCAAACAATTGCTCAAATAAAGAAAGAGATAGAAAAAAACTGATTAGACAAATGAGCAATTGAGTGCTAGAGTAGATAAACTACTGACTATAAAAGGAGTTGGGAATACTTTACTATAGCAAACTATATTGCAGAGACTCTGGATTTTCAGTTTGTGAAAAATTATTAAACCATAGCTAGTTACGCAGTTATGAATGTATAACAGAGAGAGTCAGAACAATCCATAAGGTAAAACAAGAATATCTAAAAGGGAACCGATACATCAGAAAAAGTGCCTTTGTATTTTTCTCTGCATGGTATCGTGCAGGTATATATGAAAACTTGAAAAAACTTACCTGCGAATAATTGAAGAAGAAAACCATCTAAAATATAGGGCAGATAGCAATCACAGAGAAAACTACTGCTCTAATTTATACTCTAATGACAAAAAGGATGAAAATTATGATAGTAATTTGTTGTTAATAAAGAGTAGCTCCACAGAAAAAGGCTGTGAAGCTACGCAGGAAGAATAATCGAAACCGTTCTTCCAAGAAATACAAATAAAATTAACAAAATATTTTTCCTGTTTTAACTTGGATTTTAAACAGTACCTTTTTTTGTATCGTTTTTTTTGGCGGAACAAAAAAAATGAAAAATATAAACAAAAAAGTAAGCCCTATTCTAACCATAATTGAATGGATATTTTATTTCAATGAATTTGAGAGTTAATTACAAGTTAGATAATGTTTTAATATCTATTTAAATTTAGAGTATCTTTTATTTTTGCGGACAAAAACAGTGGAATCTTAATTAAGTACTTTAAAAGAAAATAAAGCTACTTACAAAAATTAACTATTCAAAGTTGAAATTTTAGCCGAAATAAATACATATTTAAACTTTAAAGTTGTTGATATGTATTCTAATATTCATTGTACAATCAAAAAAGACGACTGAGCAAACTGAAAAGGGACGTAGCATCATTCTAAAAAGAATTAAGGAGAAGATGAAATTTGGGACAATTCTGTTTCGGGAGGACGAGGTAAGAATGCTCAAGCTCTGGGTTGATTTTAGAATTCTTCGTCCAATTGACCGAAAAACAAACTTTAGAAGCAACTAGAAACCAAGATTATAGCGAAGGGCACTTGAAGAAAAGCTTTCATGGAGGTTCTGATATGTGGTTTTCGAAAACGAATTAAGAAGAAAGGTTTACATTAAGATTACTATTGATGCGTTTGGGGGTAGTGTCATTTGTATCTCTTTATTAGCAGAAAAAAAAATGCAATATCCTTTAAAATAATAGATTATGAAAAGTCCAATTACAGGTAAAGAGATGATATTGACAAAAGAAAAACGATCAATCGATTTCGAAAAAGAATCATTTGAAAACGTTGTTTTTCATTATTAACAATGTTGAAGATACGGTGAGCAAAATTCACTAACAGGAGGGTTAGATAAGGAAATAGAATGCAAGTTATAATCATATCGTGATTATTCAACATTCAATTTCAGATGAAATAATACGACTTCGTGACGCTAAATATAATGTATATCAGCGACCAAAATTCTACTGATTTTAGGCTTTTGGAGCAAATAGTTATCGTCAATACGAATCGGGAGAAATGCGCGCTTAAATCCAATGCGAGATTAATTCAATGAATGATGATTCGAAGAAATTCATTGAGTTGGTCGAACTGTGTGAAATTTCATTGGAATGCTAAAAACGAAGGTGAAACCAAAATACAGCACAAAGTCTTAAATTGAAGACAGAAAACGTTAACAGTTTCAAATTCTAATTTAAAAAGATTATTTAATTAGGAGAATCCATTTAGCTTGTGTATATCCGGGATATAGGATCCTAATTTGAAAATTTCACAGAAAGGTTTGTGTTTTTCTCCGAACAAATTGAACCATTTAAAACTAAAATGAATAAACTCACCTAAATGCCGATTTCTTGATGTTTTAGAACAAAGTTTTTTCTATTAGTGTGTGAGGTAGAGCGGATTGATATGGGTCCTGTCCTAATAATTTCAAAGTAAATCTTTGAATACCTATCGATTAATAATGACGTAGAGATTCATTACAAACAATTCCGCAAGGCTTATACAGGTGACATTAAGGCCAAGAAAAGAAAAGGGCCTTTTAATCAGAGTTGTTTAACAAGAAAAGAAATGGCGTGTTTTAAATAAATTGCTTCAAGTATTTAAAGATTCCACCACCAAATGAAACATCAATTGAAACACCATTGGAAGAGGCGTGGAAAAGAAAATGAACAGGAAAAAATGTGATTAGTTATAAATACGCATTTATTTTAACTCCAAATCTAAAAAATGGCACCACCATTTGTGATTAGGATGGCCTCACATGGTATTTAAAATTTGTTTTCAAAAAAAATATTTGAACTTCCAAAGTCAAAATAGTACTGAAAGCCAGTATTCTCTAAGTGCTTGGCTCGAAAAGTCATCACAGAGAATTTTGCTAAATTTTTTAAACACTTTATTTTCAAAACCTATCATTTAATTTAAAGAATCGGCGTATCTTGGTGGTAAAAAATAACTAAACTACTATAATAATACATTCCTGAATTCAAGTGAATAAATGGAACGCGTAGTAATTGGATTTGGTGGTCAATTAAAATGAGAACCGTTTTACAAATTCATTATCATGTAACTATTAATTTCATCTCCTACACAAACTGTTACAAAAAAGTCGACATCTACATTTCAATAATTGACATAAAGCCAAAATTATTATTAAGTCAGGTGATCGATTTTCAGTTTGAACTTTACGACTATAATAGATTCAATTTTAATAAGGAATATTAAAAAATGGGAATTACTCCTAAAAAGCCTGAAAAATAGAACTTCCTCACTACCATTAACGAAATAGTAGTATAGATCTCTGTGATAATCGGAGATTCAAACATTTTTAGAGAATCGATACAACAAATGTTGGAGAAACACCATTAATTATGGTGAACAAGACGGTAGAAGATAGACATTGATACTCCTTACTTACGTGACACTTCATGTTTTAACCGGAATAATTATGGTGAAAATGACGAAAACATTACTTTGACTTGGAATAATTCTGAAAACCTGTATTTGTAATTTGTAACTAAATAAAAACTGTTGCTAATACTAACTTAACCAGACAAAGTGAGCTTGGCGTTAAAGATGAGCATTTGGCACACAATAAATCACCATACCGGTTGACAAATAACGCGGTTTTCAAAACCCACACTGTCCATAGGCCGAAACCGTAGAAAATACAATAATTAACTAAAGAAAACAAGAAGATTACACAACTCTTCTAACCAACCACAAAGATACAGCCTTTATATAGTTTCTCTACACAAACTATTGGTTAGCTTAAAAGCTTACCACCACCGACCCTCATCCCTCCCCAAAACAATTCAAAAAAACTCAATCTCAATTTGCAATAAGTGAATAAAAGTATTTACTGTTGTCAATTCAAATAGCACTTTTAAATGGCAAGAAAAAGATATAAAGAAGTAAGCTAGATCAGCTAAAGCCAATCACAACATGATGGAGCATCTCTCGTTTCATCTCATTAAGCGGCCCTTTCAGGAATAATTGCAGGAATAGGACTGCCTTGTGCGGTTTTCAACTTTTATGCCTATGCGACTTATAGAGTAATGGCAGCTACTCGAGATAACTCCCAAGCATGGTTCTTTAAACAGCACCCATCAAAACCATGAAGTAATAAAAGAGTTATTGCTTGCCGGTGTTTATCATGGATAAGTAGTAGCCATTGGCTTCGGAATTTAATTTAACTATTAAAAAGGCAAGAAAGAAAGGACAACGCCTTTGGAGTAAACAAGTCAACGTTTACTTATTAATTTATCTATTCCTTTAGTTTACAGTGGCTTATTTACCTAGTCCTTAATGTAAGCATGAAGATTATTTGGCTTGGTTGCCCCTACCTACCCTTCTATTACGGATGGCCTTAATTAACTGCGAGCAAGTATACTTTACACGATACTAGATACCTAGGCGTTTTGGAGAATAATATCTTGGGTTTAATCAGCAGCTATTTTTTTAGGTTACGGACCCTATTTGGCTTTAGGATTGGCTTATGCAATATATTTACGTGAGCCTCCATTATTTGCAGTACGAATAGAACATGATAGAACAAAAATTGTACACAAGGTATTCGAAAGCCGAGTGCGACTCGGACTCATGTCTATTCTCATGGGTAAAACGATTCGGTAGATTTCATAGTTGGAAAGAAACCCCAGACGTAAAACCGATGGAAACTTGCAAGTCAGTTAATCGCTTTAGAAAAGAAAGAATTGATATTAGTAAGCACAGGAATTTGTGGTAGAAAACGCCAAAACAAGTTACAAGTTACTGCAACTTGGAAACAATTATTTAAAACAACATTAGCCTGCCATTAGAAAAATTAATAAACGGAAACTAATATATTTTTTTAAATCATTTACTTTGAATTTGCAATCGTACGTTTAAACTCAATAAAATATGGAACTAGGAACGAAAACAACCCGAAAAAAACAAACAAGAAAAGCCTCAGGTAAACAATCGCGAACCAACCAAAAAACAATTGATGAAAAAACTCCGTAAACCGCAAAAACTGAGTCATAACCGTTATATGCTTTTGCTGTTAATTCCCAACTTCTATTGATTCAGTCCATAATTTCAAGAACGAGAACAATTTAAACACAACAAGCATTTAGTGAAGTAAGTAATAAATGGGCTCAAGAAACAACAATTAAATGGCCCCAACTTTAACCATTCCTTTAACGTCGAATGGATTGAGGAGAAAAAATAAATTAGAAGATCAATATTGGTATATCCTTCCTGAGAACTTAAATGTTGCTGGAAAAATTGACCCTGAAACTTTAAAAGAGAATCTACAAAGTCGTAGTTTTATATAATCTGCCTCCACTTTCATAGGAAATTTAACCCTAAATCAGCGAAATAGATTATAACCGAACCTAAAAAGTACGATTTAGATAAGCGCAATTTCTGACGGTCGGAATAACTGATTTAACGAAGGTATAAAAACAAAGGTAAAAGAGTCAAAATGACAACCAAAGTTTGAACGGTAGAGCCTGGGTTTCTAAAAATAAAAATCATTAAATCAAGAAACTGGGTGAACTGTTAACCTACCGCAATGATTTTAAATAGGCGATTTGTGAAATTTGACTTTAACTTGAATTTAAACGGAAGTCAAAGCTGTCATTTTTCGCATTAGGCAGCCAATACTAGTCAACCTAATTCTACTGAGTTCTCCTAGTTTCAAGGAAAATTTTTACCCCGATAATAGACGTTAAACCGACAAGCGGGGTTTAACGGCTGATGAAGGTTTAGAAGTGAAAAAGAAACTTTCCTAAAACTTGGGTTTTATCTTACAAACCACCCACCTAACCTTCGAGGAGAGGCATTGGTTGCGACTTTTAATTATTGACCTACTTGATGATTATCAAGAAACCATCGCTCAGCCAAATATGCGGTAAGCGATTTTGCTTAACCCTTCTATTTTCTTCTTGGTAGAGATTTCTAAACAAGCGAAAAATTCACCCTTTCCATACATTTTAGTTGGATTGGCAACTTGTTATGTCTATGTGCTTTCTAGTCTCCATACAGAACATACCGATTCAACTTCGCTTTTGGAATTTCTACCATAGGCATTGTGTGCATGATTAGTTCTGTATTCTTTAAGTAAATGTTAAGATAAGAAAAAATGTCAATTGCTTTAGTGGCAGTTCTACTGGCAATTTACAGCTTCTTGTTTGTAACCCTTCGAAATGCAGACTAATGACCTTGCTAAATGGAAGTATTGGCCTATTGCTCATACTTGGAGCGACCATGTATTTCACTAGAAAACATTAATGTACATAAACTAAATTTGAAAACGAATAAATAAACCTGCACTCCCTGGAAAATAAGGGGAGTGTTTAAAACTAATACCATGACAAATCCAATAAAGCTCAAAACAAATCAAAAACCTGATTTCTAATTTTTAATAATTTCTCTTGCCTTTGCGGATCTAACAGCTGGCTTTTTTGTAGAAACCGAATTGAAGCTTTTACTCGACTATTTTTAATTTTAAGCCCTCTATAATCAACGGTTGTTACACCTCATGTCAACAAAACGTATTTAGCCATTAAACAACAACCACCATTTTATTAGCTAATGGCTACGCATTGGTTAGCCTTTGTCAATTAATAATTGCCCTATTTTTGTGGGTGCCCTAAAAGCCCAATTGAAAAATAATTGGTATCCATATGGCATGATTGCCTGTGTAGCCATTTTTCCGGTTGCTTTTATAGCGGTTATTTCAGAGGCATCCAATTTTATGGCAAAAATAATAGATTGTTAGTTTTGGCATTTCGGATTCATTCTACTTTATACATCTAATCAATAAAAAAATAGTTCCAACTAAAAGAGCAATTACATTATGAATAGGGAGATTGGAGTATGTTAACGCCATTTAGATTAAGTTTTAAGCATATATAGGAAAATATAGTTGGGTGGCACACACCACTTCGACAAAACTCAAATTGGTATACAATTAATTATGAAATAAATTCCAGAAAGTGAAATTTACTGCGTAAATTAAATTTTAAAAAAAATACATCAATTATTATTAGAGTTATTAATTTTAAATTTGTTCACTTCCTAACATTTTAATTATTGGAGTTGAAAAGAATAAAGGATATTACTTTTTGTCTTTCCGGATTGTTTTTTTACATATATATTCTCTTGTCATTTTAATATCTTAGAATCTCAAAATCAAACTTATTCATCCTCTTAAACTGTTAACAATAGGTGCCTATCTATGTGGGATGCTTTAAATCAATATTGACTTTAATATATTCTGTTATTAATTAACAATGGATCAATTAATCCCTGTGGAACTAGGAAAAAGCCCAAAGTTTTTTGCCCCCTTTTTTAAAAAAACTTGTTTTTGACCTCAAAAATGGTAGTTTTGAACAAACAAATTGGCGCTACTAATTTGTGCTATTTAGTTTTGGATTCAAATTGTATCTTTATTAACACCTAGCACATACTTTGGCGATAACAACAAGTTATACGATATGTCTAAAATAGAATCACCTGTCCTTGCTTTCTATTCGGCGTTAAATTGTTATTCTAATGAAAAACTATTCGTCCCGAATCATTGAAAAAAGCTTTTCAACTGAGAGGAGTTAGAAGGCATCAGTCTGTTTAGATTTTATTGGACAGCTTGACTTAGCTAAAACTTCAACTAAAAATTTAGAAAAAAGGGCCAACACATATTTTTTTTGATTCAATCGCAAGAAAATATTTTTGATCCAGGAATAGCGAGAAGCATAAAATGAAGAGCATAAAATTTAACTTCTTTCAATAACTTGAACCTCCTCAGTTTTTAGGACTTTGGAGGATAAAGCGCTGAAATGGATTAAAACAACAAAGATACAAACATTTATAATCCTAAAGGAATCTCATTCAATGAATGCAAATACAGAAGGTAGTCTTAATGAATATTATCAAATCCTTTGAAAAATGATACAAGGATTAAAAAAATATATGATGAAAAGAGTTATCAAAGGTTCTGTAACTGGACTAAATATATTCAATATTATGTGCTAGTCAGCACAGACAATTTGGTTTTCCAATTTTTAGATTTACGATTTTTGGCTGCCATTTTTTATTTATCACTAGAGAAGCGTTGAACCAAAAAATTGCAAAGTATTTAATAAAATAACGTCCATATATTGAAACTAGTAATTCCTGAAAACAATAAGAAAATTTGGTTAATCTGACACTTAAAAAATAACATAGAGCAGTAATCGTGAGTAACAATCAATCTTCAATACTAACAACTTGAAAGAAGCATAACATAGACCCTTTATTAGTACCACTCACAAAAATAAGCAAGTGCAACGCTGATGAATTACATAAAGATTATTAGAAAAAAATACTGTCCTGGATGTAATATTCTAGAAGCCCTTAATAAACACTTATTCAAACTATCAAAGATTAAATGTATGAAAATTTGGGGTATAATCACAAAGCTAGAGTTAGAATCTATTTCAAGAATAACTCCATAAATCACTATTTGAATATGTTCCGTTCTTTAAATGTGACATGTAGAAATGTAATTCGAATCCCATAAATACCAGTCATTTATATACATAATCATCAAATTTCAAAAGAATGCTTGATGAGTTTTAATGTCCATTAGTAGAAAACCAAGGATTTTAAGTTTCTGAAAGGTCAAATATTAATGGAATGGCCAACAAGAAAATGAGGAATTTTTGAAAACCACTTCTTAATATAATGGAAACGTGATTAAAGCAGGTTGACGGCACAATTGGAATTAATTGATGAAAAAATTCATGATGCAAAGCATATGAATTCGCATATTTGCGCAAGAATATCAGTTCAATAAAGGCTGTTTTTCCTTTGTGGTTCTGCACACAAATAATTCAATCATCGAAAAAAATACAAAGCTTATACAGCGAAAAGAGAAAGTCAGGGTAATTAATTGGAGACTTTTTTACTGGAGAAATAAATGATTTAGACGAAACTTCTCAAAATTCCTGCACAGTTCTTCATTTCCGTCTTTCCTCCCATTTAGTCATTTGTATTGTTTATGTATTTCTTCGGTGTCGGTGGAAAATTCCCAAGATGAATTTCAAAAACTAAAATCGCACCCAACGACACCTACAAAAAATGAAAAGAGTTTACCTATTTATATTCTTATTTGACTGCAATTCAGTATTGCAAAAGGACAAGAGACTGCCGCTATTCCTAACGTTAATTCAATTTTAAGACTCGATTTCAGCGAATTCATTTGATAAAGACTTCGAGAAAAGAGAACTTGTCGTAGCAATATAAATACAGAGTTTCTGAAAATAAAAATGAATGATGTACCTCGTGAATTAATCATCTACATAAGCCTTGAAAACGGAACAGATTGGGTAACATGGAAAAAGTCTGCTCAAGCTTTATTGGGTAGCGCAGAGACGGAGGGATGAATGGTTGACAACCAGTCGAAGAAATAAAATTAAAATGGAAATCCTATGAAGTTATGGATCAGCGGTGGAAGCAGCGTGGAAAATGGGCGGAATTTACGATAAATATGCGCTTCAGAATGAAGAATTTTATTAATCGGTCACAGTAAGGTCTAAAACGGAAAACCGCTGTGGACATATTTGGCAAACAAGTCGAATTTTAATATTTCAACGGGGAAAATGATTGTGAAAAAAGAGTGAAAATTGTGAGACCGAAGATCAAGAGATACAAAAAGAGAATGAGACTTATTTGAAAAAGGATTAAAAGATTACAACTTAAGAAAGAAGTGAGACTGAAATAAAAATTACTCTCCGAGTATGGACATGCAAATCTACCTCTAAGATTAGAAAATTAGTAAAAAACCTCATTTAATTTAGATAACATCAAGAAAGCAATAATTCTTTATTCTCACTGCATCAAGGGCAAACTTTTCATGTTAACTGCAAAAGTTTTGGCTCGCATTTGAGAGTCTAAGAAAAAATAAGTTAATGAATACTCTGATATTATTTTTTAAGTGAAATGGTCAAATTATTATACATCTAATCTGACTGATTCTTTTGTAATAAAAGATCTTTTTAAAGACAATTTTATCAACACCATGAAGGTAATGCTTCACACCTGTCTAGTTTCCTAATGTAAGTGGATCTGGATTGTTTATGCAAAAATTAGATGATCGATCAATCACAATTGTATCAGCATGCCAATGCTAGCATCAAGAAGTTACCAAAACCCTTTTTGTTTAAAGGATGTATACGCCACCGATTCTTCTTGCTCTTGACGAAGTGATAGACGAAGCTTACCTTAAGAAGATTGAAAGCAAAGAAGGAAACTATTGATTGAAAAAGCAAGGCAAGATTGGGGTGGATGAGTGAAATATTAAAGGATAAACGCCTCAAAATAAATAATCTATTACTACTAAATTAAAAGAAATGCATAACCAACAAAACCCCATAAAAAATCAATTTGATTTTTGGGGTTTTTAGATTTAATAGTAGGTGTATCCTAAGTTTTAGTTGAAAGACTCCTTTAAAAAAAGATGGCTTTCCCTCCTGATCATAGCATTATATCTTTTCTTGAGAAAAGGTCTCTCCATTTTTTAGTTTTTCCAAAATCAGATATTTTTTTAGATCCTGGCCTTGAAAATAGGACGCAGTCCCAATCGCCCTTAAATCTACTTGTAACGCCCCATTTCGTGAGGTGGTACCAATTGTCGTGGCAAAATATTTCCCGTTCCATTGGTGAATCAAAACAAGCGTACTCCAATGCGGGAGGAGGAAAAGACTGAAGTCACCTGAGTAAATGTTTTCGTTAATACGCCAAGTGTTATAGAAACCTGACTCATAGAAGCTACATTTTACACCTGCATCAGCTTTGCAATCTGCCGCCATTCATAACGAATCGTTTCTACCAAACTCAGGTTTTTTTGAGTTGGTTCAAACCATACGATCCAAGGCGTGTGTAGATTGGACTTCCAGATGTCTGGTTCAAATGTGGCATGTACTTTTCCCATGACATTCACCCAATGGGTGGTTACTTTCCTTCAGAATCTAATTTAGATTATAGAAATAGAATTCAATCCTAAAGTGCCTACTGAATAAGTGCCAGTTCCGCTCCA
>Ga0163217_1062691_pt1 | contig 13135 bp, 12 predicted proteins | sample SynspAceP_FD_185933 | JGI IMG/M metagenome (GOLD analysis project Ga0163217, IMG submission 185933) | Saline lake microbial communities from Ace Lake in Antarctica - Synechococcus sp. Ace-P (PacBio error correction) | ecosystem: Environmental > Aquatic > Non-marine Saline and Alkaline > Saline ...
GCATTCACAGCCCTCGCTCATACCACGCGCCACCTATGTAAACACAAAGCACGCGCGCGCCAAAAGCTCTGCCGACGCTTGTGCAGCGGATCATTCCGGTCCCCCCTCGATCTCGGACCTGTGCAGCGTCGTTTCGGCGAGCTGACCTCGGCCCCCCCTGCAAACGCAGCCCTTGCGGCAGAGCAGCACAGCACGTACCCGACTACTTGACGACGCCTTCCCCTCGAAACAGTTCGTGACCAAAGCCAGACCAGTGACAGGCTCTTCCAGCGCATCTCTACAGCTCGGCCAATGCCACACCAAGGTTCAACGCGCCACGCGCGCGCTGCCCGTTCACCACCAGCCACCACTCTCCTACGCCAACCGGTTCACCATCCCCATATTCCACCCTGCGGCGTGCAATCATCATGTTATCGGCGGTAACAGCTCAATTGGCCCCAGCCGATTGCAGGCATTCAAGCTCATAGGTCGCCTCCCCATTGAGCGACCCGCCGTATTTGAATCGCGGCACCTGAAACCGGCCCTTCGATGAACCTGAAAAGCTGGGGATCAAACAAGATCCTAAAAAGTCAGCGGGTCAGCCCGTTCAAGGAACAGCTGCCGCGCCCGTTCGTTAAGATCCCGGCATCGGAGCGAAACACGCCGACCGCTAAATCGGCCGCAGATCGCACACCGGCCACACCCGCCAGCAGCTCTACGCCACCCCCCGTCACTATCAAACGAGGGTCACTCCATGGCTCCGCAATTGAAACTCAACCGCGTCGCTAACGCAGGCCGGCGATCGTCCGAACTGACATACGCTTGTCAGTGTCCCAGCCCTTAAACGCAAAAAGGTCTAATTCCGCTTGACAGGCATAATCCACTCTCTGATAATTTCCTGAAACTCCGGCTCAGCCGTCAATGAACGACAACCGTGCCTTGAACGCATCTCTGCTATCTGTCGACGTGCATCGCCCCGACCTGACGCGCCAACCTCGCCCGTCCGAAACCGGCAGGCTGACCAAATGCATCCGTCAGGGCAAAACCGCCCGCCGACCAAGCGCACACTCACAACGCGGTCGACAGAACCTGTTTTGCATGTGGCAAACCGCCGCGTGATGCGTCACCACGACAACCGTGAAACCGATGCTCGGCCCCCCGCCGCCTGTCCGTCAGAGGTCATCGCCGCACAAGGATCGCTTCTGCCCTAAACTGCACATAAAAGCGCAGCACCAATCACCGCGCTGGAGCCCGCGTCAAAAAACCGCATCCCCACCAGCGCCGTGACCGCTGATCTTGTGCGCAGCAGCACCAAAGACGGCCTGCATGTAGTGCAAACCTCCATGCCATAGCTCATCCGCCACCCTCCCTCATGGTCAGGCAGGACAGATACCGCCCCTTTGCGTCTTGTTCGGTCCACAGACTGGATCGATAGACCCGCATGCGCCTCGCGAAACACGCTGCTGGGGCAAGGCCGGGGCCCGGATTCGCCCACAAGGGGCACCGCGTCCGTCACCACATAAACCACACCGCGACTGAGCCGCGAATTACCGCCCCTGGCCCAATCGCCGCCCACGCCGTGCTGTGACAATACCGCCCACAGTTCACACCACTACCGCACCCATGTCCGGACTCTCCTCGCCCCGCCCCGCCGGGCGTGTGGCACCAAATGCCTCCAGCACCAATGCGGCCGGTTCAACGAAAAGCCGGCATCATGCGGCGTGCCCACCCAAACGCCGACTCCGGAAGACGGCGTAAGTTCATCAGACTGGCTATACGGGCCAAAGGCATACACCCGTCGCCCAACCGCGTTTCGTGGCGGATACTCATAGTAATGGCGCCGCCAAGCTCAGCACGGCCTGCTGAAAAATCGCAGCAACGGCGCCCAGCTTTGCCCAAGCCCGGGCCCTCAAAAACGATCTCGACCGATTCCCTGTGGTGGAATGAAGGGAGCATCCCCCATGACGGTTTTCAAACAGCAGGCGCACCTGCATGGTCGCCGCACACCAACCAAATAAACCGCTGCCGGCCGAATCACCGTCCGCCAGCGCAATACCGCGACACCACCGTAAAGCTCACAAGTCTCCCGCACGGAGGCCACTGGCAAAGCCGTGCGCCTGCGTGTCTTTCCATCCTGCCAAAGTCAGCGCGAACTGTCGCGTGATCAACCTTTGCCCGTGCGTGCCTTCTATCGCTGGCGATGGGCTGCGCCGCAAACATCCCGCCAGCAACGGGCTCTTGTACCGTCTCAGTGCCAAAGCCGCTGCCCATACCAGCAAAATGCCGGCCCTTGAACCACGGCTCTAGCGGCGATCGGAACCTCGCGCCACCACTGTCTCTTCGACTCAAATTCTCATCGCTCCAAATCTAGCCCGCCAAAGCCCCCCGGACGCGCACTCCGACTAAAGCATCGCTCGGTTCGGTAGGCAGCAGCTAGGACAATGCCCCGCGCATCGTCGCGCGCCCGGGGTGTAAGGGCCGGACATCACCGGCCCGCCCTGTTCGATGGGAACCGGCGGGGGCCTACGCGTGACCGATTTTAGTCACAACCTTGATCAGCGGCGAATCGCTTCACGCGAGGTCCGAATATCGCCAACCCTGAATCGATCACCCGTTTGGTTGCGTTAGAACAACACATGCGTTTGGGCGCTAAAGGATCGCCGCAGAATACGCAAGGTCTGGCCATCGCTCCGCCACGGGTGTAAACCGGCAAGCAAAAATCCCCGAACGCGAACGAAATGAAATCCGCTGCCCACATCGGCTGTCACGTCGGCACCAACACGCGGGATAGCCCATCAGATCCGGAATTGCTGGTGCTGGGGCGTCATGCGTCCCGACCCCACAAGAACCAGGGCCCGTTACCAGATCCTTGAGCTTGCGCACAGACATACCGGGCCGCTCATAATCGAGCTCAATGACAAAGCTCGCCCAGCGCGCGGTAAACCTGGCCGCCCCAAGCGCATAGCCAGATCAAACCACCGCATTACCGCCGTGATTTCCCCGCGACGCCGAGTGGGCACTAGCCACGGTTGCCCATTCTCCAGATCACATTGGGTCGATCCGGTGGCGATGGGCGAGAAAACCCTTGGCTTTGTCGAACCGTCGGCTCGTGATAAAGGCCGCAGCCCGGCCCGCGAGAATTTTCGCAATCGTGCGTTAAACACCAGAGCCTCATGATGTCGAACGCAACTGTCAGGAGTCACAGCACCGCTGCGAACGTCGCTTTGGGCAGGCGCGCTATAACTCGTGCAATCGGTGATGGTGGATATCCGGTCGATCTGCGCGTGTCGGGTCCCATCTGACAGCGGCAAAACGTCTCTGTTGCCGGACAACCAGGACCCACAACGTCGGCATGGGATCACCAGCACAGTCGTAGGAACGTGGCCCTGGTCCACCGTCGAGACAGAAAAAGCGCGGATCGAGACGCACCGTGGCAATTCCAAAGCACCAGACTCACACGATTCCGCGGGAGCGTGCCCTTGTGGATCACCAGATAGCGGCCATCCCGAATTCCCGCCGCGACAAGCGTCCTTGCTCACTCCAGTTCAGAAGCCCCCCAAAACCCGTACGTCGTCGCCTTGCGATATAGGACCCTGCAACGCTTTCTGATGCGGCCCGCCCGTCTCCTAAAGGCCCCCCGCCAAAGGGGTCCGCGCCGGCAAAGTCATCTTTCGATCCAACATAGTCATTCGCTCTTCGTTTGCTTTGCACCTTGGTCGTCATCTCGTCTTGAAACCCATTTGAAATCCAGCACAAAACCACTCACCGCGGGCGGCGCATCTGATCCACTGCGCCGTTCGCCTCAAGACAATCCGTGTCATCCACTGTACTGGCGCATCCGCTCAACCCTCCTTATTCCGGTTAAATCTGCGTTGCCTCGTCAAAGACACCTGCCATGCGCGCAAGACTCTCGACGGGATGAAATACCCCCTTCGCCGCAACCCCGCGTGGGAGCAAAATGGGAAAACGTCACCAGCGACATCCTCCCACAGATCAAGCCGTCTGCAGCACAGCGTTGGCCGCGTCCATTCTGGCCGAAACGCAGGGTTGGCGATAGCCGATGCTCATTGCCCCGTCAAAATCGCCCCCCGCCTCGATTCAGAGCCGCCGCCTCGCGTCCCCGTTGCCACAAGCTCCAGCAGCGCGCCCCTTGACACAGAGGCCAGCGCGCGTCTTCAGCGCAGTTGTCCCACAACCCCATGGGCTGGGCCGGATTCATGCTGCCAAAGCATCTTGATCCGCCGACCGCGCTTCCCCGGCAGCCGCCAGCGACGCGCCGTAAGCCCCCCGCGCCACCGAAGACTCGCCGCCCTGTATCGGAGACGCCGGCCGAAAAGGCTGGCATAGCCGCTGATCTCGAAGCCGCCCCCACCACAAGCAAAACTTCTCGTCAAAAAAACCGCGCGAACTTATGCTCCAACCCGCCGCCATGTGGGGCAAACCTCTCCCGTTCTCCGCCCGAGCCGAACGCATGCCTCTTCCATGACACCCACATCCCTTAGCGTTCAAATTGCTAACGGCGCGACACAGAACCGACTGCACGCCTGCGACCAAAATCACTGCGACCAGAGACACAACCACAACCGGCCGCTCCAGCCGCTCCACAATCTCTCTCCAGCCGGTCACCGCTGCAAAGAGGTTCTCGTGGTGGATCGCACTCACACCACTCTCATGCGCCTGCAACCGCAAGCCCGGCGCACATTCAATACCGGTTTCAATAGCCCATTTCCTCACTCGCCGCCACACGCTGGCAGCCCCAACAAAGACCGCTTTCCGCCTGCGTCAGAAAAATCGAGCCCCCGCCACTCGCGCCATTGGGCATTTTTTCGCGTCTCACTGCGCCAAGGCCACGATCACGGTGAGCCAGATCGGGCTTCAACGTCACCGCCTCATCGTGGAATCCCGCAGCCAAGCCCAACGTGCGGCCGCATCGCACCTCGTCAGCGTGGCACCATGGCAACGTACCAAGTCAACCGATAGAATCCCGCCCGATGCTGCCTCTTGGAAATCCTGGCATAGGTCGCATCTGCCACGCATCGCCCCAAACGAGCATCGACGGAACACCAAACGCCAACGCCCACTTCCCGCGACCGCGGACTCTTTGAGTGCGGTGAAATTCCATATACGAAACGGCGAGAAATAACCCCATCGGCCATCTTCCAACATGAAACTCCAGCAACATCGGTGGTGCCCCGCATTGCGAGCGCGCCTGGATGGTATGGCTCTCAATCTCGCTTCTACCAAACGGTCGTACTAAAGGTCGTCGCTTCAAGCTTAGCCCTGGCCCTTCGGCCCCGCGGTACACAATCGCCCCCTGAGGGCGCGCTGCGTTTCTGTCCCAACAGCGGCCTTGCTTCCAGCTGCGCACGCCCGCGGCGGTGCACGTCCCACAACGCCCATTGCGGCCGAGCATGCAATCGGGCTAATAGACCATAATGATCCGGGCCAGCCGGGTGAACAAATTCATTGATGTGACAGATTCGCGCGGCCCAGTATCCCCTGAGACGTCAAACCGGTGCTTGCGCCCGCCGACGGACTATTCATCGGGCACCGGCCACACCGCCAGCCTCCGACCCCCTGGCACCCACACAGACATGCCCATCACGACACCGAGCAAAACCTGCCACCAGCAACCCGAGATGGCAGCCGGCGCCAGCACCCAACCGCAATCGATATACCGTTCCCGTCAACAGCAGCGTGCCGGAATAGAGCGCCCTCCAAGCAGCTCTGCGCCCCTGCGCTCCGTTGGCCGTGCCCACAGGTTGCGCAGTAAGTGTGCAGTGGGTCCTTCCGAACCGTTAGCTCCTGCATTCTGCAAACCACCGTGAGGAGGAAACGCCTGGCGGCGCCGCGCGGCGGCAATTTCACAGAACGATCCGAACACGAAGCCGACAGGTGCCCCCGCAAAAGCCGGTGCGCGTCAGGCTGGGCGACGAACGTCGCGCGCGGCTTCCAGGCCACGTCGCTTTCCGTGCTAGGCTGATATAGGCAAACCCGAACAGGCCCCAGGGGTGCGGAGAGCTATTCATCTGCCGCAACCGCCTCATATCCTGAGCCCCCGTTTTGAGAAAAATCAGAAACGCATGAGACGTCGCCACATCGACGCTCCCACCTGCCTCATATGACCGCGGCCGAGAGAAATCTCACCAATACCCTTAACGCCGCCGCCCGACCAGACCGAACGCGCTCTCGCAACACCGCTTCATTTTGCCGGTTAAACCCTCCCGAAGGGCCGTCTCCTCCGCGAACCGCTCACAACCGTCCGCACCCCGGGCATCCTGCCACCCGCGCCGCAGGCCTCGATCATCAAAGCTCGTGCAGCGCCCAGACCAGCCGCATCCACGCGGTCCCGGCGATCCGACCGCCCTCGTACCCCCCGCGCCGTCATCCGGACCACAATCTGGTCCTCCAGCGCGTCAAATTCCGGCCGCCAATGGCCCACAACGCGGCCCTCGCTCCGTACACACGCCAGCCGGAGAGGCCTCCGGCCCCAAGCGTCGCACACACCCGGGCAGGATGGTGAGTGAACGGATTTCGACCGGCACGAGCGGCACTCGAGCCTGCCGCGAGGAAGAGGACCTCCACCACCATCTATGCCCGCCATGATTTGACCCGGGCGATCCAAGCGTCCCGCGCCGCAAGCTCACGCGCCTGATGCGCGGCCCGCGCCCAACGACGGGGTCGCCCCCTGCACGTGCAATCGCCAGCACACCCAACGCCGAGTCCTCGCGGCGGGTCCATTGGCGTCTGCCGCGCCGCACAACCAACAATCCCGCATTCAGGCCGGCCCGACCCTGCTCCCGGCGGTCGTGGCAGGGAGCTCCGAGAACCCCGACTGGGCGTGTCACACGCTCACGGGCACATCCCGCCACCCCGCCCCGACCCCCCACCCGTGCTTCGAGATCATTTTCAGACGTCCAAAGCCACGCACCTTCCAGCCGCCAGCAACACGCCTCCAGATCCTTCTGACCGCGTCCCAGAGCCAGTGTCCCGCGATAAACCGCGCGCGCACCTAGCTCCCCATGAACCGAAACGAACCCCGCTAAGCGCTTTGGACGCGAGCATTGTGCCTCAACGGTCGGCGCAATTGGTGGCGCACACAGAGTCGAATGGCGACGCCTAGAGCTTTAGCCCACGGCCGGACATATGGCCGAGCGGTGCCTGCATCTGGGCCACACAGCGACGGGTGCGGAGTGCCATGAAGTCTGAGACCGCAAACCATCAGTCACGAGCCCGATGCTCACTCTGCGGGCTACTCTCACATATCCGCACAACTCGTATCCCCACACATTCGCCGTTGAACGGTTGTATGTTCTGGGGCGCTGGACAAACTTGTAGATATGATTGGAAGGTGTGAATTCGTAACCCGAAAGTCACAACAAGCCCAAGTGCAACACCACTCGAGCCGCTCGCGGGAGGCAAACCACCACCCGTCAGATCATGCGCGTATACGTCGACCACTTAGGGGCCGCACCGACGGCACCAATTGGGCCTGGCACGGAACACGAGGTTCCACACCAATAATGCCGACGTCGAGCTCTGACCATCCACTCCGCCTAACAGCGATGTTCCGGGCCAGCGCACGAAACAATCCAGAATTCTACGCTGCCGCCGCTGAGAATTGATTCACACTGCCCTTAATACTCTTGCGACACAAACTGACGCTGACCATCAGATCTTCATGCCCACCAAGCGCCTGACGGCCATTCGTCCCAGCACGACCCTCCCCACACGACCCACAGCGGCCGCGGAACTGCACTTACGCGAGACCTTGTAGCTGCATCCACAGCGCAACAACGCCGCGCACGACTGCCGAGTCGGGGTTCACGCGCGTATGCCAGCCGGTTACGGAAAGAGCACGCACAAGGTCTCTCAGTATCTACGCGCCCACGATACTAGGAGTCCAAAAGCGTCACTCACTCCAGCGCGGTCCTCGAGTTTATTGCACAGCGTCAACCCCTGCGGCAATGGCGCGATGCAACCGCGCCGAGAAAAAACGAATGCGGGAGACAACGAGCGTTCTCCTCAAACGTACGCACACTAGAGTAAATCTCATCAGCGATCAGCGGCCGTCTATTACGACGAGCCCCGACGATACAACCAACTGAGGTCGACCGCGTATGTTCTGGACAACCTGACCGAGTCCAAGACCCGCGCCTGCCTCCATGTCCCAGCGCGATAACTCCGCCTCGGGCAATGCCCATCTTGTCTGTTTTTTCTGCACTCAATTCAATAGTCCTCTCACTTATGACGCAGGTCGCACACACACGAACTGCTTTTCACGAGTTACACTTTTCACGCGCGGATCACGAGCTATTATATACACGCGTCCGCACGCTTTGCATCCATATGCGGTGCGGGCGCCAATTACAAGGATCGCGGTCCCTGCACAAACGCACTAGGTAATCCACGCACACTTGCTGCGCCAGCAATACTGTATCCGGGGGTTATATCTCGAGCATATCGAGGTCATCGGACACAACGGTAAGATCTTTCGATGTTGAGATGCAGCTTTACCCGAGCAAACACGATACAGCAACGGCCACCGACGAAGCGGGAGAGGGAGGCTCCGGCGGCGTTGCCCATGTCTCTAATAGCATGGACGTATTCTATGTCAAGCGGACGCAAAAAGTCAGAGAAAGTAACAAGGTTACCGAAACCTTATCAACCCTTACGCATGGTTAACCAAAAATTCCTAGACTTACACCCGCTCGGAAACGATTCGCGATTAGATTATATTCACGCCCGTTCCACTCTTGCACGATATTATTGACCGCAGCTCCTCTCACGCGACTGCCCAGGACAGGTTGCCGCAAAGATCATACTCAGCTTCCAATGTTCGGCAGGCGTGACCGCACCGTGCCATCGCAACAAAGAATACATAGTCTTTAACAGACTGAAAGCCGGTTGTGTGGCGGCGGCTCCATCAGGCTCGCGACGACGGGGTTGCAATGGGCGTCGGCGGCACGCGGTCGAAAAATTGAACGAAGGTGTTTGAACGGTGTCTCCTTGCGAGCAGCTCGCTGGAGCGCAAGACCACGCCCCAAAAATGCCCCTGACGTTTTCGTGAATGCCATAGGATCAAACTGAGTCCGGGTCGGTTCTGCACGCATGCCGCTGAGTTCAAAAAACGGTTGAACAAACACGCTGGCGACGCTGCTCGTCGCAATCTTCCGGCACGCCTGTTATTTTCGGACGAATCGACGCAAGGAATCAACAGCTCCCATGCGGCGTTTCAATCGAGCAGATCAGGGATTCGCGGGCATCCACTCAGGCCTCGGCCAGACGGGCAGTTGTTGGGAGCAGCCAGCCATAAGCGGTCAGGATCGCGGCGCGGTCGTCCCCTCAGGAGGACACTCATAGCTGGAGTCGGCCAAGGTCCTCGGCGGCACGGCCTCGATCTCGCCAGCCACAAGTCGATGGAATTTCAACGCCTCGGTCACCTGCCAGCTTGTCACGCCCTTCGCCCATTGCGATGGCGTGAACGCGTGTGTCAGCTTTTCCTTGGTTGGGTATTAGACCCTATCCGGCACCTCATCCTCCCGCGGGAGGAACTCAGAACCGCGTTCGAGCAAAGTTGGTCGTGGGTCCAGCTCGCGTACCGCTTGAGTACTAATACGATTGACGCCGATTCGGTACAACAACCTCGGTGCCCGCAGGGTGCTGGCCCGCCGCGCGGTGACCCACGTCCTCTAGACGATCTACTTTCAATCGAGGAATCGGGCTGGATCAGAAGAGCTCCCCGCTTCAAGGCGCGGGTCTTTTTCTCATAGCTCGGCCCCCAACCGGAAAGAATCCGCGGAACCGAGCTTACGGCCTCTTGTGTATAGCAAGATCCATCGCCCACAGCCCATGTTCGACCCAACGCTCCACCTGCAAGCAAATTCGCCTGCACGACAGAGGTTCCGGGCGCAATCATACTGCCCCCGCCACCAACAAAGGATAAATCCGCGCTAACAAAAACAAAACCTAAAATCAGAAAACGTAACAGCGTTAGACGCGATATGCCGCACAAATTAGGATGCTTTCCACCGAAGATAACGCTCGCGTTGGTGCCACCAAAAGCGAACGAGTTGCTCAGCGCGAATGTTCCAATGCTTGCGCTACAACTTACTTGTTGTGCAGATCAAAATCTTGGGTTTGACGTGCAGAAGCGCTCCGGGCACAGAATTGATGGTTTTGGACGGTGCACACCTGATCGCGGATGCGGCAGAATAGAAGAAGAATCGCTTCGATTGCGGCCGTGCAGCTCCCCAACAGTGACCGTGGCGGATTTGGCTGACGACATCGTGACGGCGTTTCAACAGCATCGCGACCGTCCAGCATACGCTCAGGCACCATCAGTCCGATCAACATCGGCCTAGTCGAATGTGGCACCCGCATGAGCGTTGATGTGGAAATCGTCGCCAGACGGCCATCTAGGGCGCCAACTTCACGCGTTTTGACGCATTGGACCGGCTCCGCCACGCGTCGCCGTCTTCGGCAGGTTTGGCGGGTGATGTGATAGGCGTCGCCGACATACCGTAGCCCAGACCTCGGCATAAATCTGGGCCCCACGCGCCTTGGCGGGTGTTCGTATTCTTCAGACTACAATTCCCGCGCCTTCGCCATGACGAAACGTCACATCGCCGTCATAGGGGCGGCTTAGCCTTGGGCGGACGCGCCACTTGAGTAGACAGCGCTTTACAGGCGTATATTAAACCCTGCCATGCCGATCATCGCAAATCGGCGGCTCGGCCCCCCCAGGCGATCAATCACATCGTCGTCACCATGCTGGATCAAAGACGGCTTGCTCACAATCGCATGCGGCCCCGGTAGAGCAGGCAGTCCACGCCGAATGGTTCGGACCTGCGCGAAACCATAGGCGAATCGACACCTGACCCGAGATCAGGTTTGATTCAGCGCACCGGGCAAAAGAACGGGCTTCACAGCGGCGGTGGGCCTTTTTCTGCATCATTCTGCGGTGTTTCGCGCGATAGAGTATCAAGCCGCGATGGCCTACCGACCCGATCAAACACGCAAGCAAGACCGGTTGCGTTTCCAGATCTTTCACGTCGGGTGGGCATCCAGCGAAATCCTGCGACCGCCTGCTGTGCTTGCCGCCATGACCGAACAGAACTAAAGGTTTCGAACCTTTGCGCTGTTCCTATCGCTCCATGTTTATGTCACCAGTTTGAACGTGCCGTCGGTGGCCATCACCCGAGTACTTCGCAGGGGGCGTATTGCAGTGACCAGTCTCTGGAATCAAAGCCGCGTAATCGTGCCCGCCACCGGAACTGACTATCCAAAATTCTGGACCCAGCTGGCTCTACGCCAATCGGCAAGCGGACGTACCATACCAACCTTCACAACTACTACTGCGCAAATATCATGGCCCCTATTCGTATGTGTTACTTTGCGTGAACCGGCGATAGCCCCGAGCGCGCAGTAAATTCTACATCAAGACGCGAAGACGTTCAAGCTGCGGCCAGACCGGCGGGCCTTTTGGCGCGTCAATTGAACGTAAATCTTGTCGCCATAAAGCTATGTTACCGGGGTAAGACGCCGCATCAAATAGGGCAACTGTCGCGCCGAGGTTTTCCCGTCTCGCGCCCCTGACAAGTGGACATGCCGCGAACGCAGCAGGCCCAGCAGCCCGGTCAGCCTGACGTAAAAGACGGCGCTCCTTCCTTAGGAAGAACGCGTTCTTTAAAACTAGCGCCGCCGCCATGCCCCTTGGGGGCCCGACTGCGAAAACGTCTTGGACGCCTTCTTGATGTACTTGACCGCGTCGACCGAAGGGTCCTGAGGATGTTTCCACAGCTGCGTCATCGGGGATCTCGATGGCTGAACTCTTCTCTGAACGCCTCATAACCACTCAACCAATTCCGAAGGCTGTCTGCGCCAGATCGTCAGTGACGATGCGTTCTCAAAACTTTGTCTCTTCAACACCAGGGCTCTACAACGACTTCTTTACGCGGTCGCGGACTCGCTCATATCTGTCCTCATTATTCGGGCAGTCCTGCCCTCTCTGTTTCCGTCAGAACCTTATGCGGTCCTTTTTGGATCGTCCCGCGATGGGCGGCTATGGCCCTTCGTTGTCAACAAGTAAGGGGGCAATCAAGCCTTCCTCGTGATTCTGCGCCCACTTTAAAGCACAACAACGCGGATTTGGGCAAAACCTTTTGCAGCGCAGGCTCACAATGGCCATCCAACCGCCGTCACTGCAAGGTGGTTCCGGTAACAATAGGCGGCTTCAGGCTGGCCAAGATAGAGCGACAGCCGATGCGATTTTCGGATGCTTCGCCATGCGACGCCGCAGGGAATCGCCCACATGATTCCCGCCTTTGTGTGTCGTCGTCAGCTTGTCGGTCCATTGCCCTGTGGATGAGAAACCGGGGGCAACAGCATTCACGGTGATCCCGCCGGACTGGCGACCTCATCGGCATGATGTTTCGACATCCGCCAGACGCATACCGGCCTTGGACGCGGCATAGGTTGCCCTGACCTGGGTTGTCCGGTGCAACCGACAACGCACTCGAGATACTTTCTACGATCCGGCCCCTAACGTCGCCTAATCTAGGGCACATGTTATCATCATTGCCGCGCCAGCCACGCCTTTGCACCGCTTTGAGGTCGCGGTCGGTTGACGTTGATCACGCGATTTCCATTCGTCATCCGAGCCATGCCATGAACAGGTTGTCGCGGGTGATGCGGCGTTGTATGAACCAAAAATCTCAAACCGGATCCATCGGCTCGGCCGCCTGCTTGGGGCACGCGTCAGCGCAACCCATATCAGACTCAAGTTACAGGGCAGCCACAAATAGGCGCGTTTCGCAACCAATTCCGCCCTTCAAAACCGCCCTCCAACAGGTTCGGTGCGGGGTGCCAGACAGGCCCCACGTCGCGCCGCGTGCATGCAGGCTGCGGCGGCGATTCTCAGCGCCCGATACCACCCGAAGCACGGTAACCAGCGCATTTTTTCCCGTAAGCATCAAACATATATAATTCATTCGCGACCTGTCTCAGGCCCGTTTTCAGAAGCGACCATCGCAGCGGTGCCAAATGTCACGCAGGTGATTTTCCCTTGTTGAATGCGGCGGGATCATACCCGACAGAGCCTTGCCCGCGCCGATTTCCCAACCGGTCAACGCCATGCGCGCCATCCATTCAACCG
>Ga0163217_1067373_pt1 | contig 13135 bp, 22 predicted proteins | sample SynspAceP_FD_185933 | JGI IMG/M metagenome (GOLD analysis project Ga0163217, IMG submission 185933) | Saline lake microbial communities from Ace Lake in Antarctica - Synechococcus sp. Ace-P (PacBio error correction) | ecosystem: Environmental > Aquatic > Non-marine Saline and Alkaline > Saline ...
AAAAAAAAAAATAAAAAAAAAATTTGTAAAAACCGCAAATAAACTTCCCCTTTTTCCCGAATGACAACCAAACCAAACAAAAAATTCATTTTTAAAAAAATACATTCGCTTATGCGCAAATACAAAAACAAATCATGTAAAACTTTTTTGCCCATCTTGACCCGATAACAACTTAACTCCTGGTAACAAACCATCAAACTTCAAACTGGCACCAACCGCGCCCGCAAAAATCCAAAAAGGCATAACAAGGAATCCCCCAATACCTAAATTATTAAAACCAAAATGCAAATCCACCAGAAACTCAAAACCTGAAAAAACATAAACGGCCCTGGACACTGGTTGGAATTCCTGTAACTATCCTCGCTGGATTGGCCCGGCCCACCAAACTGCAACCTAAAAACACCCCTCCCCAGCAATTGCGCTTTTTTTTATTGCCAACTGTCAACTTTAACCAGCCAAGCACAGCCAAAGCCCCCCAAGCTGAAATACAAAACTCCAGCCTCAACAAACTCGCTGCGCGATTCTCACACTGGGGTTAACCTTCTCACCCCGCAAGAAAACCCTCCCAGTACTGCGCCCCGGCACTGTCCCCGCTCAACGGCCCTTGCATATTTGCCATTGCCTTTCCCACTCCGTACACAGGAATTCCCGCCATAGCGCCGCACCCAATGTCCACACAGCGCTGACCCAAGGGCCACTGTTCCCTGTCCAAATCCCGGCCATCCCCCGCGATCCCACGAATATCCCCGTCTCGCACTATAAAAGCCTCATACAAACTCGCTCGCATCCGACCCTGTTCAACCCAATGCCCTGCTCTAATCCATCACGCACCCCCCTTCCCCACGCCAACCCCACCTCGCATTGCGCAACCATAGTCCACTGCAGCGTTGGGAATATCTCGGCCCAAACACCTGGTACGCCCAAAAACACTTTTAATGCACCATTTCAACCCCTTCCTCACCTCCGCCAATCCTCCCGGAACAGACCGCCGCTAACGGAATCGCCGGTTCAAGTCAATCACATCTCCGCGATCACGGGCCAATCCCAACAATCACTTCTTTTTCTCGGTCCAGGCTAAGCTACACCCAATGCCAAGCCTTCTTCCGCGCCCAACCAGAATGCACCAAAGCCGTAGCGTTAGTCAATCAGTCTGACCCTTTTTCTGCGCAATCCACATAACAACAGCCCTTTTGCCTTTCACAACGCCCCATGCGATTCGCCACAATCGCCAGTCATCGTCCCTGCCTATCGGATAAACCGGTTGCCTGTCACATCGAACCGCCAAGCTGTTAGCCATCCGCTGCCCACTTGAATACCTCCCGCACGCATTTGCCCATAGCGTCCCAACAGACCACGGACTGTCCCCTCCATTCACCGGCAAGATCATGTAATACTGGTAATGAACCGCTCATCTCATCTCCATCGAACTATATACGCCCACACTCAGGCCCCGGCCACATCTCACATCCATTCTCTCTCAATAAATCAGCCTCGCGCAGGCCCTGGTGAGCCCCCTCAGCCTATACCAATCAACAGCCATTGTGCGGCAGTACTCTCGCCAACACAATCAACACATGGCCGCCAATCCGTTGAGTCTAACATCGGCGCACACCGGGCAACCGCAACGTCACTCCCGAACATCCCGCCGAAGTCATCACCAGAAAAGCTCCCATTGTCGCGGCCCCTCCCTCTCAGCCATCCTGATGCCACACCCCCCATCAACGCCCATTAACCCAATTTCAACTCAGCATCTACCTGGAAACGAAGTAGCGCCCAACACCTTCCACTGCAAAGGCTTGCTGTTTTCGGATATAACTGAAGCCACTGTCATAGTGACTGCTCGTCCAGCCACTCATGGCTGCTGCCACGAAATCCACAGCTCCACTTCCCCAACCTTTCAAGGCATTTGAGGCTATTCGTAAAGCACAACCCATCACACTTCAGTGTGATCAGCCTCATTCCCGCCTTGAAATATGCCGATAATACCCAATGGCTTGTCCCGTGTACGTTAACCGCAAAAAGCCGTCTCAACTGCGAATACGGCGCCTGGTCATCACCGCCGTCATGGAAGCACATAAACACCTCCCGTATTTGGCCAACCTTCATCAAACTCAACCCGGCGGCTCTTCCACCCGTTTCACTGTCACCTTTTAACGCCATCACCCAACATCCAGTACATTCATCTTCAAACGTCCAAAGGTGCATGCTTGCAATCTCTCTATTCCGGAAAATCGCTGGTCCGTAACCCGACTGCGCCAAGTCTCAAGCCGGCGCGGCTCCGTAACCTGGTACCCTATCGGTTAAGCCGCCTCAGATATAATTCCACCGCATCCAGAATACAGACCCTCGGTCCAGCACAAACCCGCCAGCAGACCCCTCATTGACGCTGAGCTCATCTGGCACGGCCTCCGCTGGGAAAGTCTGTACACCTGCCTTCGCAACTGTCCGAACATAGCCTGTACATGTTGATATCGCAATCTAATCTACCACACCGCCAACCCCACAACACACACAAACCTGAACTTTTCATATCGCAACTGGTGGATAACTACCTTACTCCACAACGAATTTCAAGCCCTACCCTTACCAGATCATCCGCACCCGGCAATTCTACTTACCTGACAAAGTCCACCAACACTCACCCACCGAACCCACAGAATAAACCACGAATCCCAACACATCTGGGTAATTGGACACCCCACAAAACCGGAGGCCGCCCTCCCTCGAACTCCCCGCAAGTAGCAACCCACTTCCACACCAACGTATCACCCTTCACTGCGACCACCAATTCCGCCTGGATGGCGTATCTACCCAGGACCAGCGCTCAAAAACTCTCATCCCGATAGAGTTACCGCCCCAAGCCTGAAAAACTGGCTGCCCCATGCCGACAGGGGGGGCCATTCGGACCTGTAATTGTGGGCAAACGGGCTACCAAACAATTCTTTCCTGGCCTCACACGCTAAGCGATTCTGTACTGGAAAACCACACACCCAACACCCTCAAACTTGGCTACAGCAACATGACTATCTGAATCCTCCACTGCAATCCTTAGCTTGAAAAAAGCCGGATATCCTCGCCCCCCTGGCGTTCCACGTGATCCGCCAAACGACAGCGATAAACTCGCTCCCTGATCAAAAATATCCACCTGACAATCGCTGCCCCCACACCTACCGGGACTGACGTCTCATTCTACAATCCACTGGCCCGGCAACAACTTTTTCATCCATTAATAACGATATAAGGTTACCTTAAAGATTACGGCCACGCCACCGAGGCTTTACAGCCCTGAACCCATAATGCCCACGCTGAAACACCGCACTCTCCACTATCCGAAACATTCCAGCTATTCCGCCCACGCAGAATCAACCTTCTGACAAGGGCCCATTTCACTTCGAGCTACAGCGCCTATCGCACAACCCAAGCCTCTGTACGAGCCCGTCGAGTTCTTTACACCCATGGCTTGTGATCCCACAAACCCAGACCGGTTCAGCACGCACCCGGACAGTAAAGGGAGACCACGGCCTTCGTTTAGCGCTTATGCAAAAGCAACACACGGCACTGGACCGCCTATAGTCCTGCCAATCGCCGGCTCGAACCCCCACCATCCATGCCGCCCACCCCATCACATACCACCCAATAGTCCAAATTCCTCCTGACGACTCCTCCGGGACAGAAACCCTCCACAAAGCCGGAAAAGAGCAACGCCTGCACACCCCACAACCTCGCAGAAACACTAAACGCCGAACCAAACCGGGTAACCCATCATATTTCCGGACCGACAATACCGCACACGGCACGTGCCTTTCCAACCCAGGTCAACACTCGTCGGTACAGCCGGTACAATAAACTGCCCTCCGCACCATACCACTAAACCCGCCCAATCCACACCACCCGCCAATACAATAAACCGGCCGTTTCCGGTCCCAGCAAAGCGGAGCGCACCCACGCTCCAAAGTATTTCCACTGTAATCCCCCCGCGTCCATGGCCAATCTGCCAACAAATATCCACTCCCAATCTAAACGCCACATGCACTTTGGGCAAACAGATCATCCAAACAAGGTTCCAACTAAACTCACCTCTTTCAGCCGTCAGCTAAAAATCTCCAATCGCCAAAAAGCCGCACCCAGCCTCCCCAATCAAACCTCACACAACCTATACTTGACCCAATAATCAAACAATGCAAACCGCCCCTCGCATGCGACCCGTCAAGTAGCTCACATCCTTGCCGTCCGGCCACGCCTCACAACGGTTCTAACCAACCCAGGCCGCTCCCACCTGCTCCCGAAAACACGCAAATACCATCCCCCCATCCCAACCACCACCCAATGCAACCATGCTACACAATAGTCCGCTGGCCGGCCGGCATCTCGTTGCGGACACGGCCGGTAACGAAAAAGCCAGCCCTCCGCCTATCAACCATACCATTACCTACGCAGCGGGCTTGCAGGGCACCTACAATACCGGCCATTCTCGCGTGATTTCGCACCCAGCCTCATCCACCACGTCGTATTCTACTCCCAATCGATCAAACATATCCAACAACCAAAAGCCCGCCTCCCCACCCGAACACGGCCCACCCCCCCTTTCCAACGCATTCAATCTTTGCACCCCCCACGACATTGTCTTGGCTCACCAGTTCTTTCGGCCCAATAACCAGCCGCGCTCACGCGCCAGATTGCCAAACTCATTCGCAGGCCTCCATCCGTCATACCATGATCGGGTAAAAAGTACTCCACCTCTGCCTCATCCGGCTGCGCAGCGCCAATAAAAAACCCAAAACTCCCCCACCCCGCGAACTGCCTTCTATGTCCAATTTCGCAGCCCATATCGTCCTCTCGATCAACACCCCACTCGCCGTGCTCATCAACACATAAAAAATCCTCCTCTGCAAAACTCCAACCCACCCCACCGCTCCGGACACATAATCACCGCTCACCTCCCGACCACCCACATCCCCTCTGACCAACGCCAACCTTGAACCCGACTGCACCTGAATACGTCCATTTTAATGCAGCTCTGGCATTGCCATACCCGGGCCCCCAAACCACCACGCAATCAATCCTGTTCCAACTCCCACCTTGAACCCTCGACAAAGCCTCCTGCTGTCAATGCCGACACCAGTACTACTTTCGGGTCCAACGCGGATACCTGATATCCGTGCGAACCCAATTCCCGATACAACCAACCTCCTCTGCCGCAACTCTCCAATCCCAATATCTGTCATCCAACCGCTCGCCCTTCCGCCCATTAGCCGTTATCGGACAATACCGTCACTATACCTCACCACCCGCAATGTCTCACTCTATGCCCACACCACCTTCCACAGTTGCGGAACACCCATCTCCCCCCCGCCTGAAACTGGTGATGTCCCTTGGCCGTTGATACATCGCGGCAATACCCGGTACTACTCTGGACAAGCCCCATGTCCTTCCCAGTCAATTGCACCCCCACTTCCCATGCCACCCACATGCAGGTGAATTGTTATCCGCCTGCCAAGTACACCAGCTTATCACGGCCTCTTCCACCAGGATAACCCATCTCCCTGCCCCACTCGCCAAGCACCGCCTTTCTGCCTCTGCAGCACAGGTCCACCTCCCACTCGAATCGGGATCACAAAACCCCTGCAATTCCAACCCCATGCCTCGACAGAATCTGGTTGTGTTGCCGTCCTAAAAGGTGCATCCCGCGGCATAGAACTCACTCCATCCTCAAAACTCCTCGCGCTGCCTTCTCGCAACTCGCGGCACCCCGCTTTTTCACTTTGCCCAAAAGCCCAAGCATGGCCCTCCGTCACGACAACACCGCAATACCAAAGCGCACCACCCTCTCGCAGCCCCGGAACATCCTTCCACAAACACCAAACACATATTCCCAATCAACATTTTTGCACAGGCCACCTTCCCCATCGATTCACATCGGCGGCTGACCACGGGAACTCCCATCCCCTCAACCCTGCACTCCCATCACACATCCCCACCCCCGCCACCTGCCTCGCACCAAACACCAAGGCCTAACAAATGCTCCGAAGCGCTCATAGCGATGGCCAGAAACAGTCGTTATAGCGTACCATACCCCACTTCACTCGGTCATCATGCTAACCACCTTTCTGCTCGACAGCCCCCATAACCGGTGCCAATGCCCCGCAATAACACTTGGCCCGTCCCCTCGCAAACTCGCCGGCGTCCACCATCCTGCAATGCCCCGGCTACCACCGCTGCCCAGACCTCGGTACTTTCGAACAGACCGTCATTCCTTCCTCACTGTGACCTACAATCCTATCCTTCAGTACCCTTTATATCTATTTAAATGCCCCACATAACTGCAAACGACCCTACATCAACAACCGCCAACGACTAATATCCATACCGCTCGCACTAAAAATGTGCCAACTCTCGACCCGCCACCTCCACCCGACGCAATTCCCCTGCCTGAATGACCCCCATGAATTTCCCCAAATTTTCCGCAACCAACCCCCACACCGCAACCCACCCTTCTGAAATCGGCCCCGGGACAAGCACCCACTCACGCTCCCGACCTCAAGCCGAAATCATTCGCTTTCAGCAAATCCCACCTATTACGGATCATTCCACTCTCGACAGCCATCCCTGACACCGGCAACACGACATCTCGCACTACTAACCCCGAACTGGCCAACATTGCCGCTGGCACGTAACTGCCTCGATGACGCCGGCTGGTATTCCTCACAGCGTCGCAAGATGAAATTGCCTCACACTACCGCGCCCTCTCTCCAACCACAAGCAATCAACCCGGTCGTGGCTGCTGCCTCTGCGCCTACCGGACAAGACAATTCCGATATTCAACCGTCCAAACCGATCTCAATGGATCTTCGCGTCTCTTTCCCCCCGAGCGGCCGATTCATCTGCCCGCAAACTCTAGGATAGATCTCCAACTCCACGCCTGGCTGTGCAAATTACGCGCCACGTACGCCAGCCACGCTGGAGTCTGATTCTCCACGGAGCGTCATGGCCACGGGCGATCTGCGTGGAAAATCCACCAACGGTCGCATCCCAGAACGGATCATGCAGCCGGTGCCGTCAAGCAAACAAGTGGACCCGCTACCCAAAGAATCGATACACACCCTCCAACCCGCCAATCTCGGAACTTCCAACCGCCTGGACACACCGGATCAGTCGGATCTGTCCGCCAAACCGGCACCGGCCTCATTCCCCAATCCCGCAGCATGATCCTTCCCGGGCCGGAAACACCCAGACACCAGCACTCTTGGCACCGCATGTCAGCTTCCGCGCTGTGACGAAACATGCCCTGCCGCATTATAACCGTAACCATTTTCCCCGGCGGTAACGCATCATCAGCCCTACTGGTAAAGCGTTACACCCCGATCATGTCCCATCCGCTCGCACCTGCCGGGATCTTCGCATTGTCGCCAATGCCGAAACTCTCCGGCCGGTACGATGTTCCGGAGGCGTCAAGGGTATCCATTCAACCCTGTGGAAATCACCTCCAACGTCAATCATCGCGGTCAATACACTCTGGAGCCGCCATGTCAAAACAATACGGGTATTCTCACCAAGGCTATTTACAACTCTCCGCGCGGCACCAATTCACGAAATTATGGCACGTGCGAACTCTGTCTAACCAAAAATGGGCCCTGCGCGCGGCCCCGGCGCCGGCTACCGCTTAATGCTCTTTCCCAATTTATCAGCATAACCAAACCGGGCCACTGGTAGACCAGTCAACGGCTATTCTCATTCCAAAACACCCCCTCCAACACTGAATTAAATCTTTAAGCAAAATATAATCTATGGAACATAAAGAACTTCCTACCAGCCAGATAACGCCTAAACCGAAATGTGCACAGCCGGTACAGTATCCCACTGTCAAGAAACACGCCTCAAACCTAAAACGCGCAATCTCCATAAAAAAAACAAGGAAATTCAAATATCAAAAACCACCCTTCCCTGGGGATCGCTTTTTCCTGTTCTGCCATCTTTATCGGGTTCCGGTGGCCACGGGAAACAGGCATGGCGGTCGTATTCTTGCACGGGTCATTATCGGGCTCTCTGTTGGACAACTTTTCCGGTGTCCATTGCTCCAGTCCTCCAAGGATGGCTACTGGCTTCCCTTCCGTGGATCATTTTGCCGATCGCCGCTTGAAAGCACTATAAACAAATTCCCGGCGGCATCCTGGCAATCCCAAAGGCTCTCTCCATCAGCCCGGATCGCGGTCAGGCGCTGATCGGGGTCACACCTGCTGTTGCTTTTTTCATGAAAGCCTTCCGCTTCGGCACCCCTCTTGCGGCACCCTGATGTCGCGTGGTCTTCCCTCTGCCGCTTGGTCGTCGGCATATGGTGCAATCTACTCCGGTAATCCCTTTGCGCGGTAGCAACCCCCATGATTGCCGGCTTGCGGTCTAACCAAGCTCAAATTGGTCCACAACTGCACCGTGATTCCAATGGACTTCTTTCATTATCGTGGTCGGAAGTGTTCATCTGGCAGGGAAATCGGTCGTCGCTCATGCCGCTTCATGTCGGGTTGGGTCGCCTCTTCGCAAAACAAGTCCTGAAAGAAGCTTCGAAATCTTCCGTTCGTTCTTACGCGATTCCTCTGTCCCACTGCGCTCGGTTTCCTCGTCCCGAATTCCCATCCAATATCGGGTGCCTGGTATTTTGGGCCTACGTCATCCCGGCGACCAAGCCGGCCTCTGTATCCCAAAAAAATACCTGAACTTTTGCTGACCCTAAAAAATGGCCCTGCCGAATACACCATCAAAGAACTGACGTATTTGCACAAACCCCTTATCTATGCCCTGTTAACCCTCCTAACGTCTGCTCCTCCGCTGCTTACTTCTCACACCAATCCACAGTCAAAGCCCGCACTTACTCGATCACCTGCGCTCACCACATCATGCAAAACGCCTTTCCCCGCCACCTGAGCCGCTTTACCTCCTGCGCATCTTATGTCTGACAGACCTACTTCTCCACGCATGTCGTTCACAAATGAAGAAGCTTTGGCATCACCCAATACCACAATAGTGCCTCGGTCTGTCTTCACCATCCCGGGATCGTATTCTATCGAACCCTAAATATTCGACCTGTCCCTCCATCCATTACCATGCTGAACAGCCTCTTCATAGTGGGTCTACCAATGTTCCACCAAATGTCGTGCCTGGCCTCCTTTACCCCTCCAACACGGGCTCCAACCTATCTCACATCCAGTCAACATACCTCTAACTGCGGCATCTCCCCTATCGTAACAACTCAATCGTGCCAGCAGCGCACATGATTCATTCACAACGTCGCTGCTTCCCGCACGGTAGGTCTCTGCGAAGGTAATAACCCTGCTAAACCATTCCTGCCGGGACCATCTACTTACCTCACAGGCCACGTATTTGACCCCGCATTTTTGTTAGGTGACGCCTCCTCCCTGCGGCCTACACAACACGTAACTAACCGGCGGAAACTCACTGCACAGCAACCAAAGGGCAAGCTGGCGATCACCGGGCCAGTCTGCCGGAAGGGTCAGAACTCAAGTCACATGCCAACCCCTTCAATGCCACCTTAACCATTCAACCTCCAACCGTTGTTCTCCTTTCGATTTCAATTATCTCTGATCCTATATCCACTCCTCGTATCGCCTGATACCAACGCTGCCTACCTCTTAAGCGCAACTCATCAAAGCGACTTTTGTTACCGGGCCCGTATAAGTTCTTGACCTGGGACAAACACCCGAACTCAAACACAGCCAAACTGGTAAGACTCAAAACTAATCACCAACACAAACGACGCTCACATGTATCCAGATAAAGCATGGTCGATTTGGGCCATCTCCGGATCAACGTAACCTCCCTTCGGTATCGCGCAAACCATCCATCGTACCCCATCACCCGAATCCCGTCGTGCCCTCAGAAGCTGCCACCGCCGACTCGCCTCCACAATCACCACCTCCACAGATTCAAACACGTCGCTTTGTTGGGAAAAATCATCACCTCATCACGGGCCCCATTCAACCGCCACATAAAACCCGACCCTGACTCCGGATCAAGCCCCCCTCCCCACACTTTCAACCTTCGCGCAGGGCCTCGAATAACCCACTTTTTCCAACACTGGCAACCTTTCAAGCACACCTAACCACTCAAAACCCGGCAATCATTTTCAATGCGTCAGCTACCACAGATCTCCACCTTCACTTCCGAACTCTTTCACCATAAACCTCACCTCTGTACAACGCACTGTAAACTGTCATACCAATAAATTACCGCCAAACTATCCACACAATGCGGCCCTGTATACAGCCGCAAAAACAAGTTTTAAGAAATACCCCTCAAAAACTGTCATACCACAAGCATTTTCCTGGGACATCCACCCAAATCCGCAATATCATTCGTAATTTCTCCGCCATCGACATAACAAACATACGACACCCAATAAATCTTTATACAACCGCGCCCTTCCACCCCCTCCCCCATGACTACACCCGAAGATGCAACTACCCAAAACCTGCGGAATAATTACCCCTAAAGTCCCTCGCACAGCCTAAATCTCAGCCATTCAAATCATGCCGCTCCTACCGTGCATTCGCCGTTACTGGGTGTAATTCCCGAATACCTCGATCATCCACATTCAAAAATCTGCCACCACCAAGTCCCGTGTTCCCACCTCCTGCACGCCTTCTCAGCGCGCGCCTTGAACGGATCTGCTTCCTGCGCCAAAACCATCCCGAGATCACCCCGAACCGGTCTACCCCGTTCACCCTTCCAACTGCATTCAGAACGCCCCTACCACTTAATTACGCGCCAAACCCATCCTCTCAATGGCCCTCTCTAGGCCAATCTACTGAAACGCTCTCCACCGCCTTGGAAATAGCTGACCACACAACTTTGAACCTGATCATTACCGTAACAGCACGCATGAACGCTTTGGCTTCCAATCGCTTCGACCAGTGCCGCTTTCGACCTATCCTTACCCTCTAAGCATGCCTCGGGTTATTGTCGTCCAGTAACGTAAACCTTTTCCCGTCCGGCAATGCCCAAAGTAACACTTTAATTGTCAAAAAGCCGCAAGCCTTGGACATCATCTTCCGCCGCATCATCCCTGGCTAAAGATACAAGCCTCGATTCACAGCGCAACCTTTATCCACAGCCGCTACCCGTGATCCAAGGCGATTTCTGCTGTCAACTCAATGCGTTAAGCACTAATACAATCGACGTTGTACGCCCGTCTGAAACAGCGGCCCACGGCCATCACCTCCAACGTGCCCGCCCTTCTGCCGCGCAAAAGCCTTCCCCCTGGCGATTCCCCGATACACTCAATGGACGCACATCCCCCGCCGTACTGCCCTGTTTTGCAGCATTCACCTCTCTAAATACCCTGCCGGGCGATGCCAACGTCTTCCAACGCTGCATGCAATATCACCCCTTATTCCTGTTCATGCCAACAAGCCTAACTCCACGCGCCGGAAGCTATTCCAAATTCTTAAGCTTGTGCTTCCCGGGCGTCCATCACCGGTAACATCTGCCCAAAATCATCAATTCCATCAAACGAACATCTACTCTTCGGCTCCCTTATCGACGCCTCCACCGCAAATATCCCGGACTGAACCCGCACCAATCACATCATATCATAATGAAAATCCTTCCGACCTACTTCGATAACACGACCCACAAACACCATTCGCCCGCCCCCGACCCGCCCTTCTGGCCGCAAACTCAATGCACACAAACTGGATCCCTCCCAGTAAAAACCCGTTCCATTCAAGGCCCAACACAAAGCTTTCTCCACCTGCACAGCATGCTCGATACCGCCACACACGCATCCAATACGACCCACTGGAACTTGTTAACGTGCCACGTACGCCGGCTGGTAAAACGCTGACCCTGGAATCACAGTCAATTCCCTGCGAACCCCCTTTTCGCGGTCAGCCACCGGCGCATGGTCCGCCTGCCCTGTCCGCCCGCGTCGCCCTGGTCCGCTCTACTTATTCGTACGCAACAAGTGAAATTCACCGGGGCAGGCAACTGGATGCGCTTTGGCAGTAGAAGAAGCCCGGCATTACCTCTTCGGCTTATCGCCGGCACCATGGCCTCTCCGGCCTACAAAATATCGATAAATGCTGCCCAACCGTATACCCACCAATGAACCTCGACCTCTGGAAAAGGCCTGTTGAAGCTTGCCAATTGGCCACAGCCATCCGGATTTACCGCCGCCTCATATCGTCGCAACTGCCTGCGGGTGGGGGCGGGGGGATGGGGGAGTAGGTCTGAAAAAAAAAAAAAAAACGTACGTCACGTACCGGCCCCCCCGACGATCGTGAACTATCCCAATCTTTCGACCCAACTGAACGAACACACGCCTCTTCCAAACCCACCCCGTGCCCTTCGCCACCGGTCCACTCAAATGACTCCGCAACATGCTGACTGGGGCAGCCACCTGGCTTGAAATTGATCTCCGCATATAACAGCCCCCCCCACAATCGCCAGCACCTCTATACCGCCATCAACCGGGACAATGCGCCTTCACCGCTGCCCCCGCTGAGCAACTATCATCCCCTTAACGCAGCTGACCACAGAATTCATCCCGCCAGCTATGCACCATTTAACTCAGCCACCTTTAACTGGAATTTAACCATGCAAACGAATTTAACCAAAGTCCCAGGCGCCCCCCGGAAAACGAAACATTCTGCGCTCCTGCGCATTCTTTCTTTAACACCTGCCCGACCTATCCATTCGTACACGCATGGCCCCCGCCACTACCTATCAAGCCCTCCTTGGAAGCGAGAAGAAACCACCCTAAACCAATCCACCAACATCCTGACGCCGGCAAACAAACCACTTCCATCGGCGTAAATCACACCTGCTGTACCCGGGTGAAGCCATCCCTGAAATCGAACCCGTTGCAGGACTCTATTTACCTCTGCAACTGGCTACTTACCACGGGGTAAACCTTTCAAACCTGCTCAACCCGGGCAATGTCCCCCGTTTTATCCGCAGCGCTAAGACAAATCCCGCCAATCACGCAACAAAAACCGGGCCCCCCAACGGCAACGCATCGGCGCCATATTGATCTTGAGGCTCCCCAGGCCTGACTGGTTCCCCAACACCAACGCCGGGCCTGCGCGCCGTACTGTACGCTTCATTCGCTCAGCCATCACAAGCC
>Ga0163217_1101399_pt1 | contig 13135 bp, 13 predicted proteins | sample SynspAceP_FD_185933 | JGI IMG/M metagenome (GOLD analysis project Ga0163217, IMG submission 185933) | Saline lake microbial communities from Ace Lake in Antarctica - Synechococcus sp. Ace-P (PacBio error correction) | ecosystem: Environmental > Aquatic > Non-marine Saline and Alkaline > Saline ...
CATTTTATCTCCTGGTTGCCAACCATGCAAGAGCACAGACGCCGGGTACCGGCCGTACTACATTCGGCCACCTATTGGGTAAAAGGCCGGTATAGCGTCCTGCCTGCGCCTAGCGGCTGTAAGATCCGCGCTGGCACCGCTAACCAAAGGAACACCAAACGTGTTTATACATGGTCAAGGCCTTTTACCGGCAGTCGATGAGCTATAGCGCTGCTGCTGGGCCGCTTATATCGCCATGTTTCAAGCACAGACACCTCAAAGGCTGCTGGCGAACTCCACGATTAAGCCAAGCTCTGGGGGTTATTGTTTCCTTGCTCTCGGCCAATGGCACCAACAGAGGAGGACATCGCGCACGGTTGCTGCCAACCTGTTCATCACGTCATCAACCACAGTAACGTTCGAAGGCCTCGCTGTTCACTGCAGCGGCGGCCGGCATTTATTGACCATTGAAACCAAGGTGACCCCGACAACCGAACATTGCGCCGCATATAACGGCTTTGGTCGATTTATAAAAAGTTGCCATCATTGCCTCCAACACACCTGCCACTCTAGGCCATGGAGTAGGCAGCAAGCTTCTATGGCTGGTGGTTCACTGCTGAGAGCGTTTCCTTCAGTAGAGGAAATGTGTTTGCACCGAAAATCTCCTCGGGCCCTAAATCTGCACACGCGTTACTGGCCTGCATACCGACCATTGTGGCGACCACCTTGCCGGCCAATTCTCTCCGGCGTTTGCTTTACTACCGCTCCTCGTTTATTCACGACACGTATTTTTTTAACCGGACAAGCGATAATTTTGCGCTATCTTAAGCCCGCCCCATGAACTCGCGCCGCGTCTATTATTTTATGAAAGAATCTACTGCGAGAAATATTTGGTTGTTCGCTCTGTCCTGATGGTCGGTATGTTTCCCGATCCATATCAAGGGCCCACTGCTTTAACGGCGGCATCTTCTGCAACAGGGCGTGCCGGCACCGGACTATCAACTGCCGGTTACTGAGAGCACACTGCCTTCAATCATACCGCTATTTAGAGCCATTTTAGCGTTCTTTGGCGGCTGCTGATGTACAGCCCAGCTCGCAAGCGTTCTATCTCTCTTCACGACCCGCCTCCGCGAATTGACGAAAAAGCGTCTTTGAAAAAGTTGTGTTCAGCTTAGCCTGAGGGCCAATCGGTTCACGGCTGCTACCGAAAACGCTCGCTGCAGCGCTACTTATGCTGCTGATTGTCACGCTTTGGCCTGTGGCGTTTTTATTACCTGATCAGCGAATGGGCTTGTTATATGGCAGCAACGGCTAACCCGGGGATTGGCCCACGCAACTTTGGTGCGGTCTGATGCCAGCGCTCTGCCACCTGCAGCCATGCACCGCGAACGCTTCTTTGCGCTGGTACTTGATCAGCGTCGTCGGTTGTTAACTGCCGCTCACCTTTGTGCGTTCTTCGGCGCCAGATCTGACTATGACCAACACTGTCGGTGCGAAGTCGTCCCGTGTTGTGCTGTTAACATGCTGCAACTTTCTAACTAGCATGCACAGAGACACCCCCGTTAAGAGACAGATCCGGGTACGCCGCGCCTATCGTGACATTGGGGAATAGCCCTGTCAGCCCGAGAAACAAACGGGCCAGAGGAACCTAAATTCACACCCTGCCATTCTGGACGTCCAGCCGTCAGTTCGATTTCTCCGATTCTTTTCTGGGCAAATCAGCAAACAGGTGTGTGGTTAACCGAAGCGTTGTGTCATATATTGTTGAATCTTGTGAGCGATCCGCGGCTTCGACAGCGCTATAGGTGAAATTTCAGTGCTGCGTAGTCGGAGCGCGAAGTCACCTCTGGGGCATTTTTAGTGCATCGCGCTACAAAACACGACACTCTACGCCCGCCCAGCCGCGGCAAAGAATCGACCAACTAGCACGAATCAAGAGAATAAGCAGCACCCGCCAAAAGCCACCACACCAATGCTCAAACAGATTGCCTCAACGTCATTGCCAGCGCTATTCTTCACCAAGTAGAGCGATCAAAGATCATCCCGCGTCATTATATTCAGTCAAGCTTGAGCAGTCTGATCTATGCAACCATGCTCTTTGAGGTTCTTATGCGCGCGGTCGGGCACTGAGCGCCGTCCGGTGTAGTGTTGTCTGCGCGTGCACCTTGGCATAGACCAAATCGCCATGGCTTTATCCTGGACCGAGGACCGCATCGCCATCGCTAAACCACAATGTAGATTGCCTGGGTTCTGCTGTTTGCTGTTTATGACTGGCGCCGGCAAGCCTGGCCTTGTATCCCGTTCCTGACCTCCACATTGCGCCTTATATCACCTGGCCGGTGGGGTAAAGATTCGAGCTTGGCTCTCGGCGCGCTGTTTATTAGGCGTGTACCCTGGCACAGTAGTGTGTGCCAAACTGATGAATGACTGGCAGTAGTACGACCCGCATACAGCCCCCATTCGCTATCACGCGCTATTCGAGATCAAGCGCGAGTCAGATGTCACGACGACTGAACACTAACTCACATGCTGAACTCAAGAAGAGACCGAAATAATGCGGAACTGGTGTATTCCGCAACTATGAACCATTGGTGCGCTCAACACCGGCACAGGGTGTACCTGTTTGCTGAGCGCGCTCCCGCCACGTTCAGGTAGTACTGGGGCCTGACCATGCTGCGCCACCGGGTAAATCTGTCTCCTGGTTCGCCAGCGGGCGCGCCTGGCAAAACCGCAATCCAGCCCCAGATCTGGGCAACCGCTGCCCAGACGCAGACGCCCCTTGCCCTCCAGCGCTGGTGTTAACGCGATTGGATCGCGCTTCTCGACCAATGACACGCATCGAGAGTGGTGTGTCCACCGCGCACCTAGCCGAGCCACGGTGATGATCAGTAGACGGCGACCCGAGAGAAACGTAGCGCCCGTACGTCCAAGCATGCCGCGGGAAGCGAGTCGGCCACCTTATGACCACTTGGCTGCTTGCTAACCGATTCTGATCAACGCTACCTGGGTGTGCGGTATTCTGCCATATTTTTGGGCTACGCGGCCCATGGCCGCCGTCGGCCGGAGGTGTTGGCTATCTATTACCAACTTATACAATCCAGTCGGCCCTGAACCCCTGGCCGCCGCCATTGTTCTGCTCACCTGGCCGGCGACGAACACCTATTCGATAGTTCTACGCCATGGGCAACTGGCGCCGACGCGCGTCTGCAGTGTTTGATGCCCGGCGCGCGTTTGGCCGCCATGATGTTGTTTCTGACGGCGTCGCTGGGCACTGCTTTGTCATCTATTCGCCATAGGAGGTACCGACGAAAGGCACGCGCCAAAGTTCCAACAGTCTGTTCCTGTTCCAGCTGATGGTCTGAAACATCGCTTCCTGACCGGCCGACCTGGTCTTCAACCTTTTTTGTGCGTTTGTGATATTACTGCTGAGATTTGGCCTCTTAACGGACTGCTGAGACTGCACGCATGGCAGCACCCGCTACAAACGCCAGGCTGCATATGTGTATTTGAACCTGGTGGGCTCGTCCCCGCAGTGTTTCGATCAGCGTTGGGCATGAATTACAGCGTCCCGCAGAAGGTAGGAGGCACCTTTGGAATATGGCCGACCTGGCCAGTAAAGTGCCGCTGGTCATCCAGGCAGACCAACGTTTTCTGCTGAGAGATAGCGGGGGCATACTGTTTGAGTATTTAGGTACGGTATGTGACCCTTTATTGAAGAGGCAGCAGAGTGTGCCACTGACCTTACTGGCTGGCGCGCGGGCCCTATTGCCAGCGCTACCGGCCGGCACGCCAGTGGTCGCCTGCATTTTTTGCCATTATGATCCAAAGTCGGTAATCTAGCGGGCGAAGAGTCCGGGAATTACCGACAACAGTGGTTGTTGGCGCGCCCAACCCGGCGAGTATTGGCTTAATCTTGCGCATTGTAAACTGGCTTTTTCCCGCTAAGCGCTTGCCACCCTTATTTAGGGCGTTATTGGCGTTATGGGGCACAAACGCTGCGCACATCTGGGTACCTGGCAGCGTCATTTCGTTGGCACTCTACGAGCACCAAAGCATACGGCACCTGGGCCTACAACAACGGCCTGGCTGCGCAATAGCTTGTTTCTAACTGTGAGCCACCACCTGGGACAGGGGCGTTTTGGTTTTTCTGATTGACCTGGTGCGCCAATGCCAAGCGCGGGTCCGGCTCTGACAAAATCGTTATGGCGCCGGCAGAATTCGTGTTTCATCGAAACCCTCTAGCTCCGGCTGTTTCTTTGGCGCGTGTGTCCCGCTGCCGGTTTTACCGCCCTAAGCGGTTTTCTTTGGCCAAGTTGAATGATTCTGCAAATCCACTCAACCAGCCGCAGTGGAATATGGAAGTGGCTTTAGGGGTAAGCGAGTTCTGACGGGGAGATTTTTCACTCTGAGTGCCTATACGCGCGCTCCGAGGCAGGAGTGTTCTGTTGCGCAATATTGAAAGAGCTGAGATAAAAAACAGCACCCACGGTTAAACGCCCAATTGTGCCATTTCTACCGGCCGCTGGATGGTATGAGCGTATTAATGTGGCACTGGCCGGGCCATCCAGTGCCTATACCGCGGCCCACGGCAGCACAAAATTGCTGGACACTCGTGGTTTATTATCCAAACCTTGCAGGCACCAATGTTGAGGAGGGTTCGTAATGCTGGTCCGCCTGAAGTTTGCCCTAGCAACCCTGGCTCAGCCTTCTGCTGTTCAGCAATTTGCAGTGCTTGCCCGCATGGCGCTTGGCGGCGGAAGCGTGGGAGTTGTGGGTTTAATACGGCCTGGGGTATTTCCGCACTACCCAAAAGCTTCTGGCCTCGGCGTCCGGCGGTGTTCAATCTGCGTTAACCGGCTATTTGCTGCTGTGTTATGGATATCGTGAATTGCCAGCTTTGAAGTGGCTGGCTGATTATAAGCCCCGCGCCGGCCGAGGAACCGCGATGTTTTATCAGCTACCCGCTTGCAGGCTGACTGCCCACAGCACGCTAATTTTGGGCCAGTACCATTTTTCCCTGACACCGGGGCACGGTGACCGCCCGATATCAGCGATGATCACAAGATTCTCTGATTTCACGCGCTAGACACCCGAACCGCAAGAAAGAAGTGATTTGAGGACCAATTCTACAATCGTATGAAAAGCCTTTGATGGAGATGTCCAATGATGGCCATTGTGGTTGAAAATATCCAATCGCCCTGGTGGTGATTGCGCTTTGCTTAATGTGTACCGTAACCGTCTGTGATTGTTGGCCGCCACGCCTCCCACCGAGCGCGGGTTCTCGGCCATAGATACTCTGGCCATTAACAGCCATCGTAGCGAGCTCACATCATTCTTCTGGGTATTACGTTGAACACCCGATGTACTCTGGAGCGCATTGCGATAGCTGATTAATTGCCGTTCCATGGTTTGTCACAAAAGCGCAGCGTGGCTATGGCAACATTACCTGAAACGCGGCAGCGTTATTGAATATACAAGAGTGCAAATAGGCGAGGCGCCACGCGCGTATGCAAAGTAAGACGACACAAGAATGAACCGTTTATCGAATACATTTATCGCAAGCTCTGTTGTTGCTGGGCCGTATTACATTGGTGGGCGCCATCGGAGCTTGAGCGGTCTTGCCTGATCATTTCTATCCATCCCGCCTGCACTGGACTCCAACCTAAGCCAACTCACCGTGGAGTGGTGGGTACCTTGGCGTAGCGTCGAGATGGTTGGTTTTTCTCTCATACCATCCCCAATGGGCACATGGCTCTTGGGAGAGAGTGCTGATTATGGTCTTTTTTGCTCTGCTTGACCGCACCGCACAAGCGCCAATATGAGGCAAAAGCTCCAATGCACATGCATAAGAAAGACTCTAAATAAGAGTTTGGGCAATACCTCGCGGAACCGACCCCTGGCGCAATGAAACCACCCTCGAATGGATGAAGGTGCCCTTTCAAGAGCGCTAAAGTAGTTTGCCTAGGTTAAGATCGGTATGCGCTACGGTTAGAGTGCGCTAAGCTTAGGCGGCGTAGCCTAATTTACACAAATGTTTCTGAAACAGTCCCGAAACGAGTTCCTGTATCTCAAGGTAAAAGAATATTTTGATGGCAAACAAGTCGTATCGCCTTCAGTCCAGACGCTTTACCCGCCACCATGGGCGGTAATAAGCCCTGCGATACAGTTCCAGCCAAACCCAGCCAAAAAGAAACCATGACCATTGTCACCGTGTGATTCGGTGGCTTGCCAGAGTGGAAACATCGGATGACCTAGCCGTCGCCGGTGAATCTTCGGGTGCGCCCCCGATTTCCACCTTCGGGTTACCGGTGCGAAACGATCCTGCCCTTATTTTGCGGCACCTCACGGCAGCAGGTAGCCCACCTCCCCCAACAACAAAAAGATATTGTCATGGCCTCGGACCCGCTTGCTAACTCCAGCAGAAAACTGCCTATCATACCACTTCACTCTAAATCAAGCAATACTGCTTCTGGCCGCGGATTCGCCCGGCTCAGGAAATTATACCCAAAATAAAAGCCGCACACCTACACCGAATTGCAAGCCCGTAATCGGCCGCCTGGCCAACGCCTGACCAACAGCAACGGATTAAAGCCGGCGACCACAGTTGCGGTGATGCGGACTGGATATCGCCCCGCTATCTTTGAATGCTTTTTTGTGTGCGAAACCGAGAGATTGAGCGTTCTGCACATGATCCGTGTAACGCTGAGCGGCTCTGGTCACCAGGATCAGATCCGTATACACCATAGAAATCACGCCGAAAGACGAATGAGTGTGCTGATCAACCGACGATTCCTGCCCAACTCGATTGCTGTTAAAAGACCAGATCGAGACGTAAAGCACTAACAATAAACAGCTGACGCGAGAATAACAACCAGATCCTCACAGCGCCAAAGTGCCCGGGTTGGAAATACGAGCAAACTTCTGGCCCAGGATAAGACAGCCACTCGAAACTCCCAGATTTGACTAAAACTAGCAGTAGCCAACCTGTTTACACCCAACGGCACGACCGCGCAGACAAAGTCCGAAAGGTGTCGATGTTCTAGTCCATCAGCCAGTTGTGTTGAGATTGCCACACTAATGGCGAGGATAAGGTTCGCCTTTCATTATGTTCGATGATGCGCCGCGGTTGCTCACGTCTCTACCGCTTCGTTCAATAATGCCGATGACTGCCCAGTTCCCACGTGGCACGCATGGTGGTTGCTCGTCCTACGCTGCCCACCTAATGGCATTAAAGCAGTATAGTCCCGGGCGCTTAAGCCCGAACTGCATGATGGACCTATCAAAAACCCCAATGTGACCTTCTCCCACTGCGTGCCACCATTATGCAGATGCGCTGGCCAACGAGTCCCATCAGACGCAGATCTGAAGCAACTGCAGGGTACTGATAGGCGTAGTGGCCCTCCACCAAAGGGCTGTGTGAAGCCGGAGCCGAGCGGCATTGCAAGTACATACCGTACGGCAAAGTCGGAAAACTGCCCGATCTGACCATCACTCACACCTGACACGGAAGATCTGGAACATGCCGCTGCCAGCAAGCCGAAGTGCGGGTAAAACCGTGTCCCATTCCCGTTGTGCAAGTTGAAATGGGTGACACCAATGCAAACCGGTTCGCCCACCGACGGTCAGGCCAAAGCGAGTGTGTTGCGCGTTACGCCCCTGGTTATCCAAAGCTATCTGAAGAACCGGAAAAAGGGAAGAACTTTGGGCTACACGGCGGCTGCACACGCGACGTAAGCCAGTATGAGCCAAACAGACCTGAATGATTAAAGACCGCATCAAAAGGATTGATCAACCGGGTGAATGGTTGTCCGTCACTGATCTGGAAAACCGATTAGCCAGCAATCCGGCGGTCGCAGCCGCTGCGGTGTCGGCGTTGCCGATGAGAAATGGGCGAGCGCCCAACGGCACTGAATGCACACTAAAGCCGCCAGTGATGCCACACAAGAAAGACATTCAAGCGCACTACAAGCGCAATTGGAAAGGCGAAATCACAAGTGGGGCGATCCCCGGCAAATATACTTTGTGAACGACATTTCAAAACCAGCGTGGGCAGATCAACAAGAATCAGATCGCGATCACTAGGCTAGCTCGCCTTATTGTACTGAGACGCCACGAACGAAAATCCAGCTGCGGTGCCCCGGCGATATATCCGCAGCGCGGCCGCTGACTCCGCATGCATGGGTCCAGCCAAAAGTACCGTGCAGTATCAAAACAGATTGCTAATACGCTCTTACCGCACATAGGGCACGCTGGACGCGTCGTTGCCGCAACCCGCTCCAGTATTCAGCCTGCCCCAGTGGACCCGCCTCTGGCATAACAGCCGCCACGCGCCGCAACACGGCCCCGGCAAGCGGGTGACATGCAGTCGCTGTGAATACCGCTGAAACCTCTGCCGTACCCCGCGATCCGCATACGATCACCCAAACGTGAGTAAACCAGTTTGTAATCATCGTCGGTCAGGCTGACATTGAACGCGGTCCTCAGGGTTTTTCACCGGCAACGGTGATCGAATAGCCCTTGGCGGATAAATAATTCAAACCAGTCCCAATGCCTCGCCAGTGGCGCGCTAGCTCCCCAAACTGAGAACCCAGCGTCCTGCCGCAAAAATGGTGATGGCCTTTGGGACAAGGGTTTCCCCGCATCTTATACGCCCGATACCGCGCTCAAACCCAACTCTTCGTGTTGTTATTGAACACCACACCCGCTTGTTTACAGCGCTCTGCCAAGGGCCTGGGTAAAATTAACGAGCATCACGGATCGGTCTTCTCGGTGTAGTCTCCCCTCGAGGCGATCCTCAAGGCACTAAAGCGGCTCCAGTTCGATTGCCGCGCAGCAGCTCCACCACTTGCCTTCACAGCCCAGCTCGCGCATCTGCCCGCGCCGGTTCCAGGGCGCTGGTCGAATTCTTTCGGCTGTGTAGAAGTGCAGAATTCCACGGTCATGTGATGGCCGTACGTACTCTAAACCCAGTTCGACCGCAGTAGCGCTGCTAAAGTTTGCTGCACTCGTAAAAAGGCCCAGGCTGAACATCTGACGCAGATTGTCAAGCCGCCCGTGCAAGAGGTGCATTGTCCCAACGCAGCGCCAGCGCCAACTGGCACAATCCAAAGAGGCCGGAAAGCAGCGAGCGCGGTCCATTACGGTGGCAGCCCATTTCAGAACCTCAGCGGCTCGAATGGGTTGGCCGCAAGGCTCGCAATGCACCACTGAAATCTCCGCCGTTGGCAGAGTAACGTTTCGAGGCTCAAGGTCTGTCTGCCTGATCGATCTATCACTTGACCTGGTAACCCTGACCCCTGCAAAAAAACCGGCACTGCGTAAGCAAAAACGCACACACACACGAATACGCATCGCTCACGCCTAAAACCACTACGTGCATACCCGCCTGTCGTTCTTCGTGTTATCATCGTTGATCGCGTGGTTGCTGATGGCATTTTTTTGCTGAGCAACGTCAAACCTCCGGAACGTTTACCACCAGCCTTATTTGCATCAGCATCGGCACTAAGCGAAGAGATCCCCGCTCGCCTTGAAATTCGATCAATGCGCGCTGTCACGAGTGCCAACCGGGCCTGGCCTTTGCATTTCGCCTTAGAGCAGCTTTGGGCGCTCAAGATTACAGCACTTCTTTTCTCCAAACTGGTATGCCGGCCTGACAGGTAACCCCTGGCCTTTTGCGACCCCTGGTTTCGCGACTGACCCCACCACACCGTCACCTCAGCGGCGTTTTGCTTCCCGGCCGGCAGCTGCACTGTTCCTCGAATCCCTGACACATGGGCACATCCGACCCTGATCGTGATATATATATCTCTATATCAACCGCGTGCTTTTTACTCATTCAAGTACCAGCCCGGCGAATGAGGTTTGGTGAACATTGATCTCTCTGAACCACTTCGTCGATCAGCTGCGCCGTGTTTCTGTGACTGTTCGTTCAGTAACGCCTGCCTGGCTGCAAAACGCCAAATCACTCTGCGCGCTTTGCGCATCAGCCAGTTTTCCCAACACCAGTTTAACGCTTCGTTGACTCACGCCACCGGAGGTGTCCGACAGCCCCCAGGCCAAAATTACCGTAACCGAAACCCGAACCCCAGCCCCCAAGACCGCATTTGCCTCAAGACGCTCTCCTTTGCAATCTGCCAATTACCAGCACATCGGCCTCAGCGCCGCTACCGGCTTCAATAGCCTACGCTTGCCAGCTCACGTTCCAGCGCCGCTTTTACGCGCGCCGTCGACCGACATAAGAATCGAAAGCCGGCATCGTCAAGCTAAGCCCAAGGTTGGTAATCACCAAAAAAGCCCGTGGTTGAATATAATTCCGTCACCAACGTTGCTTGCGCCAACCGGTCCAGAGCCAGCGCGACTAATACACAGGTACAAATCGCATAGTAGATCTCCTCAAATAGCGGCTCGTAGAGTATCGCGCTGCCCGTCGAGCGGGTCATTAACGAAATGAAAATCAAAGTCCGCGGGCGTTGCAAAAAACCAGCAAAAACCTCTGTCGCAGTTCTGGCAACTCAAACAGATACCGCCAACTTGCCTGCCATAATTGATCTCGTTAATGGTCGTTGTGCCGTTCGCACCAATGCCAGCAAGGTTGTCATCGAAAACCAATCACCGCCAAGGCAGCTGGCTGGGCTGAATGCTACCACCCGTTTCTAAACCGCCGCAGAACACTTTCTGCAGCGCCTGCGTAAGGCCCGCACCGAAGGCCGCCTGCCCCACTTTATCCGCCAAAAATAGCGAATGACCAAGTTACCATAAAAGTCCACCACAATGTCTTAAATCTGAAATAAATACTGAGATAACGAGGTTTTCCAGGTGGCCAGAGGCTCGCCGTCCGTCGTTCCAATAGGCGGCTTTCGGCTGCCGACCAGGGCGGCCAAATTCTGATACGGCCCAGCAGATATGGCGCCATCATTAAGAACTCCTGCGCCCTGTAGCCAGCCCATTGAATAACCTCATCACGACTGTTAACCGAGCCACGCGGCTATAAACGTCTCTTTTAATTCCGTGAACCCGCTCCAGATAACCGGCGGGACAGAGGTAGTCCCTTTATTTCACATGTCGATTTTGCACCTATTTTGCCTTAGTACGTGCTCGCAATTGTGGTTCCCAACTCGAAGAACATGCCACACGAACGGCAATTCGGTTTCTCAGAAAGCTCATCTACACTAACACTAGCAACTGACCCACCACCAGACCGCACAAACCGAGTTGGCGGCGGAAGACCCACGCTCGCCATCCGTGGCGAAAAATACTTTTTTGCGATCGCCCAAAGCCCCTAGCCCCATCCCTGCACCACCACGGATTTGGTCGCTGCGTAAGAACGGCCAAACCAGTGCAGCCATGCTTGCGTCTGGACGCACCATCGGCCGCGTCGTTGAAATTCAATCCGATAACACGGATTGTTGCAACCGTGGCCGCAACCGTCAAGGCTTGCCCCGTGGCGTATGGTCCAAGCAATCTGCAGAATATTGATCACAAGGCCTCGTCGCAACAGCCCGCACACCCAGGAAACTCAGCACGTGGAGTTGCCTTCCCGCATTCATTCGGCCATTCAACATCCCGTCACGGGCATACCCTGCGGCGTCTTGCAGCACAGCGCGTAATCTCCATAATCAGCCACTGGCTTGCATTACGCCAAACTGCTCGCCATTAGCGGCCAACCGGTAAAGAGTCAACACCTCTCGTCATGGCTTCCAGCGTTCGTTCGGCGCAGTATTGCTGGTTTAGCCAAGCACATCGCCACCGGCCTTCCAGAGCCATCAATGCTACCCCGCTTGCCTTGCATGGCGTGCGCAATCGTGGGAAATATCCGTATAATTGCTGCTGGCGATCAAGAAGACCCACAGCTGGGCGTCAATGCGTTAAAATGCGCTGGCAAGAGCGCCAAACTCCATACAACACACCAAGCAAAAACAATCGCGTGAGTGACAACCGCGGGTCAACCAAAAGGATCTGGTATGGTACGCCGGAGTGCGTGCAATAGCGCACGAGCGGTGGCCCTCCACGTTTTAACGGCTGAGACAGGCGCCGGCAATCAGGCGCCAGCAAGGACCCAAGGAAACAGCACTACCTAGCTAAAAGCCGCTAGAATCTTAAAGACTCGGGGGTCAAAACCACCGACGATTTGCCCGCGCCGGCCAGGCAATCAAACTTATATATCCTCCTGCCAATTCAATCACTGCGGTTTCAAGACGAAACCAGAACTGCGAATTCTTCTCATTCGATTTTTTATGAACGGAGGTCCATGCAGGTTCCGACTATGGCCCGAGCTCGCCCGGAAGCACTCATCGGCCCAGCATCGGTGCACCCAGGTTCGGCTGCTGGCGGCAAAAAAACTGGCGGCCGCATACAGCGCCGCCGTTCTGGCTGAAGCGCTAGCCTCTCGGCCTACCTGTAATACATACAGCACTATTACTTGGCGCGCTTAGCCTGCTATAGATCATGTTGCCTAACCAGTCATACCCGTGCGACACCTAGCCCTTGTGTTTTTTTTTTTCCCCACTCCCAGTCCGTTAACGCCTGGCCCACCACAACCAAATAAAAGAAAGACAGTACCACAAAAACAGTGACAACCAGGAAAGAATCGTCGCCTAGGTCTGCCGGCCATCTTCAATCGCGCCTAACTTATATTGTTAGTGCTGCCTGGACTGGTATTCATGCATACCCGGTAGCTATAACCAGCCCCCTATTCACTAGTAAGCAAGAGGTGACCTTCATCATACAAAAAAATAAATCCAGAGAGAAACAGGCAAAAAAAGACCTACATAGTAGCCTTTTTTTACAAATACAATAGTAAACGCAATTAGTAGCTTTGTTAAGTGAAAGCGCCGTCAACTATCGTTTCATCAACTCTGGCCACTCTTTTGTCTATTGGTGCCGTCAAACAACATACGCTCTGTTGCAATTGAGCATATGTTAATCGCGTGCAATGCAAGACACAACGTTTTAAAAAGCCTAAATGCTTTGGTTTCTTTAATTGATTCGTCCGGTGAATATTTTTCATCGCCAACAATCGGATAGCCGCATATTTGAGCGTGCACGTCGAATTTGATGTGTTACGGCCCGCAACAGGTTTCGCACTCACACTAATCCTCAAATTGTCTTACCAACTTGGAATCGTGTCAAAGATTCTTTTCATCGGTATGAACCTTCA
>Ga0163217_1048185_pt1 | contig 13134 bp, 5 predicted proteins | sample SynspAceP_FD_185933 | JGI IMG/M metagenome (GOLD analysis project Ga0163217, IMG submission 185933) | Saline lake microbial communities from Ace Lake in Antarctica - Synechococcus sp. Ace-P (PacBio error correction) | ecosystem: Environmental > Aquatic > Non-marine Saline and Alkaline > Saline ...
TTTTGTTTGCTATATATCCTTTTTTAGATATCCTTTAGCAACTTCACTTTGATAATCAATAATTTTTATGGCGCTTGATATAAATGTTTTATATTACAGATTAATAGCACTTAGTCTTTTTGATGGTTTGGTTTTGTGCATACCAAATTTCCAGGAAGAAGGTTACCTTAAGGATCCAAATCTTCAATACTAAAACCGGTTTAAATAAACCACCCAGAAAAAAAATAATATCGGCCAACTATATTGGCCGAGAGAGCAGCCGTGGTGTTGAGGTACTAAAACCACTAGGACGGAATAATTTACGGGCCATAAGTCATAGACAAGGGCGTGGCCAACTTTCAGTAAAAAATTTGGGTTGTTGGCCAACTAACTTTTGCCGTTACCCATACAGAGGATTCACTTCAATATGGTTTAATGCGTGAGAAATCTTTAAGAAAGTAATTAAATAGTAAAGGCTGTTTTTTAAGTACTACCCCAATGGGATGGGGTTTTAGGTGAAGCACAAACAGGGGCTTATGAAAATACATTCCAAAATGGAGGAAGTTTTTTTATTGGGGTTCATGCTGGTTCATGTCTTGATTACTTGAAAATATGAATAAGGCCTAGGTATGTGTCAAATTGAGATTGGGGCCTTTTATTTATTAATTAAGTCACCCCCAAACAACAGACGAGAGCTAACAAAGATAGAACGGGGTGGTTGTGATCAAACAACCATGCCGGCCTACAAAAACATTTGTCCGATTTTAAGGACCCATTTTGATGAATGGTATAGGGTATGTAGAAAATATAAATCCTAGACCCTTTCATGTACTTATGAAGCTCGATGAATAAGTTGCGTATGAAGGAGGTAATAGGGATGGGGATAGAGGTCCATTTCTAGTTGCACGTGTATCAATGAGTATGATGGTGGAAAGGGGCGTTCTTTTCTATAATTCTGGCGTGGGCATACTGGCTTTCCGATGAAGCCTCTATGATGCGACCCTTCAAATTAATTCGCCCACAATTGGTTTGGCCCGTAAATCGAATACTGTTTAAAGAGAAATTAACTCTTAAGCATTTCACAGAACAAAGTTCTAATTACCAATACTTTGTATTTTTAATTAACCACTTCAAACCTTTTACTGTAGTTCCTGCAAGGTTCAATCGACAACCGAATCAACCAACCTTTTAAATTCTATTTAGTGTGTCGGAATGAAAGGAGAGGCGGCGCAGGCAGGAACTTTTGTTCTTTTTAGAATCCTACACTTGACCCGTGTTTAATGGTTTGTGCTGAAGTTGGAGTCAGAGTTTAATGCAGAAGAGGCAGGCCAATTAATTAAGGTTACTGGTGAATAGATCATTCGGGTGCACCTTGTATCAACTTCCACATCGTATAAAAAGGAGGGGTAATAACCCGAGAAATATAATTCTATTTTGCCCACTTCCCAAATAGACCCGAAGTAGTCGCGAGATATTTCTTATTATGATGATTCTCTGTTATGTAAAACATCATCGGTATTTAAATCAAATCCAGATTTTGTTTCGCTTTTAAAAATATCGAAGCATTATGGGCTTTTTTCGGCTGCATCTTTAACATTGACAACACTAAAGCGGTTGTTCTTTGTGGTGTTTAGGAGTAATAAGCCCGCTGAATTACTCACGGTCGCTTAAGAGGATATATAAAATGGGGTGACTTCATGAAATAGCTGCTCTTAGTCCCTTTTTGGGCTTTTTAGGAAATGTACCTTCCACCTTTTATCTGTTGCATTTGGTCATATAAGCCTAAACAAGATTTCCATCCCCGGACCACCTAGGATGCCGCTGGATCTATTTTTCTTCCAATTATGCGATTTTTTGGGGATATTATTTTCCAAGGATGTACCAAGTCTTTGGACGCAAGCTACACCTTGGTTGGACCGAATACGGGCATCCAGTCCCCTTCGAAAGGCAGTAATCCATGGTAATAGGCAATAATACCATCCTTTGTATTTATTTAATCTGATTTTTACGGCTAAGCCGTATTGATCGTAAACATGCCTCAGTTGAACCGATCATTTATTAACTGGTAGGTTCAAATCGTGTATATTGGTCCATGCTTTTAAATCTTTCCTGGAAAAGTGGCGAGCCAATATGCCCAGGTCTTGCGGCTCATAAGAATAAAATACCCTGGCCAGTATTAATTTTCCTGCCAAAACCGTTGGGTGTGCCATAGGGGTCCTGCAGCTAAAGGAAGGAGGCCATTGCATTAACGCATATGCCAAGGAACCATGGTTCGGTCCCAATGAAATCTTATCGGTTGGAAAGATAGTCTATGGGCCTAACCAGTGCGTGTTAATCCCTTCGGCAAAGCAATGTGATAAGTTGTGCCTGTCAAATACTTTTATTACTCATCATGTTCAATTCTCCTCTGTGTCACGTACTTTTAATTCAAATACTGGGTTGTTCCGGATAAGGTGTCCAAGAAATTGCCGTCTGGGGGAGGTTGCATAACCTAAGGAAAGCGATTCATTTTCCCGTACCGAAAGGCCGGTATAGCATCATATGGAAAGTATCCGCTCTCTTTTAGGTTAAAACCCTCTTTCCCTAATTTTTTGATCCCAACTATCCCACACCTCCAGTAAACAAACGGGGTTTAATCTGCGGGGGTTTTAAATAGTACTAGTCTCGGAAGGAAAGGGCAACGGATGCCCTGGAGGCTTTAACATTTCAGCTGACCTTTCCATTTTATGTTTTTCTTTTGATTTTTGGTAATTTCTTTGCAAAGGCTAGCAGTACAACAGTAAAAAAGGCTGGGCAAGTATAAGGAAGGGTTTTTTTTCATAGGGTAGTTTATTTTTTGGCTGTACAGAATTAATTTGCACTTTTGGAAGAAGGAAAGATAATAATTCTATTTCAACCCAAGATGGTTAGCCCGTCAAAATAGAATCATTAAATACTTTTTCGCTTTGGTTTAAGGGTAGGAGTGGAAGGCCATAAGGTAGTTTGGCGTGGACTTAAAGAAGATAGCTCCGGCCCCACTTGGTAAACACTCCGAATATATTTTAAATTGGTTAAATTATGGCCAGTTTTTGATAGAATCCTGCTTCGAAAATGTTGGTCAGTTTTTGTTAATCTGCTATTGGTCAATAGCCCCTTCTGTTGGGCATATGACTTACATTCATAATTTTGGTCCTTATACCGCTAAAATTTGTACAGGCGATATAGGTAGTAAAACAGGCCGATATTAGTTTTAACAGTCAACCTGAAAAAGTTACAATTTTATTAAAATGAAATTACACATCCATATGCTGTTTCTTGTTTTATAGTTGGTTTTGCTTTTGCTCACGTCCCCGCACAAGTGGACCAATATCCACTAAACGGTTTTTATCCGGAAAAAAAAGGGTTATAAATTGGGATTGGGAAAGAATCAGTTAAGGGAAAAAACCATTGATACCAACCAAAATGGGGAAGTGAAGGGGAAAATTGGGCCGCGAGCCATTGCCTATGTGTCGCCAGGGAAAGCGGTAATAAGTTGAAAAGGATTTGAAAACTGTAATGCCCTTAAAAGAGGCGAATTCCCTTTGGGTAGTGGCAATTGGCACCCATGGCAAATTTATGTCCAATATGGTTAATTACGACTGTAAGGGCCAAAATTGCAAAAAGTCACAAGGTGTTTGGGCGCCTTTTGGCTGCAGTCCTCCGGAATTAGTAAAGGCGAGGATCCTCCGGCAAGTTGGGGCGGAAATAGATGTGATGGAGTTTTTTAAAAATTAGGTACCAGATATCAGTGTCTCACAATGTGCATTGGGCCTACGGACCCACCAAACAAATCCTATCTAAGGGTAATGCAGAGTTATCGCAAGGGGTATGTAAGTTTGGGTTTTCAAACACTTTGTGACTTGAATGGTTTCCGGACAAATATATTTTTTATGTGGATGGCTAACAAAGTAATTATGAGGTCCACTACTTGGATTTCCATAATTGAAGATAATATGATCTTGAGTATGGAGTAATCCAGTAAAAAAGAAAAGATTTTTAAAAAACGATTTTCCCTGATGTTTTTATAGGTTGACTATGTTAAGGTTTACGCAAAAAGAAGAAGTTATTAAGTTACCTAAATAGAAGTTTAATTAAATTTGGCGAATTATTATAACCCTGAAGTTTTTTACCTATTAAGTTTAAAGATGAACCTATGAAAATAGCCTATCCTACAAGGAGTCTGAACGTCAACCCGATATGGAAAAACAATTGGCTGGATTGTTTCGCTAGTTGAATGCAGAATATAAAACAAATTGATCTATAAGCATGTGCTTTGACCCAGAGAATCCTCTCAAGTGTCTGGTGTATTGCAAGAAAGATGATAAGGGTTTTTGGGAATGGCTTGAATGTGTACCTATACTGTTATAATCCGGCATAAAGGTTGGGTGAGGATGTTGGTTGTTGGATTTAGAACAACAGGGGGCAAGGAATAGGCAAGGAAGCTTAATGGAAAAATTGGTGTCCGTGGGAAAGGAAAAAGGACTTACGGAGAATTCTAACTTTTCAGCCCGCAGATAAAAGAAATTTTGAGGCCATTAATTTATATAAAAGTTTAGGTTTTGAAAGAAAAGGAAAGTCGTATTTTAGTACTGAAAGACCGAAGCCTTTGATTAAGAAGGCTAAAAAAGTATTATTGGGAATAATGGGAAGGAAATGTACCCCCTGTTTTATTTGAAATAAGCAATGTATAGTCTGAAGTTTGAAGAAGATCGATGGGCTCTATTCTTAGTTCTCACAATTTAAATTAACTGGTGGGGAGTAGGTCTCTCCCCCAAATTCTAAAAGCTCCACACCTGCTATCAAGCCATACATTGCTGGTAATTAAAGGTCCCTGGGTATGTGGCCAGTTGCATTTTTACCAAAGTCTGGTAATGAATGGGAGGGTGACCCGTTTTTATAGCAATATCTAGTTGGTCAAGGCTCTAGCCTCCTATTTCGTTATTTTTTCTCGCTTTTTATGTATCCAAGAAGGGGCATTGATGTTCACAAGATTGGACGGATTTTTGATCAAGATCGGGCACCCTGCCGATTTAAGTAAGAATCATGAAGTACAATGACAATACTTGCCGCCGCATGGTTTTTACCTAAAGTTAGCGCTCAGCGCGGCTAAGAATAGAGACAACCAATTACACACGCAAATCTAAAACATCACTCATCACGAACGTCGCACCGACGTGGCAGTGTTGCAGCGGCAGTCGTCCTGGTCGGACGTTGAGGACTATCGCGCGAGCGTCGGAGCAGCTAGATTTGTATGAATCACGACTCGGATCTTTGGGAATTTGGAGGGGCCCGTGTTAACGGGAATGAGTCGCCCCGGCTGGAACAAAACTTTGTCCCAATTCACCTTTTTCTTGGACGAGAATGTACATTGTATGTTCTGGTCTGCTGTTCAGGGGCGAGGCTCGGATGTGAGGCACAGGGACGAATGTGAGCGGCGAGACATTATCATCGCGAATATGACACGCTGATAAATTGGGCACAGTTCCTGGTGGAACTATACGCGCGCAGTTCAATACGAGGCACTGTCAGATTTCTGGGTTATATAGTATGTTATAGGAATCACATGCGACTCTGGCGAGATTCTTGGCCAAATAATTCAATGGGACACGGTGCTAAAACCAATTCACGAGAGCGGCAAATTTCAACAACTTGGGCAACTGGGCGGTACTGCCCTCAGGTGGAGGGATAAAATCTGCATCTAGAATAAAACTGAGAGTCCATTTATAACTCAAAATATCGTATAAGGTAGTTTCAGTTAACTTTAGCGCACATACATAAAGGTTTAGTTAGGATTTAACCATTTACCTGGCGCAACGATCTAAGCTTCGGTTAGATTAGACTCGTACTTTCAAACATCACTAATTGAATGGATAATCAGAGTAACATATGTTGGCAAGTGAATAGAACGCTTGTTATGTTAGTTTTTTCTTTTAGATGAAGCACTAACTCATTGCACCACAATCATTTAAGAGAAAGGCTCAGGGTTTGGCTTAAACAGACTACGTGAACGCGCAGTTCATTTCTTGCTCTTAAGCTTGCGCCTGCAACGCGCGAAACGTAACTGGATGCAGACCTAAGGCTTGTATTGACAATTGTATTTTACGTGTCATAGGTTCATTTTTTAAAACTCAGTGGCTAGGTTTTTGATTCATATACGTGATTCTTCGCGCAATTACAGTATTCCACGTAAATCGCCTGTCATGACGAATCTAACGCTATGTAAGGCGGATACATTGATGCGTACAGACCAGTCACCTCGAGTTGCTGTTTTTCAATCGGGTGTAATTTTGCTCGCTTGAAATATTGCGGTGAGGTAATGGGACAAAATAAGGTAAGAAATCCGACATAGAAAAGTATACGAGCAATAATATCGCTTATTCTGACTTAGTTCTGCTTTGCGGTGCACTTAAATAATCTGAAGTTGAACAGTGAAGGGGCTTTTACCTGTAATCAAAAAAACTAAATAATAGCTAAAAGAAAAATGGGACCATGCAATGGATGATATTGGCACATGGCCCGCAGGGTGGGGAGTGGCTTAACTAAAGTGTCAAGCCCAAAGAACGCTAAGGATTTGGCTCGTTTTTTCCATAACATCAGACTCACATACGACGTATTCGCTTTGTTCAAGGGTTGATTTTTTGAGGCATCGTTAATGTAAGTGATTTGCGGCCTAATGTTTCTTGAGACACCATGCTTATTGTTCTTGCTTATGCCGAAGCCAGTAGAAATTTGTTAGCGGTTTAAATCAGACGATGACTGGGATACATCATCGGTAGCTTTAAACAGCTAAAGTCGCGGGTTTGGCTGTATCTTTCACACAATCCTTCAGCTGAATCCTTACCGGTATGGCCAATGGTTTTTTGACCACGTGAGTAAGGTTACGAGTTTGAATTTCATTCAACGAGAGTTTGAATTTGTTTCGGTGGCTTTCTGTGTTGCGACTGACAAGGTTACTTCGTCAGCAACTACCGCAAAAACCTTGTTCGGCCGACTATTGGCGCGAATCCGTCTATTCCCGGGCGCCCGAGGCCGATGCGAGACTTGGTCTGCGTTCCAAAGCTAGTAAGGTTGGTTTGAAACTCAGCGGCAAACCCGGAATTTTCTTGCATAATATCTGAGCATTTTCTCGGCTCACTGGCTAATTCTGCCGGGCTGCGCTGGCGGATTTAGCCACATCTTAGCTAATTCGAACACCCCGCTTATCCGGTGCGGGTCATGGAATCATCGCTACTTTACCAATCTTGATGTACTGATTCTAACTTTTTTCGGAGGTGCTGCACCGTATTGGTTTGGCAAATTCGCTACATAGAAGAAGGCAACCATTTCCTCTATTGCAGTGACCACTGTGATGTATCGTAGACGCTTCTTTTCTTACCGTGCCTTTTCTTTGTGCTTCTACTGAGGCTTTTTCAATAAAGCACTCCTGAACTTACATGTTAGTACCAATCAATAACTCGACTATATAGAGTTCGATCCGAGATTCATGCCATTTTTTAATGTAATCACCACGCTACTGATGTCACTACCAGAAAAAATCAGCCGAGAGACACTATCGTAATTAGCCCTCTGACTAGCTAAATAAACGGCGCAACATCAAGCAAGTTCGCCTTAAAAACCAGATTAGGGTAGGACAAACTCCAACAAAAAAATGCGACAAGAGGATAATAAGGCAATAGTAGCAAGAAATGGAGCGACGGACCACTAACCGCGAAGAAAGCGAGAGCATGTTGTAAACTAGGAAGCACGGCTTTATATACAGGAGTATAAAGCTTTTGCAGGCGCTTATATGCAGAGTTGTTATAAGACGGCGAGGATTAACCTACGAGTTGAGGAGAGACCGGTGCTGCTATATTAGCTCCACACGATTCTAACAACTCTGGTAACCTGTATTAATCTGGCCATTTTCATACACCGGCGTCACAGAAAGCGATCGACCCACTATAATGCGCCCATCTTTAACAGGCGATTTTCACTGCTCCGCGCCCATGTTGTATTAGACTTTAGTTTATTGCCCGCACATATCAGCATACGGCGGCCTTGGGCATTATCAGGGTGTCCCTTATTAATATTTATCGGTTTTGGCCGAACTAATTCTTCGCCAGTGTAACCGGCTATTTCACAAAAGCTGTAGATTGGCATATAATCACGCCGCGAGTGATCCGGTGGTTTGGAGACCAACCTTCTCTCCTGATAAAGAGCACACTCATTAAATCACATTTTGATTTTCGCTTTGACATGTCCAGTACGCGTTTAAAGCCCTTAATCTAGTATCAACCTAAAGTTTAAAACTATACGACCAATTTTGGTATGGCTCTTTTACATTTAAAAGCTTAAAATCATGCTGAGAAATTACATCTGGCCGGATACAATGTAAGTTTTTCGATTAAGTTTATTGAAAGTGTGATAAAATAATTTTTGCTTATGTTTAGTCAATAAAGACTAACGTGGTAAGATCACAATTGTCAAAAATTAAACTGCTTTTATTTTAATAAAAGTTTAGGTAAATTTAGTGCCCAAGGCAAGTTTTTGCATGAGAGGATTTAATCGTTTGCTGCAGAAATATAGGCCGTTGGGCAGGAATTGGGGGCTTGTGTTAGTGCCTATTGGAGCACTGGGTTAACAAGGTTTCTAAGGTCACTCGTGTATGAAGCCAAGTGCCTGCGCTCAGTGAAGTGGGTGCCGGTTTGACAATTAAAGTGTCCGATCTATGCAGGTTATTGAAACAATTAAGGTCTTGCTGCACCTCTGTCTCCCTATTGTTTCGACCTCAGAATGCAGTAATGCGTCATCAACTATAAAAGTTGGTAAAAAACACTTTTCCAGTGCCGACTGGGGGAAACTGTTTTGCAACAATTGGGAGCTGAGTACTGGCAGTAGTGCACCCGTGCAGATTCGTGCATCTATGCTTCTCTATCAGCAGCCTGTTATGCAAAACAAGTAAACCTGAAACTAAATATACGGCCCCAATTTAGCAACCTATGTACTGGCGAATGAAAAATCCAAGGGTGGATATAGTTATTAAAACGATGCTGAAAGAAATCCAATAGTGACTTAGTGATTGGGGTCTGCGCATTCATTCAAAGCGCAGCACGACCTTATCGCATAACTTAGGTTTTAAATCGTCCAACCTAGAATTTAACCGACAAGGTTGCTTGGCGTGGTACGGTCAAGAACCAAAGAAATTCTGGCCGCCTAAATCTGGTAGAGCCTAACGCTTAATCATGGGTAGGGGTCGGGCACATTTTGTGAGCTATTATCTGCGTGGCGGTGAAAGTAGGTCAATTTTGTTGCGGTGAAGAGCGACTGACTGGCCAGCAGAATCCCCTGGAGTCAACAAGGTGATAATCGCTAAACTTCGAGGGCAAAATTTGTTTGGTTGGCCATCCTCAATTTCAATGAAATAACTCGCCGCGAAACACAAACAAGAGCCTTTGTGGGCCTTACACGATCGTGGAACACTAACTCAGTTTGGGTAGATAAAAAGTTACCTTTATTGGGTAGAGCTTGTCATCCATGTTACCCTTTTTTGCTCAAGGTGGCTGCGAATGGCCATTGCGAAGAATGCCTATGTAGCTTGCAGCCTATGTTAAAAATACTCAACAGATATCGCCAACGGCACTGCAGAGCAATACCAAAACGGTTTACGTTTAGGCGCACGAACTCGTTCAATACAACTTAAATGCAGGATCAAAATTGCCATCCTTATATCAGTATATGTATGCCCGTTGAAACGGGCCAAATTGAGGTCCTTTCAGCCTGAGTCCGGCAGTGGTCAGTTCGTTTTATCTAGAAATAAAACTGCTAAACACACTATGGCCATAATGTGGTGAAGGAAACAATGGAGTCGTTGGCCGAAGATTAAGCAGAAGGTCATTCAGTTTAAAGGTTTAGGCGCTTACATCATGATTGTTAGTATGAAGGGAGGGCGTAAATAATAATTGCAGAATAAAGTAACTGAGACTTAGCTAACAAGTGAAGAGGGCGCTACCAAGAATCGGTTTAGTGCTCGGACCCAGCAGTCATTTTTTTTGGTTGTTATTTTATACGCATGACAAACCATGAGTCACCCTGCTTGGTTTACTGCAGCGGGTTCAGTTTGTGGATGGCAATTTCGTTGGGCGAATGAAGGCATCCTGTGCTTGTCCACAGCCAAGCTATGCCGATTGTAATGTTCCATGTGTGGGCATTGCAGTCTTAAAGATGCCAACTCTGGTTATGTCGAATCTCAATTAATATAGTCTGTTGTTTTAGGTTGCAATTTTTATTGGCTTTACGTATATAACGCTAGGGATCTGCATAAGCGTCATTGCATTAAGAGGTATTTGAGTGTAAGCGGGCACTAATGGTAAACACCTTATTAGCTGGGTTTTATGTGCCTTTGTTATGATGTGGATGACTAATCACCTCAACCCACCATGATGTTTATTTACGCGCATTGCAACTGTCATCACAACGGTTATTGCAGAACGCAGAATAACGATGTGTATGTGCCCAAACGTAAAAATGCCTTTCAAGTGATGCTTTTGGATTAGCTTGCGCTGCTACATCGGAGTTGTCGACTTTAGTAGGACTCCGCCAAACGCCTTATTAGGCGGTATACTCGCAGAAATTATGTGTATTGATATGTCATTTGCGCGCTGATGGCATTGGGCGTGCCTATTATGTGTTGTTTATGTTGCCAGTTTTACTTGGATGTAGAAGCTAATTTGCTACCCCATGTGATGTGTTTTAAGGTTGGATCATTCAGCCGCACAAGTTCAACAGACTCAAAAACCATATTCAAAAATTTTACGCGTGAGATTGGGAGTGATGAGCAACACCAGAAAAGCGGGTTGCCTTTATCTTTGTTGGTATTGTTATTGGGATTGTCAAGGCGGAACCGCTCTCAGTTTTGGTCCTCGATTCTGGACTTTTAAGTGACCCGAGGCATTGTGAATGGCCGCGGCCATTTTACTGTTTTGTGGTGCCGAAAATGGAGCGGGGGCCTACCAAGATTCAAACAAACGAGCTTAAGCAAGAATCCTCGGGCCGAGTTTTCAGACTGACGTGGACGGATACACACAAAGCTGCCTGGGGGTATTAATTTTATTTGGTGGGGGCCCTTGAGTTTTTAGCTTCGAGTGTATCGTCTTCGCGTTTAGCGCAGTGGCTGTGGCTGACAAGTTTAATCGAGGGGCAGTATGGGCAGCACCTAGATTACCTTAATCGTGGCGGCACCGCTTGTAGGTGATCTTTTTTGACTGAATTAACCAGTAATCTTGCCACAACTGCGGACATTTACTGCCGGTTATGGCAGCGGTGGCTTTTACAGCTTAACTATATATCCGCTTTATTTGGTTTTGTATACCCATTATCCGTGGCGCTAGTTGGCCTATTGTTACCGTTCGCCACCGGCGCCCAATGCCCAAGTTGTGTTTTCAAATCGGGCTAAAACTGATATTACCGCAAATGGTTTAAGGTTGGTGGTAGTTGGTTGAATATCATCGGGTATGTGCCTTACTGCGCGGCGAACCGTTTTGGTGGTCGCCCTATATTTTTTGGCCTAGACCTATATTTTGACTTCACCTAATTTGCGCTTATTTACTTGGGTATCGCATGGCCAATCCCTACCAACGGCAACAATGCTTCAATGTCGCTAGTTTTCGATCGTGGCGCCACCAAAATAACGTAAACAAGACCGGCCGCCGGTCGCGATAAGGACTATGTCGAAGCGATGTTGATGTGTTGTTCAAGGTAGTTAGATTAGGCTTTTACGCTGCTCAAGGGACTTAAATCCAGCGCAAACATCAACACCTGGTGTTTGAAAGCGAATCTGGCAATCAGCAGCAAAAACTCTCAATCATGTCACAGTTTGCAAATAAAAGCGTCTAAACTTGCTAGGTTTTTCTGTTTACTGCGCGCGAATAGTGCATCTACACCGCGCGATATGCCCCTCGACCCACTGTAATCGCAATCAAGAATAACGACAACGCCATAACATAAGAAGGGGTGTTAATGGTTGCGCCTAAAGAACAGGTCTTCATTAATTTAACCGCGCCGCGGCTCATATCGGAATATCTTAGGCGCAAGAGGCCAGCTCGGTGTGTAGCTCTCAACCGTTCGAACAGCGGGAGGGGCTCAAAATCACACATGCCGTGGGCCGCCTTCACCGCCTAATAACCTTTTTGCCAAGCTGTTAGGTATCGCACAATCCAGTTTGGGGCCAATCCATCTCTTCTGCGCAAATACCGGCTGAGGGGGCAGTCAACAAAGGTCAGCCCTGTGGCGAGCTGGTTGTCGACGCTATCGCGCAATCGGCATTCGGGCACTTTGACACCTGAGGTGGTACGTTTCCATGTAATAGACCGCAGATCGTGGTCACTGTTTACCTTGCTTAAATCGGGGTAACTGGCCTAAATCGCATGAAAGGTGCGCACATATTGTTGAGGCTATGTGTATATGTATGTCCTGCCCACACCTTGTCCAAATGACTCCGCAACTGACACTCATCCCACTGGGCGCTTCGCCGAGCGATGAAATGCGCCATTCATAGCACGTGTCTGAAAGCGGCACCAACTGCAACGCGGTGAACTCTTGCGGAAAACCCAAAATGCGCCGCAGTGGGTCTATGCAGGCTCTTTTCTAAGAGGCTATTTTTACCAACTGGAACCGACGGAGAGAGCGACCATATACCTCTTAAATCAAGCTATCTGACATCAATATCCGGGGCGCTTGGCACAAGGGCCAAAGAAAAATTAGGGCGCAGTGTTTGCTTAAGTTGCCAGACATGTGGACTACAGATATAATTAAGTAAATCCCATATTCTAGCTTACAAGGATTTAACGAGCTAATAATGGCAACGAAGAATAGGCTAGTATAAAAGCTTAGATGCCCCGTTGCCAGAAACGGTGAGTTGACAATAGGAGGTCAAAAGGTGATTGCGCATTTTCCTTGATCATAAGGTTAAATGTCAATCGGCAATCTGTGCTGCGTAGGAACGGCGGTGGACTTTGGGGTAAACGGAGTTTAGCAGCGACTAAGCACTTATTTTATATAAAGTTTTCACTGTCGCAGTTTTGGCTATTATATACCTAAATAAGCAATGGGGGCTTAGTTGGACAAGAGCGCTGATTTTTATGGTTAGCATTTTCTAATCTC
>Ga0163217_1055573_pt1 | contig 13134 bp, 8 predicted proteins | sample SynspAceP_FD_185933 | JGI IMG/M metagenome (GOLD analysis project Ga0163217, IMG submission 185933) | Saline lake microbial communities from Ace Lake in Antarctica - Synechococcus sp. Ace-P (PacBio error correction) | ecosystem: Environmental > Aquatic > Non-marine Saline and Alkaline > Saline ...
AAGCCACCAGAAGAGAGATTTTTTTACCCGGTATTTATTTTTTTTTTTTTTTTTTTTTTTTTTTTTACCCGTGGAAAAAAGACCAAAAAACGGAAAAACGGTGGGGCCGAAAGGTGGGGGAGATAACTCAAACGAATAGCGGCCCCCTTTAAAAAGAAAGAAAAGGGTTTGGCTGAAAAAATACGAAGGCAGACCCAAAAAAAAGCAGAAGAAGTAATTTTGACGCTCAAAAGTTATTTCAAAAACCTTTCATTTTTTATTTGTTTTCATCCATTGCTTTTAATATAGGCAAAGGACCCGCAAGACCAACAATTGGGATGACTTCACCTTAGCCATATACTCTATTTTTGACATACTTCCATCTCAAGCCTAATGAAAACTTTTCAGTAAGCTTTGAGTAAATATTACGCAGCTCATTTGAGTAAAAAACTCTAAAAAATACGATTTCGCTAAACAATTGGATTTTCAGTAAGTTACAAGAAATTATTAAGCAAAAAAGACAGCTAAAAAAGCTGGTCTTTTAATCGTATAGACTGCAACGACGTCCAGTCTGCAAGAAACTCTTCCAAGGAATGCCATCAGTTCAATTAACCAACGGATTTCCTTAAAGGTCCCGATATTGCCTCTGGAAAGGCCATTCAAGCCTGCAATTCACAACTGATTGAAGTCTTCAACTCAAAAGAGCGATAATTCGTTTTTTTTGTAAATACTCCCACCACGGAAATCCACTTCCTCATTACCTTCTCTCCAGTAGTAGAGATAGTCAGCTTTTTTTTTCTATTTTGAAAGCCTGATTCCCAGATGAGCTGGTTCCCACTGCTGACTCTACCCATCCGACCCCAAGCACCCCGATGATCTGCCTGTAAAGTTTTCGGACGTTCAATTCGATAATTCGGACCATGAAATTGGCCAAGTATTGTGCACTCATTGAAATTTTGGGACTGGAAAGCGCTTCCGGACTAGAGATTTGGCTGTATTTTTCCAATCCTGCCTAATAGTCCCCGCTTCATGAGCAGCTTCCAAAGTAAATTAGCCAGAGTCGTAGTGTTTCGGGATCTGCCAGCTGTCCCATGACTTTGGTGAACTGAGAATCTGACCGAATAAGCCGACCCAATCTTCGAACAGTCGTTTTTCATCAGAGCCGGCTTTACTCTCCACTCGAGATCAGCATCAAGATATCTCTTGGAGATACTCCGTTCCGAGCTAATGCGGTTCCCACACCGTAAGTTTTTTCCAGCGATCTTTCATCCTCCTTTAAAGTGGATTGCACCAGGAATAACCTCCAAGACCAAATATATTCCTCGGAGTAAAGTCCGAAGGCATCCTTCATCTCTTTATAAAGACAGTGGACCAGGTAAAATCGCTTTCAATCTCCGCCGAGGGATTCTGTCAAACACTTGCTGCACGCATAACCTGGATTGAGCTAGCAAAATCACTCGAGATTCGCGCGCTCCCGCTGCAGTATCCCGATCCGCATTTTTTCCGCTTTAAACTTTGCTCACTCAATTTGTCCGAATTTTCTTTGTTACTGTTATGCCGATAATCAAGCACACGATAGGGGAACTTGGGTTTGATTTTGAATTTAGGCGAGCATTTGCACCCATTATTGCGGCAAAGTCCAATTCGTACCAGCGGGCAACTGAGCATGGAGGCGCAGAGCGAAAATATACGTAATTTGAAGCATTTCGTGTCCTTTAATCTTACAACGCACTTCCACCAGCGTAGCTCTGTGTTCCTGAAGGTACGGGGGTGTCGGTGGCCACAGGACAGACTCAAGACTACACTATTATGTCAGGGGCCCGGGGCCAAACGACAACGTCAGCTTTGGGTGGGTGAGTTTCAGTACACAACGGGCAGTGAGATGGTCGGCTACGAAATTCGAGAACCGCAGCTACGTAGTTACGGAGCAGATGAGGTAGCGATCAGCTTGGATGGGATCCTGGCCTGGGTGGAATGATTGGGCTGGTTTTCTAGGCAGGAAAAAGGGCCGTTTGAAAAATATAAGACCAGTAAATATTAGTTTTGTTAGATTCCCTGAAACAGTAAAATGCAATTGGAAGTAAATTACTCCATCTTATTGGGAGTAATGTCTATATCATGAGTACATCAAATAATTAGAATTTTATTATTAAGACAAGGCAGATAAGTTACAAAAAGATATAACCACTCTACTAAGGCAAATTTTTGTATAAAAAACCAAAGACTTAAATTGCAAGATCATACAAACAAAGCCCCCTGACAATAGTCAGGGCCTTTCGAATTAGAGAATAACCGTGTAAACCATATATCGTATTCGTATATGCCCGCACTCCAACACCAGAACTCTCACCTCTTCGAATTGTGTATGATCTTGGAGTCGTCAAAAATCACACGATCTATGACCTCACCGCAGGAAAGGCCCAATATATCAAACAAGCTAGAGAGATGACCGACGATAAGGAAAGTTTAATTTCTGTTCTAAAGAACAGTGGATGAAAATCTTTGACTTGATACCACTTCCCAATAAATATCGGTGTTTGCTCAAACGAACCCGAGTAATTTCTCAGGCTTGAATCTTCTGGCCTAATAATCAAGCCCACACCAGTGAAGACACATTAACTCCGCCATATTTCTTTTTTGAACACAAGCGTGGCGCTGAAAATTCAATGGAAACGGCAGTCCTTGGGGAGAAGCCAATTCAAGTAAATCTGTCTGAAGTGGAAAGCTTTTAAGGCCACAGCTCGTCCCACGTGTCCTTAGCTGGTGGATGGGCCAGAGAATAATTTCAGGCTCTTGCTTTCATCTGGCGCCATAGAAACTGTAAAGAGGATACAAGAATACCAACGCCACCTCTGGTGCGAGAAGAGAAAAATCAAAATCTAAGTTGAGAATGATCCTTTAGTGCATGAATCCCAGAGGGCAGTTGGCTTCCTCGCCCGTGAATCAAGGAATCGGCGACTTTTGAAGCCTGCTCCAGTTGGTTAAACCTCCTGATAGGTATTTAGAACATAATTTGCTTGCATTAAGGTGACTGGCGCAAGTGCATGATTACAATTTTTGTATTCTGCTGACTAGTGTTGGCTAGACCCAGTCGTAATCTTTTAACTAACTCCCCCAAAGTTGGGGCCTCTACTGTAGCATCAATGCGGAACATGGCTCATCCGTTGCGATTTCAAAAATAGGACCCACCTGACTGGCTTCTCTCTAAAAGTAGATCGACATGAAATAATCCGTTTTCAATTACTGGTGGACTTGATAACCATTAGTAAAGGATAAATTTCGTTGAATCTTCAAATGACTTGAGGTATTATGCCAGTTACGGAATGGGCCAATGTGGGTTGACTGTACCAGGACTATTGTTGAACTCATCGATTTCCAGTTGGATTGACAAGGATTCCACGATAATCACCCATTTGCCATCCGTCCCGTATCGGAATCTCACTTTCTATTCTCCTTCGCCAATAAACCGGTAATCCATATACTTTGGTAGGAGCTCTTCAGTCCTTCTTTGCTTCGAAGATTAAGTGGTTGCCCCATAAAATCCACGGAATCGAATGTTCCCAAGGAATTTGGACATAAGTCCATCCCTTTCCACGGTCATCTAGTATTATTAGCTATCATTCAATCCCCATTCCATCAGATCTTTCAAATCGGAATAAGTTTATCCCCAAACGAGTCCAAGGTTCCGACAACATTGAAATCAAACTTCCTCAGTCGGAGCAATCCAATAGTTGACCCACATGATTCAATCGAGATTGAAAATGCGGTGTAAAGTTATTTCATACACAGTTATTCCTTTGGTCCTACTCTCCTAGCCTTCCAGTAAAAGGGGAAGGCTCGTAAATGACGGTCCCAGGGGCTCCCAAATTCAAATTCCAAAGTAGAGTGAAAGTAGCAACACAGGTGGACGACGGAAATTGATTCGTTTTTCTTGACCAAGTCCCTTAATCCTAAAATCCCAGTGTAGAAATCAATACTTGGCTTGGCGGATTACTGCGCTTGCTCGTGATATGGTGAATTTCTGTGATTAATGGGTTGCATTGAGTTTCCTTTCTTTAAGAAAAATAGTGCCTTACGGCAGCTTATCAGATTAAGAAATTCACTTCTGCTGTTTCTTTCTACTTGCTGCTTTACTAGTTGTACGTTTAAGTGTAATAGTACTTGGTCGCTTACTACGATACTTCCGGCCTCCAGTGATCGCTGACCAGGAATAGACCCAAAACTCTTTACGATTTACTTTTCCGTCTAATTTTCAAATCCGGCCTTAGTCTGCCCTCCAAAGGAATCACCTGCACAGGTTGGCATCACCCGCACGAAGTCTACGTCTATTCTACTACTTGGTAAGTAACGGGTCTCAATGGTTCAGGTCTCCAAACCAGCTATATAGCCACTTTTATTCCTTATCGCAAACCAAGAGGGAAATGTAAGAGTTTGGAGATGTCCCACTGCATCAAGAAATCTGCCTGAATTTCAAGTGGTTTTGTTGCTCTGGTCAGTCTGATTCGTGTCGATGTCTATCAATTGCAAGCAGAGAAATTCACTTTGGCTCCATCTAAAATCTCTCTTGGAAGATACTCTCCATGCTGCCTTCAAATTTTTTTGAATAGCCCAGTCACTTGCTGTCGAAATAACCAAATGCTTCACTGTTGAAAGATACTTCTGAGTGAGTAGGGTCGATATTATCCATTATAGTAGTGCTTCATAATTAATTTGTTTTTTTAGGTTTAAATTTGTTTAATTTGTGAGACGTTTTCTGTCTATACACTTATTTTTGAGGAAAAATTAAATCCTCGCATTTTTATCTAGTAGATCATTAAGCTGATTTACTTCCTCAGTCCTAAGTTCACAATCGTTTCGTTTTTTGCCTTTCCCAACTTCCCCAACTGTACCAGATTAGCAATTTAATTCGCTTTTGGGTAAATAAGTATAAGTCGACTTGTCTTCTATCATTTGGACATTCTTTCTCGCTTTAACAATCCTTTTAATTTCAGGCTTCCCTCCACCAGACGACTAGCATTAGAACATTTTTTATTCAAATCATCGGTCCTGAAATAGAGGATACTGTCGTTGGACTTTCGTTTTGGCCTCTCAAAAATCCGTACACATTATCTGTTCGGCGTGATATTCCATGAGGCTTAAATAAAGGCTTGTTGAGAATTGACCAAATAACACTATTGTGGTAAAGAAATTTACGACCAAATTTATTATATCGGATCTTAAATGATTTCTGGTTGTAATGGCTTTTCTATAGTCCCCATGTTTAATTGTTGTTGTATTTAAGGTATAATATACATTATTTTAAATTGTACAAAAAAGTTTCACACTTCTAAATTTTCATAAAAATCAATTTCTATTCTTTCCTCTTTTTGTTCGGCGTATTTATTAAATCTTAAAATTCCCTCTTTCTAAGCGCAGATCCTAGGATCAGAAAAAAGTCTATTATTTTTCTAAAAAACCATTCAGACTACGATTAAAAAAAATGAATTCCGATTCCAGAATTAAATGTGGTTTTAGCCTTTTCATAACAAATTAAAATTTAACAAGAAGTGCAGAAAGCTAAGGCCTATTTGCCGGAATATTCCCGATCAGTAGAATTACACTCCTGCGGCTTTTCATACAACTACTATGTCCCGTCTTCCTGCTACCATATGGAGCTTCTAGACGCTTATGATTCATCTGAATGAATTGTTAGCTTTCTCCAGGGCTTAGTGGCCCATCTTCACTCCTACAAATATGATCAACGTAGGGCAACTGATCGCTACTATTCCTCTCTACTCCTTTCCGATTAAAATCACACCGTTCACTGCAGTGTCACCCTTTTTCCATTTGTTTCGAAGTTGGGACTTCCAAATAGTTAGCTTCTTCTTTATTTGAGGATTCGCTAACCAGCTTTGAGCAAACATAATCGGCATGAACTTGATTGCTAGGATAGGCAAGAACTCCGAAACCTCGTGCACCAGACCCACAATGTTTTGTATTTCGGATGTTCTCAACCGCTTTTTCCACAGCATGGCAGAAGTCTCCAATAGAATTAAACTTGATCAGTTCGGGGTATCTAGCTCCAATCGCATCCGAATGAAACCTCCCTAGACAAACCTGCAAAATGTACGGGACCACATGCTGGCCAAAGTGATTTTTGATTAATTGCGGCGCATCTTCAGAGGCCAAAGTATCCATGTAAATGGAAGTACGATACTGCGCTTTGACCCTGGCCCACATGAATCGTTATATCAATAATCCCGTATCTTACTTTTAAAGTATTACGACCTTGTGCGCGAAACATGTGATTGACTCCAAGCAACCCAATGTGGAGAAAAACTAAAGGTTTTTCCCCACTTTCTCAGTGTTCTGGTTAATGTAGATTTTTTACTTACTACGTTTTGCTTCTAAATCGGTAATATTTTAAAGATTTATAGGTTAAAACTTGCTGATTATTCCCAATCTAAACCTGGCTGTTTTAAGCTTGGCTATCGCCATCTGCTTTTGTCTGTCTACAAATTGCTTTCACGTCTCTAGAAGTTTTTGGCATTCGTAAGACATGATTCGTCTTTCAGCAGTATTAATTTTTACTCCTCCCACTCGATAGGCTGATTATTTTTCATCCAACCGTATCGCGCCTGTACCATACAATACTTAGGTTTTTGGAGTGGATTTTTCTTCCAAATTTACGAAAGTCAGCCAATTTCCCAGCTTCCACCACTGACTCCGATTTAATTCTCCATTCCAAGGATTTCTGAACCGTAATAAGTAGCAGCTTCTTGATTCCTCGTCTCGAGCGGAATGAAACCCGCTCTCGCAATAATCCAATTCCCGGATATAATGCAAAATCCAAATAGAGCGATTGAAATAAATCCTGAGTCAGAAAACCGCAGTATTTCTTTCCTCCACGGTGCTTTTGTATTCATTGACAAAGGGTCATCCAAAGACGGTAATTCTCTTTCCATTGAATCTCCTCTTCCGTAGTCCAATCAAACCAATACGAACCATGCGACTGTCGGCTTGGCTTGATAAAAACTTTCCATAGCGCAAGGAAGCTGTGTTAGAACTTGATGCCACTGCCGCTGTGCGTGCCGCATCAAATCGGCGATTGGGCTTTCATAGATTATCTGAAACGTAGGGGTCAAGGTAAAATCTAGCTCCAATACAACCATCATGGTCATGACCTGTCCAATGCTCAGAGTAAGGAGCTGCCGCTGCCCCTTCAGAGCTTGCCCGCTTCAACCAAATCGATGTTGCTCATTTGGATAATTATATATCCAATCTGAGTCCTGAATAGTACGGGTCCTTCAAAAGTGCTCTGGAATGACGCATACCAAATGCCTCCATTGCTCAACCTGCTCGTGCAGAATTCAATACATTCCAATCTTGGCCAACATCCATCTGCTGATGATATGCAATCAAAAGAACGAAGACGCTTAAGTTTTTTATTTTCAGAAATAGCTGCCCTGCGTGACTTCTGGTTTGCCCTCGCAAAGAATTTAATCCGTCAGACAGTCCTTTAGCTTTATTCTTTATTTACCCCAAACGGTTTGCTTTGCGCTTTTTTTTTTGGGGGGGCTCAGTCGTGATCGGGGCTCGATCTATTTTTCACTCTTAAATCCTCCTCTTCTTTGGATAATTTTACGCTCCAAAGCCGCATCCCAAAATGAAGTTAATATTTTGGCCCCCCCCCCCCAAAAAGTCTTGGGCCTGTGATTTCATTTGCCTGCAGATCGCTTTTCTGATCAACACCAATCTATACTCCATCTGCTTGGCAGAAGGGTTCTATTGCGCGAGAGGGACCAATGAAGTACCAACAAAGTTTATACCCATATTCGGCTGGTGTACCCTGTCTTGCTCACTGGCTAATATGCCCGTATGCGAATCATAATTCAGGGGAAGCCAAATAATGCCCCTCGAGTTTCGATATAACTTATCATTCGGCCCTACTTTTGGACGTCCCGCTCTTCAGAGATTGGAAGTCCTGGATAGCCGATAACCACTTGTAAATCTGTGCAATTTTATTTTTCCTCTCCACAACAATATCACAGGACCAATTGGCGTCTCCAGTCCCATCGATTATAAGATTACTGCACGAAGGATCAGTCGTTCCATATGCCATTCGCCTTCTGGCGCGGTCTGAGTGCGGGTAGAAATATATCTGGGAGAAAGTGGAGAAATACTCCCTATGAAGAGCCAAGTAAAATCCAGTGTAAAAGTGTAAAATGTCTTTTTCAGTAGAATTGGGGAAAAATCAAATGCAATAAGAATAAGGTGAACAATAACTTCAAACAAAAACCTGATTCTTTGATAATGGAAGAAACATGGAAAAAAGCCATCCTCGGAAAAATCCAGAAGGCTTATTAGAACATAAAAGGTTAGGTGGTATTATTATCTAAACTGGTCCATCATCTCCTCGGAACCGATTCCGGTAAATGAATAGCCTCCGTCATGGAAAAGGTTCTGCATGGTTACCGATTCTGGTAAAAGTCTGAAGAAATCCGCCACATTTAATCTGCGCATGACTCTGAGAAGCATTTCCAAAGTGGAGATAGTTGATCCAGCAAAAATTAATAGAAGGATCAATCCACCGAATTCCTGTGCCAGCAGTAGTTTTTGGTTGGAGACTGGGAAAATGGTGATTCACTCTTACCTTTTCAACTTACCAAATCGATAGCCATAACCCTTGCGATGGACTTTCTAGCAATGCCTTTGGCATCACCAAGATATCGTAATATATATGGGGGAAAAATTCGTCTTGGCAAGCGGATATAGGATAGCCAATAATAGAAGCCCATCATCTCATCCACGTCTTTCTTTTCTGCTACTTGTCTATCATCTTGTGAAAAAGAAATCGCAAGAAACATCAATAGGACTTCGCATTGCCCCAATATCGGTAAAATTCAAATCACCGTGTGAAGAGACTTTCCGGGAATATTCGGAGACAATTCCTATAGAGTGTCAAACAAAAAGTCAAAAGTTGGCCTCCCAAATCACTCTTTGGCTTCGGCTAAAAGTTTTTCAATATCCTCAGCAAGCTTGTGATCAGCCGGAATACAATGGTATTACTTCTTGAGCAGCATCGTTGATTGGTCCCATCTCGCCAATCGCAATAGGCGCATTTGTCAACACAAATTTCGCCCCCTTGTTCTTTCGCTTGGCTGTTTGTCCATGCGGAGAGTTGAAATTGTCATCCAAAAGGCTCCGGTAAATGATTCTACTTTTCCTTTGAGCAGTTATCCTGACATATTCGTATCCTAGTGTTAATCTTCAAAATTCTTGTGCTAAAAATCACGCGCAAATTTAATTATTCAAAGGGGCTTGCAAACTCCCAGATCAGCCCTACTGCGGCAACCAATTCTCGAGCAGGCTCTCAATGCGCTGAAGCTTGAATGGAGAAATCCTCGCACGCACTCAATTTTGCCACTGTATCTAAGCCCGCATTTTGATTTTACTTAATTGTTTTTTTTCGGACGTATTGTCCTTTATTACACGAAGGTTAGTGAAACGTCTCACGCCGCTAGACTTCCAGCACCACTTGGTGGTGCAGTATATGTGTAATGCAAATGATTGGTGTTTTTTTTTTGAAAATATATCCCTGCTCAAATACGAACCATCTTCAAAGCTACCTCCCGGAAATACCCTGGTAAATCCGATCTCATCGAATGATTCAAAGGTAACTCCATTTGGTCTGCCTATCAGATATACATAATGAAATCGAGCAATACTAAGAAAATCACCTCCCTGAGGCAACTTTCTTCAAATAGCTTTGAGGAACTTTGCAGGCCTTTAATTTTAGCAGAGAATAAGAATTTCTCATTTCATCTAAGTCCAGGATCCCAGCTGCGACTTCATTGAATGCTCAATTCAATTTTCGCATTCTCCCCATACCCAGCCAGCGCAGAAGTTGGCATAATTCTTTGGCAAAATGCAGCCTGGTAGAATTCAATCCTTTTTTGTACGGAGAGACTTGGACCTGTGGATTGGAGAAATTTTGCTATGCGCTTCAGTAATCTCCAGAATCAGCCTCTTTCTCACAATTGTTGCAAATATCTAAGAGCTGGGACCATCAAAGACTTAAGATCAGGCCAACTCTCGCTCTAAGTGAAATCAATTCTTCTACGCGAACTCAACGCCATGGTGCCTTTTTCTGTAGAAAGGATAAATACCTGCTAAGGTTCGAATCTCTTGGTTGATCCAATTTTTTCGAAATCCACACTCAACTTTAATTTCCCTCAATCGACCGAGGCTCTCTCAATATCGTCCGAAGCTCAAGCATCAATGAGTAGAAAATCGGCTCTCTCAAGGGATCAGAAAAGCATGCGAGGCTAGCTTAGAAGTTGGCTAGCACTCCCGATTGATTTGGTCCAATCGCATTGGCCACACCCAAGGCGGATCATCTTGGAAAAGCAATGGAAGGGAGTTTCGTTGATTTCGAGTAATTTCCTCTGCCATTTTCAACGGATTTCCTGAGAAGAATTCAGCTCAGCATTGTTCCCGTCACCTGAAGAGCAAGTAACACTCAAATCTTTCACCAATTGCAAACGCATTGAGAAATCTGCTTCTTATTTTTTTAATTCGGGGCCGATGAGGCAAAGTTTCGTTCTCTTTTTTTGAGTGAATTTAAAAAGTTTTAAAAGCAATCCGATAAGCTTCCAATTCATTTTAACTTTGAGGAATAAGGCATCAATTAAACACCAATTGGAAAAGGCGCCAGGACGCAAGCTGAAGCTGTGTCCATGCTGCAGGATGCACGTCTACAAGTCTTCACCACCACAAAAGGGTTTTTCAACGTAATTCCAACAAAGACTGGAGTGTCATATTTTATAAAAGTCCGGGATTCTAACCACTAAGGCTTGACTCGTTCTTTGGTCTCGGCGAATGAATACACAGTCGAATCAAAATCTAAATCTTGTAGCTCAAAAAAACTCTTGTAAGCTGATGCTTCCCAATTTCAAATACGGCTTTCAACCACACATTTTTCTATCCTCATGAAAGTAAAGACTCTGGTATCAGCGCGATTTCCCAAGAGCATCCCATCAGCAACGAGCATATTGATTTTCCCGCACCAGGTCTCTCCCCGTGGCATGCGTTGAATGCCTGGGTGCAGGGGGCGAACAGGGATCAAGTAAGAAGAGCATAATTAGAAAATGCTATAGCGATTTGAGGACATGAGGGGATTTAACTGGAAGGTAATAAAAACGAGCTACGTCTTTATTTCAGTAATTCAATTGTACTTTTTCGCATTATTTGGACTAAACTTGAGTAGTAGTTCAACTGCTTCCCACCCGCTACCTTCTAAAGGCGCATTTTTTTAAGAGTTTGTGCGCGAGTTCTCGTCACTTTTTGCCGTCGATTAAAGCGAAATGGTGAAACCCATCCGGTGATGCGTTTTGTTAGCTTTTGTATTTAATCGCCTAAAGGGTCTCCAGAATATTGCTATGTGCCGGGCTTAGTCTAGGCTCTGATCTGAAAGAATGATCCAAGTCCTCTCCGAGGTTAATAGAAATAATAACCGTCTCGAATCTGCGAAAGACAAGATGACACTAAGATATCATTGATCAATCGCAATAGCGATTTCCTTCGGTCTGAAGTGCTCTGAGCCCAGCCCTGCCGCCCAAGATTGTTGCGCACTTATTTGACGATATCATTTGCGATTTTCAAAGAAAGGATCACCCCCTCTACTTCAAAGGATCGGTAAATCAATATCCCAAAGTCGATATGGTGCATTTAGAAAGACTAACAGCGAGCTTATATTAATGAATGTAAATTCGGTTTGAAAACTCGATCGGTTTGGGATTCGATGTACTTGTACTCCAAATTCAGTTTCGATTCTGCGAAATTGAACAACAGACTCTTCATCAATTCGTCGCACGTAAAATCGGTCTGACAATTATGGTACCATTCTGGACCAGTAAGGCAATATAGCTTCCCACCTGAGGCAACATCGCTGATGGTAATCAGCATATTACCTTTGATCGCAATCCACAGGTTCTGAATTCATCTCCTGTCGTCAGGACCCTGTCCATTGAGAAGCTGCTCCAAAAACTTGTTTCATTTGAATTGAAAACACTTGGTACTTTTTGGGATCCTAGCTCGATCGCATTGATAATTAACAGTGAAATTTAGCTCTTGCGAAAAAGCACATTCTATTGGTCAAAAAAATAGGGCAATGAGTTAAGAATTTGGGTTTTTCATAAACTTAAAAGTAAAGAAAAAAAAAATCTACCTTAAACCAAACAGGGGACTACGTTTTGATTGTTTGAGATCTAGTATTATGGCTGCCGCAGAGAGCTAGCCGCATTTCCTGACGAGTGATCTACCATCACTGCACCAAATAAAAACCTCACTTGATTCGTGTCCTTTGAAAGCCAGCCTTTCCTTCTACTTTAGGTGGAGATTCCAACATCAGAGAATCGAAATTTTCTTTTTTAGTTTAGTTTTGGCATTTCCACTTCGTTCCTCAGTTTTCTAAACGCATAAATCCCGGACATGAATCTGATTTCTCGCTTCATTTTACCTAATTCCAAAGCGATATCGACAATTCTTTTCCAAAAGCTAATAAATAATCGAAGGGCGCTACTCTTTTTTTGATTTTCTCGGGGTGTATATTATTGGAGCCAGTAGCGAATAATCAGCAACGGCCGACTGCAAAAATGCAATATCATAGCCCTGAGTACTGAGGGATGGCACCGACTCAGCGGCCACTTCATTACATTTCCATCAGCACTAGTTACCTACGAGTTCCAATGAAATTTATCTTTAGGTAGCCTTTAGCGATAATAGGGCCCGAAACCACAAAAACTTCTGCTACCCTCTTTTTTAAAAATGCTTCTGCAATTGCCAGTCTCCTTACCATTTTTTCAACTAGAAATCGATTGCTAATATAACGAACTGGGTCTAGGGCTTCTTGAAGTTGGGTATGGGATCAAGGACTTTTTTCCCCTTAAAATCATAATCATTGACTATAAAAAAAATTTTCTACAATAATCCCAAGAAATGTTCGGGCTCCACTATTTCGCCCTTGGCCTGAACAACTAGCTAATTCTTTCCTGATTCTGCATTTGCAAAACTTGTATGACCGAGAAAAACTTCCTCAGGGGATTGAGAAATTATATTGAACCTGCCGGAAGCATGATACAATATCCAAGTCCATAGCTTGGAGCGACCATTACC
>Ga0163217_1083420_pt1 | contig 13133 bp, 14 predicted proteins | sample SynspAceP_FD_185933 | JGI IMG/M metagenome (GOLD analysis project Ga0163217, IMG submission 185933) | Saline lake microbial communities from Ace Lake in Antarctica - Synechococcus sp. Ace-P (PacBio error correction) | ecosystem: Environmental > Aquatic > Non-marine Saline and Alkaline > Saline ...
CAAAGAGAAAGAGATTTTAAGGAAAATCCCCGCGGGCAAGCGGGAAGGGTCAGCAAAAAGGGAATGGCGGAAGGCATCAGGGGCTTTGCACACATCCATGCAAACGGCTTTTGCTTTGACACTGACTTGACCCGAACGGATTTGGCCCCTTGGGCGGGTGGCGCGGGCCCCACCTGGGCAAAATCAAAAAATCGCGGTCGGTGATGTCCCGTTTCAAGTGCAAGCCGCGCCGTTTTGGCATCAGAACGCGCTGCGGGCTGGAGGCCGCATGAGCCAGAATTGAAATATAAAATCCAGCCAATCGTTGCCGCGCTTGCAGCAAAAACGGCCCCACCAGCAACGGCGCCAGCAGCAGCCATGTGCCAATGGGCCCGGTCTGCGGGCTCAGGCGCAAAATACGACGGGCGGCTTTGGCCCACAGGGGCAGATGATCCACCCAGTTTTCCAAGGCACTGCGTCTGCTACCGCCCTTCACTGGCCCGTCCTCAGATTTTGGTAATAAGATTACTACCGCCATGGGATGGCGAAAATCAGGTTTTGTGGTGTTAAGAGCGCTCGGGGGGGGCAACGGTTTTCCTCTGACCCGCGACAGGCGATTATCTATCGGTCAGTCATGCGCCTTACAAGGCGACGCGATCTACGTATTCATGGTCGATGGCGAGTGGGGCGCGCGGAAGTACGGAGGCTTGGCAAAGAAGGCGGCGCATTGGCGCCTTCGCACAGAACTGACCCCAAACTCGCCCGATCTGGGCTTTCTGTTTTTGCGCCGATAAGAAAGCGCGCAAACCGATTTCATCATCGTTGAGAAGAGCGACCGAATGGGGGAGTCAAGCGTCTTTGCAATCTCGGACAGCGTTTACCCATCCGACGGAGTAATCAGGAACGCTTGGGCAGCCACGCGTGGAGGCCGCGAGCATGCGGCGGAACTCGTGCCAGAGGTTTGGCCGCTCATGCGCATCGAACAAGTGCTTGGCAGAACTGGCCGCAAGATCGCCGTCTTAGTCTGCGGACGAGGCACTTGTGGGCGCGCGCTGCATCGCTCTGTCCGCAGGGCCCGCCAGCAATGGGAGATCTAAATCGGGCCAGAAAGGGTGGTTCTATTTCCGATGCCAAAGACGGGGATTGGATCAAGAGCTTCGATTTCGTCACCTGATCAGCTCGGCCCCGCATCTGAGCGCCGATACCGGCCGCGTGCAGCCTGACGCTGTGGGCAACGTGTTGGGCGATTGTTGAGGGCTTTGTGCGACCGAGGTAAGTGCGGCGCTCAGGTGGCGCGAGGTCTTGGATTGGCTGGCGTCTTGGCGCTGGCGCTGTTTTTCACCCGCCTGCCGGTTCAGGTGGTGCAAGGCCTCGGTCTTATTCAATTCGCGGTATTGGGCTTTTGCATCGTTTTTGGTTGGCGGCGGTGCGGTTTCGCGTGCGGGCAATGCCCCGGTGCGGTTCGGGTGATGAGGCGATCGGGTAATTTCGGACCCTCAGATGGGGCGCGGTGCCCTTAGCTTAATGACACAGCTGCATCTGAAGGGCTGCTCTGCGCGCGTCTGGCATATTGGTAGAGATTGGCCGCGGCGCTTGAATATTTCCATGACGCCGCGGGGCGGCCTTGGTTCGATATCTTCGCCGCACTTCGGGCATGTCGGCGATCACATGCTGCGCAGCCTCAGGCAAACTCAGACAGGCACCCGTCGTGTGCAACGCGCGAAGTGGCGGGTTGACACGCTGGGCGAGAGGTCGAAACCATTAAGGCGCATACCCTGCGACGACGGGAGCGCGCCCCATGTCTATACTCAATCCGGCGGCGGCCTGATAGAAGACTTTTCGCAACTGGCGAGTATTTGGCCGATGGGCTGCAGCCAAGACGATTGGCGCATCGGGACCGAGCACGAGAGTTCGGCTCTGCAGACAGCTCAAGCGCTTTTCCCTATGAGGGCGAGCGGTCGATCCAGCGTCCTGGTTCGGTGCGTCGACACCTATGGTTTGGTAGCCGGTTGAAGAAGGTTGGAAGCTGATCGGGCTGGAAAAAACGGGGCAATGTCAGCCTGGAGCGGCGCGCGACTGGAGCTGAGCGGTGCCCCGTTGGAAACATCACGAGACTGCGACGAGGTGAAATGTTTCATCCTGCGCGAGGTGAAAGACGTGTCGCGACAAGATGGTGGTGCGCTTTTCGGGCCTGGGGGCAGCGCCCGGTCTTGGATGGCTGACGGAGATGCCGCGCTGATGCCAGGGGCCGCTACGCTCATGGACAGCTACATCGAAAGGTCGCACGATGGGCACTGCGATGATGTTACGCCGGACCTGCACGGTGCGTGAACCTCGATTTCGGGTCCGAGGCCGATATGGTGCAAAAGATGCGGCGAGACTGGCGGTGCAAGCCTGTAGCACAGCAATTTTTGCAAACTCACGTTTGAGGGCAAGCCCAAACGGCATAAAAGCCTGGCGGAGCCGCATCTGCGCGACCTCGACCCGCACGCACCGGCATGCTGCTTTTTTGTGTTCGAGACGGGATGGGGTTTGAGCGTTGGGTGGGATTACGCTCGATGTGCCGATGTTTTTTGTCTATCCGCGACGGTCAGTAATAATAGACAGCGTTGCCAGTCTTCACGCGGATTTCCTGAAAGGCGAATTGGCCCGGCGATGCCCGGCAGATGCGTCTGATGAGTGACTGGGCCGACCTGACCACCGGCTTTTCCAAGAGGCCCGCATCAGAAGTATATGAGAATGCGCGGGGCCGGATTGGCGGCTTGGCGGCGTACTCTGTGCATTGCTGCGCTCTGGGTGGGCCTGACTACGACGCAAGGGCGGCTCGATGCAGCATGGGATTTGGTCAAGGGTGGGATGCAGAGACGGTGAGGCGTTGCGAGTGGCGCGTCCGTGGACGGGCTTCAGGCGCAGGTTTGGTGGCATTAAGATGCAGCGATTCTAGCCGCGAAGTTGTTGGCAAATGCGCTTGAGGGGCTTGCGGCTCGGGCGGCGCCCCGGTGCCGGTGGCTTGTCCCGACGAGAACGCATTTCCTGAATCGCGCTCAAGAAAGCTCGACAGTGGCCAGACGCAGCGGACGAATTGCTCGCCCATTATCATCGGGACTCGAATGGCGATTGGATCGCATTTACGAGGATACTCGTATTAGATTGACCGCGCCTTCAAAACTCGATTTCTGGGGTAAGTGCGCTCGGCAATGAGCCCGCGCAGGCTTGCGCACAGCTTGCGTGAAGCTAGGCAGCGCGAGGCGAAGACCAAACATCAGCACCAACCGGCGGGCTGCATAAGCGGGGACTAAGATGCGCATGGCACAACGCCCCAGGCAAGCGGAAAGCTGTGGCGATTGGTGGATGGCGGCGATCGGGCCGGGTGCGGCGGTCAGGGCATTCCCCAGCAAGCGCCGATGCGTAGGATCATGGTGTCAGGATGCCGAGGGCGGTTAGGGGGCGTGCAAACTAGGCTGATAATAGAAGGCTCTTTGGTGGCTCTTTCAGGTAAGGCCGGGAAATTCGGGTTGCGCAGGCGAACGGTAGAGCGACGGCGAACATCGCGGCCCAAACGGCCTGCATGAGGCTGATCGCGTGGAAGATTCGCGAAGGTCGTGGGAGTGTGCTAGCTCGCCGGGCGGCCTCAAGTGTCAATCTGGCAAGGGCGGGAAGAGCGGCAAGGGTGCGCGATTGGCTGCGATGGTTTTCAGGCGAGGCGAAGAAGTAATACGGGGTCGGTCTTGCCTGCCTCAGCGCTGGCCACACATCAGCGGCGTTTCCGATCAGCAGTAAGCGCGGGCCGCCAAAGACACCGCGAAGGTCGGGATCAGCAGCACAGGTGCGCCAAGCACGCCGACGATCAGAGGGTAACACAGCGCCAGCGGTGTAAGGCGAACCGGATCGAGAAGGGCTTGCGGCGGTTGCTGTCGGCCAAAGAGGCGATATGGATTCAGCATTTCTGTAATTCTCCGAATAAGTTGGGGCAATAAAGGGTTATAAACTTTTCCCAGCTGGGCAGGAACCTGCGCGCTGCGTGCGCCAGCTTCAAAACGCTCAGTTGGATGCCGGGGCAGGGGGCGATTCGGCGTACAGCCATCGAACATTCCATCGATGTTCAAAGTCTCGGCCATGCGCTTGCGGATTTTCTTCGGGGGCGGTTCTTCGCGAGTGCGCTTCGGCGTGGAGCGTCGGCGTGAATTCGGTTCCGCGGCGGCCTCTATAAGAAGTTCACAGATCAAACATATCGGGGATGGGAGGTGAAGTGATGCGCGATCCCCGAGTTTGCGGCTGACTTGCACAAGGCGCCAGCCTGCAAATCTTTCAACGCGTTGAAGACCGTTGGAGCGGCCATGGTCATCGTCGTCGCAAATCCGTCGCGTCAGGGGGTTCAGGGGACAATGCAGCAGCGCGGGACTTGCGCACCGAGGATTGGTGCCTCCACTTCGCACCAGGTGGCGTGGAGGAGTGGGTGCTGTGCATGGCGGGGGGTGGAGTTGACATTTTCGTATTCTGAATTTCGGGGTGACAATACAGAAATAAAGCATTTACTGTGAGTTCGACAACATCCACGTTGCTGGTGGAACATGCGCGATATTTTTTGCGATAGTATTCAGGGATTTGCCGCGCGACGTCGCCTCGCTGGGGCTGGTTCATACAGCGTGGCAGGGCATCGGGTCTTTCCTTTCGCGGCCGTTAGGGGTGCGTGCGAAGGATTGCGACCGGGCGAGCTGGACATAAGGCAGAAAATAGCAAGATACAGCCGAAAATCGGGACATCGACGATGAACTCCACATCCGCTATACGGTATCGTGCAGAAGCGGATAGCGAAGACAGCGGCAGGCAGCCAAAAACGCGGACCGTGTAAGACGATCATCCAGAACACCACCGCGATTGGTGCGGCGAGCGCTCTGCTCGTTGGGCTCTACCCCATGGCATAGCATCATATTGCAAGGTCAGGCGAAGATGGCGAGAAACTGGTAGAGCAGCGAACCACAATATTCCGCGCGGACTGGCGCGCACCTGAGAATAGGATATGCGGTAACTCTTTGCAATGTGCAACAATCAATGCACTACTCTTTTTTGGTGTTGATCCTTGTCTATTGGCCATTTAGCCAAAGGGGCGGAATTATGTTTCTCGCCGTGCGATACCAGACCAATATTCCGAGCAATATCGTAATTAGGACAATCTGGTGAACAGCCCATCGCAGTGCCGGCGGGCATAAAGACGCCATCAGGGCTGGACAGATGAGATGCGGGAAGTGTAGGCTAAAACAGCCAATAACGATGCTGCGCCGATGCGACTGGCCATGTCCAGCGCAAAGCACAGCGAAAGAGTGGCGGACGGCTTGCCGCCCTTGAAGCGTAATAGCTGGAAAACATGGCCCTAGGAAGCACATGAAGCATGCGAGCTGTGCTTGCGTCCTCGCCCCAACATACGCGCGCAGCCCACCAGTCACCGGCAAGCACTGCCATTGCCCGATCAAACGCAGGTCAGCGCGGCAGCGATAACATTGTTTCCGGTGCGCAGAAAAGTTGGTCGCGCAATGTTGCCAAGATGGATGGTCGCGCAGATTGCCAGAGGCCCGAAAAAACCAGCGGATGAGAATCGCGGAGGGGATCAGCGTCCGAACCAGATAGGCCCAATGCTCGGCAAGCGCGAGCTCTCAGGCGGATGTTGGTGATTTACAGGCATCGGGTGATGGTTCGGCCATAGCGTCGGTTTCCAACGGGTATAGAGCGTGTATTGCGCGCAGAAATACGTTCATATATAAGATTTAAATCCTCAATGGGAAGACGCGGTGCCCCCGAACACCATGTTGCTTTGACCCTGCTTGCAATGCGCGCGCTCATTCAGAAAGGCGTATTCTTCGATTTCGATGCAGGTTCGGCGGGTCCAGCAACGGGCATGGGATCAAACAGCACCAGATCGTGAGGTGCGCGGGGGCGAGGCGAACACCGGGCAAGACGCAAGACGCTTTGGGGGGTTCAGCGACAAGGCCAGCAAAGCTTGCGCAGATCAAGACGGCGCCGGAAAGGACAAGGCGCATGGCGGCGGGCAGCAAGGTCTCTAGCCCGACCACCCGCTGGGCCGGCTTTCTTCAAACGGCAAGCGTTTGCTTTCCTCCGTCCTGGGGCGTGTGATGAACGATCAACGTCGATCTCGCCGCTGGGACGGCTCGACCATGGCGAGGCGATCTTTGCTCGGAGCGCCAGGGGCGGTTTTGACCTGAAGAAGGTGCGGTAGGGGCAGACGTCAAAATTCATTGAGCGTCAGGTGGTGGGATGGAAATGCCAGCGGTGACATCAAGGCCGCAATCGCGCGCGACGCTTCAGCGCGGGCAAGCCTTCGCGGTCGAGATCTGCGTCGAGATGTAGGCTGACCCCTGTCAATTTCTAACCAAGCAGATCACGCTCTAGACCCATAGACGCCTGGATGGGCGACCGCGGGCAGACCGCGCAAGGTGGCGAACTTGCCGGAAGGTCAAGCCGCCCCCTCGCTGAGCGTCGGATCTTGGGCATGGCCCGATACACAGCGCATCGAGGCCTTGGCGTAGGTCAGCGCGCGCGACAGCACTTTGAGGTTTGGAACAGCGGTAACCATCGGAAACGCACCGCCCTGCATCACGACAGACGCCAATTCGGTCATCTCGCGCCCATCGGGCTTTGGTCACGTGCACAGGCGCAATGGCCGCACGACGGACACTTCTTGGGCGCGGCGCTTGACAAAATCGAGCACTGTCGGCGTGTTTCCACAAGGCGGCGCTTGTGTCGGCGCGGGGTGGACCATTGGTTGTGAGCAACAGCCAGCGGGCAAGCGCGTCAAGCGGATCTTGAAGCTTTCTTTTCTGACGCTCGGCCGCCTCGCCGATCTTTTGACGCCATGTGAATGATGCAGGGTGCGAGGCATTTGCTGCGCACTCGACACCTCGACCCTCAGGCGTGGGTGCCGGGATCGCGCGCGGGTCACGGCGTCAGCGGATCAGTAAGGCGCCGATCTCGTCAGTGCAGCTCCGGGGCGATCAGACGGGGCGTTGGTGAAGTGGATGAGGGTCATGCGGACGTGTCCTTGTCCTGAAATGTGCGCAGATCGGTAGACGGAACTCGCCGTCTTGGGACTGGGAGCGCGGAATGCAACTGCCACATGCCCGTGCCCATTGGCCCATGCTGCGCATGTCATTGCGGGCGCGGGTGGACGCGGGTGTCCAAGCACAAGCGTCGTTGTGGTTGCCGGGGAGGTGAGGTCAAAGTTTTGCGTGTGCTTGCTATGGTCATTTCGCGCATGCTGCGGCCCGAAGGCGGAGGGTTGGCGATTGGAAGGGCGCACGATGCCGATAGCCGAGTAGCACCGGGTTTTTTTGGCGCGGACAATCTGGTCGAGTGAGACCGCACCGAGATCCATGTGACCCGAATCACGAGGAAGGTAAGGCCATAGTTGAAAGACAACGGCGCGCCATGGACCAGGACGCTGCGTTCAGAATATCGCAAAGCCACCCAAGCGTTGAGAACGGGATCAGCTAGCCGTCGGCTTTGCGCAACAAAAAACAGGCGGCGTCGGGGGACCTCCCAAAGCGGGTCCTCGCCTGCGTCCAGATAGGGGGACCAACAACTGCGTCATGCCAATCTGCGGCCGACATAGCGGGCTTGGCTGGTGGACGAAGCGGGGTGCGTTGCTGGCAAAGCGCGATCATAGACAGACGGCTTTTTGGGCACGTTGGGCGTTTCCGAGAACACGGCGTTTCGCATCGAACTCGGTGGCGCAGCAGTGGGCGGGTTGGGCGTCATCTCTCGCGCTGCCTTCGTCAGTTCCACTAGTTGGGGTCCAGATAGGGCAAATAGCAAGCTCGTCTCGGAAGGTGCAAGCGCGGTTTCGGCTCCTGAGTGGTCCAGATTGGTCGACATAGTTATGAGGAACCTTGAGAGGTCTCGAACGGCGCAGGTGAAAATGTGAACCGGATTCCCCCCCTTCAGGTGGGGCGGGACCAACCGCGTTTGGGGCCTCCCCCAGGCGTTCAGGTTGGGGCGAGAAGATTGCGGCAGCAGATAGCATAATACGGCCTCTGCGTGCGCTTGCGAGGTTTTGGCAGCCAGGTCATCGCGAATGCGGCACTGCGAGCGCCATCTCGACATGATTTGATCACCGAAAGGTTGATGTCGTCGGCCAGCAGACCGTACGTTTCGAGCCCCTCGGGTTTCATCGGGCCCGATGCATGACGATGGCGCGTCTTTGGCGTGGCTCAGCCTTTTGGTGTCTACCGTAGCGGTGGTAAGTATTCGGTTCCGACGGATGAAGCCGCGTCCTGGCGTTTTTTCTGAGCGCAGCCATCACCACATCGCAGCCGCGAGCCTTCGCGCATGTCGTCAGTAAACCTCGACGCCAGCTCGGACGCGAGGGATGAGCGTGGTCGGGCCGACGAGGCGCACGCGGTTCTCATCTTGCGAGAAAGCATGATGTTGGACGCGGGCCATACGCGAACTATGGGCGGATGTCGCGCAAATGGCGATGTCAGCGCGTGGCAGACGGCCTATGGCAGCGCAGATCGTAGCGCATCGAGCAGGCGCTTGAAGTGGGGTGTTGTTGCGACCGTCCCTGCGTTCAGCACCGCGCAGTATTGAGACCTTTTGGGCCAGCGATCGACCGCGCGATTGCGGATCGGGCTACGACCAGCAGATCGGGATGCTATCGCGTTTCAGGGTATTGCCGTATGATACAGCGTCTCCGCTTTTGATGGAATGGCGCATCGGACATGTTCTGACGTCCGGCACGAGGCGCATACCGCGGTCTCGAAGCTGGATTTGGGTGGCGGGTAGAGGCGCATCGAAAACATGTTGATCTGGGTCATGCCGCAGCGCATCTGGCGTGCTTTTTCGGCTGACGTTGAGGTCAACATAGGTCTCGGACAGATCGAGCAGGTGACGATTTCGTCGCCGAGGCTCGATCAGTAAGTGATTTGCCCGAAATGCAATGAATGTCCCCTGAGCCTATGCGCGGTTTTTTATAGGGAGGGGCGGGGGACGGTCACAAGACCGCCAATTGCGACTCGCAGGCGGAGTTCTAAGGGTGCGGTCTGTAATGAAGTCTTTGATGCAGCCGCCTCGACCAGAATCGACGCAATGAGCAGCAGCAATGCGCTGGGGTGGCAGTGGAGTTGGCGCGGACTCGAAAGGCGATCTTGACGGTGCGATTGGATGGTTTTGAAATTTGCCAGACTGTGGCGAAGCTGCGGCTGTGGGGAAGGGCGGGACGTCGCTATTGCTGAGGGTTGCAAAGCGTTTGATCGGTCGCATACATGCGAGTGAGAGAGGTGCGCAGTAGTCTGGCGCAGCTTGCGCGACGCGATGGCGGGCTATGAGCATTGGTGATTGAGAGGCGCGCGCATCTGGCTGCTCGTTGGGGAAGACACGGGGGCTTGGGGCAGAGGATATGGTGAATTGGCGAGGCCCCGGGGCGCGACGTGGGACGCGTGGGGTTAAACCGTTTGATGGGCCGCCGCGGTCAATTGCTGGACGCGGATGATTTTAGGTAGGGTCGATCGGGATTAGCGCGAATGGATGGCCGAGGATGCGCGCTTCTGCGCTCTATATCACCAATGTGCTGCCATGGCGCCCGCAAAACCGCGATCCTTCGCATGAGAAATCGACATGATGGTCGCGTTATCTGCGCGCGGCCTAATGTGCAGTTAGTCCTCCGCTCGTCATGGCAATATGCCGCGAGCGCTTCTGGCCAAGCAAGGCGATTACGCGTCTGCGCGTCAGTGCGAAGCGCAAACCAGAGTCTGCCCTTTTGCCCTTAATGTTCCATGCCGGCTATTGTTGCGTCAAACCGCTCAATAAACGCGCCGTTGGGCGGACTTGCAAGCCTAGCGCAAATGACACTTGAAGAGACTCCCGATGTCTGATCCCACATATACCCGCCGAGTCTGTGATTGGGAAGTGAAGCGGCCGGCAAACATTCGCCAGTATCAAACCGCCCCATGAACGGCGCAACCACGACAAAGAGTTCGTGGAGGAACAATGCATGGAGCCGTTCAATGCACAACTCGCTGGTCTGCCCAGCATGGGCGTAAAAAGTGTGGGGTAACGATCTGCTGGAGGACAGGGACTGTTTGGCGGCAGGTCATGCGGGCCAGCGGGGAATTTGAGCGTAGAGCTCCTGTAGCGATCACTATTTGAGGTGGCGACAAGTTTGGGGTAGTGGTTTGTGGGGATTAACCCGAACTCTAAGATCCGGCGCTTCTGGATTTGTCCGGGCCGATGCGCTGTGCGGGTCTTTCGAGTCGGGCGATCATGATGCACTTGGCCGAGAAGTTTCGATCCTCCCTTGGTTCCGCGAAGGAGAAGCGGTCCGAGATGTTGTCTTGGGTTTGTTCTGGCAGATGGGAAGCGCGCGTTTGATTGGCGGTGGTTTTGGCATTTCTACGCCTATGCACACGAAAAGTGGAATACCGCATCACGTATGCGATGGAAACCAAGGCACTGATGTTCTGGACAAGCACTTGGCGAACGAGTTTATTCTGGCGACGATTATACATGCGATATGGCGATTTATCCGTGGGTATGCGGCGTAAATGGTGGGAAGGCGGGGCTTACGATGCGGGGACGTTCCTGAGCGTGCATGAGTATCCCAAAATGTCATCCGCTGGGCCGCGATGCTGGGTGCGCGCCTGCTGTTGAGGCGTGGTCGCATGGTCACAAGGCCCAATGGCCGCTGAAGAGCATTTTACACGAGCGCATGATAGCGTCCGATTTCGACACGCAGACCCAAGACAAGATCGGCACAGCGGATGTTGAGCCGCTTGCGATGACGCGCCGTTTAGTTTCCCCATTGCGGAATGCGCGGTCCTGCCGTCGCTACGAGCGACGCGCAGTTCTGGCGAGGGATAGAATCGGCGAGTGGTGCTTGTGGCGCGTTAGGGAGACCGGGGCGAGGAATGTGGCTGGAGCTGGCATTATCCTGCGCGAATGATCGCGAGGCTATCTGATGATTAGCTTGCTGGATCAGTTGAGGGACTTGGATTCTGGGACGCCTCGAGTTGACGTTTGTGCTGTCGAACGGGGGCACTGGCCTAGACGGAGGGATGTGAGCGTCGAGGAGACCGGAATGTACTATTGATGAAAGAGTTTGGATAACGCGTTGCTCATGGCGGGGGGGCGGTCTTCAGATGGTGTCTCTGTTCCAAAAGTCGGGCTACCGGTGCTGTGGCAAAGCCGACGCAGATCCGAAGGCGGTGTGGCGGGGTCACGTGAATGCTGTTTTGCGGCTGCCAGGGGAAGTCGGAGGCCTTGCAAGGATGCGATGGGACGAGAATCTTGCGCCTGGCAAGTTCGCGGATTAGCACATGCCCTGCAACTTCGTGAATCCTGGCGCGCTTGGACGAACACTGCGCGCAAATGAAAGACCAGAGCATCAAATAGTAAAACGGGCGCTGGCGTCCACGGTCTGGATCTGGGGGGTATTGTGCTGGCGTGAACGCGTGCGACGGGATAGGGACTGCCTGCGCGCAGCATTAGAATTCTGGTTGTAGCTGGATCATCGTCCGAAGGATTTTCCTCCGTGTCCGACGCCAGGCTAGATTTGGCAAATTGGCTTCGCATCAGCTTCACCGAACTCAGGTTGGCTAATGGACTGAAAGCGGGAACGCGTTGCAGGCGGTCGAATGTGGTACGGGTGAATACGCCTTTGGGGGGCGCACCCTGTTGCTGCACGGACACGATCAATCGCATTGGCCTATGAGCCAGCGACACGGCAATATCCTGGACACAAACATGATAGAGTCGTGGCGCGTGAAAATCGGATGTAGAAGAATGCGCTGAAATTCGGTGATCCGTAATGGAGATCGTGCGCTGCGGCCACAAAGGCATGCGCACGAGCCTGCGGGGATCATACAAAACCCGCTGACTGCCCTTGATCATTGTCGCCGAAATGGCCCCCGACCTCGGTCGAATGCTGATCATGGTTACGAGCGTCAACAGTCGTTGACCGCCCGGATGTAGGCGGCGCGCGAGAACAAACTCGTCGGAGGCCAATTTTTTTCTTCAAGCGCCGCACACACCTAGAGAAGGTGCTGCGGCGGTTTAACATGCGGCAGTCTAAAAGCATCGATATAGGCCATTGTTTCCGTTCGTTTCCGTATTTTAATCGCATGAGACTAGGGGTCCAATAATCGCGACACCGTCCAGATCGAGAAACGCAAAAGCCACTCGATAGGTTCTTGTTCTTGCGCTTGGTGTCCATCTCGCCGGTGCTTTGTGTTCAGCGCCATCTTGGTCCTCCTAATCTTGTGTTATGATACGGGTTAGCGGAAAAGCGCTTGTCTGTCAATCGCGCAAAACGTGAAGTGGGCTGGGTTTTGGTGCTTGTGTGGCGCCTTGCGGTCAAGGGGCGTAATGACCCCTAAGGTGGATGCGGCGATCTCTTGCAGATCAGCGGCCAGACGGAAGCCAATTCGGTTGGCAGGCTTGGCGATGATTTGGCAACGCGCGACGCAAAACCGTCAATTGCTGACATGCTGGATCATCTGGGTGGCGCGCCCGGCTTGGTCGGTGCCCGTAGAAAGGTCCGCAAATCGGGTTCAAAAAAGCCAGCTTCGTATGCGAAAGCACGCGCGCATCGCCCCGGTGAAGCCCAATGGCACTCGTGGTCGCCGTCCAGATGCTTCTCGAAGTTCTGTATATACAGGAATAGGCGGGTCTGGTAGGCATTCGCGGGCGATTTTTACGAACACGGGTTTCTTGGCGCGGCCATCGGGCAGGGGCTTCTTTGCTCGGCGCTGCGTTTCGTCCTGGGTCCCAATGCACCACGCGGGCGCGCGCAGGGCGGCGGCTTCGAGGGGCTCGCGGGGTGGCGATCAGCGTCTGGCCATTGTTCTCCGTTCAAATGAGTAGGCCGGCTGTGGTGTGCTTTAAGTTCTTTCGGCATAACGACTGGCGAAATATCCGAGACCGAAAACGCGGCTGATCAGGCGTTTGTTTAGAATGCGGTGTAGGCCGGTTGGACAATCCTCGACTTGCACCCCAGCCAACGTAATCAGATCGCCCGTCATGCGTAGGCCGCGGGTAATTCTCCGGCATGGGCTTCGGCGGCACGGTCAGCGCGGTCCATGGATTTTGGCGGTCATGGGTGCTTGGTGCGGATCAGGACGCATAACGTCAGGCACATCCGACTTGGC
>Ga0163217_1010202_pt1 | contig 13132 bp, 21 predicted proteins | sample SynspAceP_FD_185933 | JGI IMG/M metagenome (GOLD analysis project Ga0163217, IMG submission 185933) | Saline lake microbial communities from Ace Lake in Antarctica - Synechococcus sp. Ace-P (PacBio error correction) | ecosystem: Environmental > Aquatic > Non-marine Saline and Alkaline > Saline ...
CTGCAGGTGTTGAACGCTCGAATCTCGAAGCCCGGTGAGCGCTTTCGTCTGGCTGACCAAATTCGTTTCGGGAGCACGAGTCAAGGTCGTGGATGGCCCGGATTCACAGAACAGGTGAGATGGCTGTGGGGATGCGCTGCCGAACGCACGTAGATGACGGTCCTACTGGCTTTGTTCGAGGTCGGATGGGTCGATCAACATCGCAGGAGAACTGAAGCGGCCGTTCGGATAGATGGTGGAATAAAAAAAAATAGAGAGAAGGAGGTATGGCCGCAGGTTGGGCGGTAGAGCTGGGCATGTTGAAGCTGCTCGGAATAATTCGCAGGGCGCTGAGAGGTGCCTTTTCTTCGCACGTCACAAGACGGACCTGTATCATACGCATGCGACCGCTAGCGACTCACGCAGCCGCATGCCCAGATCCCAGCGCAACGACAAAAGGCTTCGTTCACGCGTGATATGGAAATTGTTGTTCCTCAAGGACAGCTGGCTGGTGGCGATGCAGGCAGCGAATGTAACATAAGTCGGAGAGGAAGGATGACTACAGATCATCATGTACTGGGCCCGCCCATGCCATTTTTTTGTCAGAAAACGCTCTGGTCCTAGTTGAAGGACCTCTCCTAAGCTGAGTCATGAAGCCTGTCTTTGAGATGCCATTTGTCGCACCTTCAGCCCACGCCTGAGCGAGAGGGGGGTCCCTGCAACGGCCGGGGCCCCCAACCGCTGCAGCGCCTCGGGAAGATGACGTGCTGCGTGTAGATCGCGCGGCCGATCGAACACCGCGGCTGACCGCTCGAGCGCAGGGGTCAAAGAGACACAGCGCATAGAATACGTCAGGTCGGTGAGCGTATATCCACGCCAACGCGGTAGGCAGATCACCGGGATTGAAACTGGCGGCGGTCCCACATTGCGCGGTGCGCAGCGCCTTCCCTACGGTTGGGAGCCATAGACCTAAGGTGTTGCGATCCAGCGTTGGAGGATTGTCGGTGCTCGGCGATGGTCCGGGGCCAAAACCAACGGGCCAAGTTCCTGAGGGGTTGGCGAGGCCCAAAGCGGGTTTTGTGACTGATCGGGAGCTCATCCCTCCAAGCGCAGCGCGGGTGGCCCCTTGCGTCTCTGGCGTCGATTCCCCACCACGATCCGGCCGGGGTGGAGGCCGCCAAGGTGCGCGAGAGTCATTTTTTTCGATATTACCCGCTGGGGCTCCTCAGTACTCGCCAAACGGTGCCGAGGCTGACCGATCGAGCCGCAGCTCAGCAGGGCCTCGGCCCGCTCGGCCGGTGGCGCACGGGGCTGCGGCCGCCAGCTGGCAACCGGATGGCCCAGGGCGTTGGTGATCGGCGCACCCAAATTATGACGCGTCATTGGGCACGCCCTCTCATAGCGCATGCACGAGATCGACCAGATGCAGGGCGCACGAGGCAACACTTCACACATAGCTCTTGACCACTATGCAGCGCCTGGGCACCGGGGCGTGCGGAAGGCGGGTGACATGGTCGTAGTTCGCCCTGGGTGGGCGCGGACGCAGTGGCCATGGAGCAGGTCGGATGGCGGAATGATACTTGCTATCGGCGGTCGCTGCGGAGGCGCAGGGGAACAAGAGGTCTGCCATTGCCTCCCGGCGCGTTGGGGCGCGCCGTTCGACTGCCACTGCGTAAGATCCTGGTGATTGGTGGAACCGCGCATTCATCGAGGTCAAAGACGTTGGTGGCGACCGTGGCTCGTCCTTCCGCCACGAGCTCACCTGTTTCACCTGCCACGCGTAAGAATCTGACGGTCCCGGCGGGTGAAAGACAATCTGGCGGGCAGATCAGCGGCTGGTAACCGCGCCGATAGGCCTTGGCGCCGCTGCAGGGGCGAAGCTCTTGGACGATGATCACTCGACAGCACGGCCCGCTCCTTTGTCGACAGCCGCGCACGTGCTTCGGAGAAACCGGCGAGCCCGAAGAGCCAGCGCTTGTGTATGTGAATCGGTCCCTGGTGTTTACGCCGACAGTGAGGACTCAATGCGTCAGCCGAAGAAAGCCCACCACCGACAACCGGACCAGCCGCCAGCGAAGCTCGAGCGAGGATTGTGAGATGCGCAGCGGGGCGGAATTTAGCACCTTTCATCGTCATGCTTCCCGGCCCACCGTACATCATCGGTCGGGGCAACTAGCGTTCAGTACACATCCCGGTGGGAGAGTCTGGTTCTCGATCGGATCGGCCAGGTCCGGCCCACCGTGGCCGTTTGCCCCAAAGCCGAACTGGAGCAGCACGATCCCCCAGCTTCTGGCCCAACGGAATGAGCGTATCTCAGCCATCGCATGGCTCCGTTGCCCTGGAGGTGGTAGCGGCCACTGAACGGATCTACAACTGCATGAGAGCCAAGGCCAAAGGATCAAGTTTTTTTTTCGAGCGGGCTGGCGTTGGCCGCGGCGGCCCCGCGTGGGCATGGAGTTCCTCGGCGGTGACGTGTGGCAATTCCGCTCCCTCAATCCAAGCCGGGGACTTAAGAACGCCAAGGCCCGCATAAGGCTCTTCTCCTCCCCTGCGCCTGAAACCAACTTCTCGGTGATGTGCAGCCGGCTGTGAGCGGAGCCTGCCGTGGTTCGCTGCGTGTTCACGATGCCGTGGGCTCCCTTGCGTATTCAGGTTACGCCTAATCGACTAAGCTTGCGCGCAGCTGGGCTACATCCTCCGGATTTCTCGTGCTTGACTTGCGGGTCTGCTTGGTCCTGAGTCTTAGTCCTTCCACAGCGCCGGGATTCGTCGCCAGTCAGAAGCGAGGGCGTCAGAAGCAGCCCCAGCCCAGGGCCTTGAGGGCCGCGGCCAGGGCTGGTCCGCCAGTGGGGCTCTCCAGCCAGTGGGGTCCAGATGTCAGCTAGTTCTATGCAGGTAGCGTAGAATGTGAGCTAGAATTTACCGGGGTTTGGCTTTGCCTGGCGCGCGACGCGGGGGCCCGTCCATCCTCCCTGGCCGGCCGCCATAGACGGAGACAAACTAACACTCGCTTGGGGCCGAGCATCACGCCACCATCCTCTAGACCAGTAAGCGGCAGGCCTCGGCTTGTGCGGCCTAGCACCACTATGCGATCGGCGCACTGATTCGTGACTTGTTTCGTGGGAGGGAAGTCTGAGGCCGGCCCCGGAGCCGATATACTCCCTGGTCGGCCCAAGGCGGGCCAGGGCGCCGCATCGGTGGCCAGTTCGGGTTTAAAGGCCGTCCGAGCAGCTCTAGGCAGGCATCCAGGGGCCAATCCTGCCCTTGGCGGGCTAGAAGGTGCGAGCTCAGCCGGGCAGGGCCGATCAGTTGTACGGGGCCACGGTGGAGCCCGGTCGGCGAGGGCGCGCCAGCGGGCGGGCACCTGCCGGTCATGCCGGCTGCTGGGATTGCTGGACTTGCTGGCTGGGTCTGGCTGATCTGAGGGAGCGGACACGCCGATCAGGTGCTGTTTGGGGCGTCCAGTCTGGACGTATTCGATGCACGCAGGATTTCCCCGCTGCTAGAACCTTGCAGCGGCGCGCCGCACTCGATGATTCGACACCGCGCCGTCCAGTCAAGTACAGTGTTTGGCCAGAGGCGAATGACCTCCGTCGTGTTTGACGTCAAGCGAGCAACGCCTGCAGGCCAGGGCGTTTGCGAACTGCTCAGAGATCCCCGGACATCAGTGTCGCTGCCGGTGGTTGGAGTGACAGTGGCGTTCTGATTCGGCTTGAGTCAGCGAGCAGGAGCCGATGGTGGACGGGAGTGAGGGCTTCGGATCGGCCACTGAGAGTGATGCTGGCAGCTCGGAGGCGGTGTCTATCGCGGGCAACCCCTACGACTGGGCATGGCAGGTGCACCCCAGGTCCGGGGCAGCAAGATGGGAAAAGGAACTGAATTGTTGAACGCGGGACTATCCCACAGCTTGCCGAGCCACCGCTCTCCTCGCCGAGGCGGCCGGCGCTTGCACGACCGCAGCACCCAGCGCTGTTGTGCTCGAACCCGAGCAACACTACGGCGGGTGTCTCAACGACGCGCGTGAGTGGTTGACGTTGCGAGGCCCCACGCTTGAAGCCGGCAGGCCACAACTGGAGACCGGTCGGCCCACCATAGACAACGTCACAGGGCAGGCGAGGGCTCGCCGGGATAGGACCGCCGGTGGAGTATTAGTCTGCCGTAGGAGGGCAATGCAGTACCGTGTGACGCGCTAGGTTCTTGGATAGACTGTAAGTTCATGGGGCAAGAAGCTGTCAGACGGATTTAGTGCGGTTGCACTCGGAGCTTCATCCAGCGTCGTACCGTTGTGTCGGAGATTGGGCCAGTTCTATGAGAATTATTGAGTTCTGCGACTCGTTCGGCCCTTTGTTCCGGTGCCCTGCTCCGGGAATGTGGTGCCTCAACCAGAGCGTGGAACTCGCGTGTGGATGTGTCTGGTCTTGCTGGCTTCAAGGCCTGTCGCCAACTCGTTGCTCGTTCATTGGTTTCTGCGCTGTATTTCATGGTTCTGATCGGGCAAGTCCTCATTGCCTAAGGCTGCGGCAGGGCCGCCAGCCCTCCTGTGGCTGCAGCTCGGCGTGATGGCGAGCGTGCTGTGGGATATCATGGTTCGTCCGAGGAGAAGCCCTACCGACTTCCCGGGGGCGCCAGTGGGGGTCAGTCCATGAAGGGCATTTCGAGGGGTGCCCCGATCGGCCGTCTCCCGACTGGGGAGGGGGTATGCACGTGCTGGCCTGGTAGGTGTCAGGGCCTTAGCAGAGAGATGGTCAGAGTTCGGCAAGACAGTTCAACAGCCTTGTCGGCCGGATTCTTCCAGACGGTCCTTGGCGGCCGAGCAGTCATTCTCAGGCGGTGGCCTCCGTACATTGTATTCGTATTAGATAGTGGCTGAGCTTAAGCGATTAGCACGTGCCACAGCGCTGGTAGGTCGACTTACTGCCCCTTGGGTGCCTGCGGACATGCCTTGGCTGCATCGTGGACGTAGCGCCATATGATCGAGCTGGGTGGAAGAAGATTCGGCAGGTAGTGCAGATGGGCTGTACAGCGCTAGTCCGCCACTCCCTCAGCCTGACCTTAATAAGGGGGCTCCCGGCCTCCAGCCGGGTTTGATGGCGCCATCAGCGTGGGAACCTCCTCTCTGTCGCGCCGCTTCGACGAACCAGGCCGTGCGCCAGGGGTGGGCATTGGCTAAACAGCACCATTTGCTCCGGCTTCGGCGCGCTGGGCGGGTGCTGAAGCTCATGGCCGTTAGCCGGTCTGGCCAGGTCCAGCAGGATGGCGCCGCTTTCGACATGGCTGCAGCTGTCTGCTATCCTGCGAGCTGGCGCCGCTTCGTTGACCCAGCAGGGCACCTTGCGAAGGGGTTGAGCGATGAGGACCGCGCGCCGCCTACTTCGCTGTGCGGTGTTGCCGGCGGCCATTGTCGAGCTAATCCAGGTGTAGGGATGTTTTCTCGCAAGATACCAGCTGGGGGCATCGAGGGCTCGCGCTGCGGGCTCCGCAATAAAGGGTGAGGGTCTATGGCCCATATCGGCAGACAGGCTCCAGAAACGGTGATCGCTGGAAGCAAGCTTCGTCGGCAGCGGTGCCTGCTCTGTTCGGGGGAGCTTTTGTCAATCATGCCTGAAGACGGACCAGCTGCGCAGTATCGCTGAGCGGTAAGCGCTGGCTACCACCTGTGTTGGCGACGGGGCGCGGGGCGGGGATCGTCTCGCAGCAAGTCTCGCGAGCGAGGCCGCCAAGTGCTGAGGGGGATCGCGTTCCTGCACGGGGCGCTGTGGCGAACTAGTACTGTCGACCGAAGGGTATGCGTGATGGCGTGAGCCCGGCTGGAGCGAGAATGACGGCTGCACCTGATCACACGTTCGGCTCGTCCTACTCCCTCCGGGCAGTCGTGGGACTTGGTCCAGCTCGATGAGCCCTGCTGCGCAATTAATGTGTGGCGGAAGATTCGGCGTGGCCCAGCATAGCGATGGCGTGCTGGCTTAGCCATTTTTACTGCATTCGATGACATCGGTGACGGTCAGCCTGCTGATCATACCAGTCGATCGAGTCGTCCCGCCTGCTGCGCCGGCCCTGTTGACGCTGGCCCGCCGGCGACTGCAGGCCCGGACAGGCTCGACGCGCCGCAACTTCGCTGGCCGCCCTGATTTCTTTTCCACCACCGGAAACGGCCCTGCCCGTTCGATCGCTGCTGCACCCTGAATCCGGGTGCCGCGTGCGGGTGCGACGCCAGGACCTGGGCGAGTGGAAGCTTGCGTTAGTTGCTGGCAGACACTGTACAGCCGAAAGCTAGGCTGTGGCGGTGTCGCGCGGGTAGTGGGGAGGAGGGTGATCCGCCGCCCTCAGATGCCTGATTTCCCCGGCAAGTCGCGAGCTCGAGGGCTGGGTGAGACCGGGGCACCCTTCCAGGCAACATGCCCGGCGTCTGGACCGCGGGCGTCCGCTTTGAGCCCGTGCCCTGCCGGAAAGAGGTTGCTTCTGCGGTGGTCGTCCAGCGGCCACTCATAACGGGTGCGCTTCGATCTCTGGCGCTGGGGCACCGCCGACTGCGACCAGTGGAAGGGGCGCGTCGCCCCGGCTCATGGAACGAGCGGTCTGGTTCGGTCTTGGGTGAGTCATATGGGTGTTCGTTCAGCTGGTAAAGCCTCTGGCTGTGCTGAGTTCCAGCGGACCGGGGGCCATGCATAATGGTGGACCTCAATCTGTTCTGGGCTCTAGATGGTAGGCCCTGATACTGGCTCGTCGAAGATGTTAGATCCGTGTGGATTCCCGGCCTGTGGTGCTCGTTCTGCCGTTCAAGAGGACGCAGAGCGAGATCGTGTCAGCGGCTGGGGCGGCTGTTGGTGGCTAGCGGCCGCTCTGGCCGGGCGCAACAACCGATGCTGGCACGGCCTCGCGCGGTTTTGCGGCGATCCTGCAGAGCTCTGAGGAGGAACTGGGCCGAGAGTCTGGAGCATAGCAGCTGCCGCTCTGGCTGAGAAGTTGCCTGCTGTGTGCTTCGATCACGGCGGAGCTGTGATCGCTCGCTGCGCTCCGAGTATAGCGCTTCTGGTGCCGGCTATTGCTCTGCCGGTGGGGGGTATGAATCGGCCCTTTCGCCAAACTCTCGATAGCGTGAGTTGCGCGCACGATGCAGGCGACCTGCTCAGCGGCAGTCTGACAGCACCGTCCTGCTGCTTCAAAGGTGGACCACCGATGGGGAAGGGCGCTGAGCCACGGCGGGCTGCCCGCTTGGCCCACCCGGCTCACCTCGGAGAGGACAACGCGCAAACTGCTGCTCTGCTCCCCCTCAACACGCGCTCCAGCTGCCCCATTCGGCTCCGTGGTCACACAGACAGTGAGGCACCATCACCCAGCCGAGCCGATGAGCGATAGCGCGTAGAAGATGCCATCCGGGGGGGAAGCCGAGGAGCTGAATGCTGTGTTGTTTTGGCGGGGGTACGGTCGTATGCTGAAGTTCTGGGAGCGGCTGTTGGGGTGGCTGGAAGCTGCTTCAGCTAGCACGTGACGAGCTCGGATCCGTTGTTTGCCAGAGTGCTGGCCCTTTGGCTGCTGGCCTGGCCCTGCCCGTCGTTGTTGTTGCTCTGGGGCGGCTTGGCGGCTGCATTGGCGGATCATTCTCGCATGCAGGGCTTCTCGGGCGTTGAAACGTTACAAGCTCGGGCTTGCGAGGTCTGGGGGGCTTCCTATGGGCTTGTTGCCGACGCTGTCTGGGCCGTTGGCTGCCCGCCATCTTACCGCTCCGGCATGGCGGAAGCGGGGTATTGGTGTCGCCGGTGGACCTGGCTGGGGTGTGAGGCCAGGACCTCTGAGCCAGCTGGAGCGCCGATCCAACGTGATCGCCTCTAGCAGAGCCTGGTGCTGCTGGATCGCGCAGCTCGGGACTTGACTAGCTGCTGCGGCGACCATGCCTGCTCTGCACCTAGGATAGACCCCCGGTGCTTGGCTCGTCGGTGTTGGCTGGTTTGTTTGGTACTGGCCCTCAGGGTAGTCAGTCGCGTGGTTTGGTTGGCGGCGCCGGAGTCGCGAACGCTGGAGTTTGGCGACGCCAAATGTGTTCTCTGCTAACCGCCAAAGGGCCCGCCTGTATCGGGATTTAATGGTTCTAGTTGGTCGTTCTAGCCCCGGGGTTTTTTGTTTTTTCGAGGGTATGCTCCGGATCCTTCGAAATCTTACAGATCTGCCAGGTTCCCTCAGGCAGGTTATCACCCTGTCATTGTTTGGTATCGGGTTAGACGCGCTGTTTTGTTCGCCTGCTCGGCCTCTTTGATATCGTCGTCTTCGGCGCTTGCGGAAGATGACGATACGCTGGCGCCATTGGAGATGGCGGAGTGGGGTTGCTCAGATCGGACTGCGATCCCCTGCTTCAAGTCCTCCACCGTCGCCCGCCTGCCTGCGTGACCGCTGCTTGCCATTCCATATTCCACCTCTTCTCTTTTGAGCAGGGGACGATCAACTCAGTGATAATGGAGGTTCGAATTGACCTGGATGCCATGATCATCAATGCTTTCGTTGCGTTACTAGGTTGGCTACGTCTGTGCTCTATGACCGGATCGTCAAGGCTGGAGAGAATAGCCCTGAGACGGGATCAGTCGTAGGTTTCATTTGGCTGTGAGAGCTGTACGGTAACCCGCTTCCTTGTAGGCTTAATCGAGGGTCAAGACGTTCTGTGCAGCGCTCGGCGGGCTCGGCCAACCAGGCGCTCGAGTCGCTCCAGCACCGATTCGCTGCTCATGGGTCGTTTCGTTTGTTGTTCAGAGGCCGCGCTCCAACAGCCAAGGTCGGGGAAGTTCAGGCGAGCGGAGTCCGGGCGGGTGTCTTGGAGTCTGTCGTCCAGCAGCTAGAGCGCTGCGCAGTAACCGTCAGGGCCAAGGTCAGGCGACCGCTCGAGTTCTCTGCGTCTTCTGACTCGATCACTCCGCGCTTGCTGGCCTGCTCCAAGCACGGTTGCCCGGTTCGTGACGCTCCGAAAATCACGTCAAAAGAAGCAGGGCTGGCGCTTTGACCTTCTGCAAGTGTGGGGCCGCCGCGGTGTTGGGCCAGGAATGCGTCACACACCGAGGCCCGCCCTGGGCGATGAACGCGGAAGCGACGCGACAGAGTTCCCGGAGAGATTGATCGGGACTCTCCAGATCCCCAGCTGCTGGCCGCCATCCGAATCTCAGCTCCTCGCTGTGGCACTGTCCACCCTAGGGCCGCGAAAGGAGGGAAGCCGCAGGGGTCCACAGCTCGAAGGCGTAGTTGCGCATGCCCACGACAGGGCGTGATTGATCTCGGCCTGATGGGCGTCAGCGGCAGCCCAGAGAAAGCCAGCCCTTCGTGCAACGAAGCGCCCTTCGAAGGGAAAGGCGAACAGGTGGTGCCACGACGGGTGCGGCCAGGTTTGGGACCGAGGAACTATCTGGCGGGGATAGGCGGGAGAGGTCGGCCTGGCGGCGCAGCAGCAGGTTCGAGTGGTCCCGTAAATTACGGCGCTGTCGACGGACTGAGTTTTGACCGCGGGATCCTGCAACTGTTACCATGTGCCGCTGGGAGTCAACGGTCTGCAGCCTCGCCTGCGCAGGGGCTGGCGTAGAAAGGGATGGAGAAGCGCCCAGCTGCCCGCTGCCGAGGCACGGCACCCGAGTCTGGCCTTTTTTTGCGTTGCATGGCCTTCACCGAGCGCGTCATCTCACAGCAGGCGCACGAATACAGCCTGGCAGCCCTCAGGCGAAGAAAAGACTTCCCCGGCTTGAAGCCGGGAAGAACGACTCCTCCCCCATGGCGAGGCTGGCGCCGCGCACAGGACTTCACCGTGTACCTGAACGATCGGCCGTGCCGAGTGGCCGATGTAGAGAGCGGGCAGCGGCGAGTGGCGTTGTCGCGGACCTTGTTAAGCGGAAGGGGGGCTCGCCATGGGGTGCGGGCCGGCGGTGGGAATGACGCGGGAATAACGGCAGCAGGGTGGATCGTCGGCTACGCGTCTCTGAGCCTTGAGCGGTATGCGGGGAATAGGCGCGCGCTGGCTCCATGATGGCAGTTCTCCTAGGCCCTGTTCGGAGGGAAACGCCAGGCTCACCACTTAGCCGCTTGGCGTCATTTCGAGGTGGCGGACTCCAGGCGCTGCGGCACAACGCAGCACCCCTCAGCTCCCTGCTGCGGGCTCGCAAGCCGGAACAGCGAGGCCAGGGGGCTGAGATAGAAGTGGCTTGCAGGCAACAGGACAATCGAGCGGGGCCACAGGCGGAGCGCTAGGTTTCCACCGGAAGCCTGGCGTCCCAGCCGCCGCCGCAGATGGCGCTCAGCGCTACCACGCATGTCCAGGCGTTGGTGGGCATGAACAGGCATCCATGGGAGGTGCAACCGGGCCTGTGGGCCGGAGCGCACGGACCCGCGCGCAGCCGCGCCAGTGCGAGCCCGAGAATAACTGCAAGCCAACCCGCCGTCCACCGCTGGAAGTCCACCCCCAGATCCAGAGAACTGGTACATAGTACTCTACTCCAGCGGATCCATCCCGTTCTTTGTCGACGCCGGCGCTCGATCGCTCCGCGGCTCCCGCGGCGATGGAAGGCTGTGGTGCAGGGCAGGCGTCCTCATCTCCGGGCAGGCGTAGCGGAGGTGACACTGATGCAGCCGCTCGGGCTGTGGAGGGTGTTTGTGAATAGGACGACAGCTGTGGAGCGGTAGCAGATCCAGGCTGACTACCAGCTCCATCGTACATCGCGCGCGAGGGCCGCGAGAGGATGGCCGTCCCAGGGAAAGGCTGTCGATGGTCTTCGGAGGCTGCAAGCAGCGGATCTCGTGGCACGCCCGAGCTTGGCGTGATGATTCGATTCGGGCTTTCGGTTGCCGGGCTGGTTCTTGGCCTGCGGCACCACGACTAGCGCGGCCAGCATCACAGCAGGTTGCTGACGTGGCGCTGATATCGACGCTCAGGAGGCGCGCAGTACTCGGAGGTCGGGCATGGCGCAAGCGCTCAACGCAAGCTCGCTCTGGCGTGCGCGCGTGCGACTAGCCATCGACATCACTCGTTGCCATTATCATCCGAGCACCACGGAGCGTCATTGGCGCCGAACAGCGTCGCTGGCTGCCTTGCCGGCCAGCAGCACGAGAGACGATCGGGGGTGGTGATCAGGATCTACGGCGAATTACTGAGGTTGGCGTCCGGCCGGCGCTGGTGTCGTACACGATGCGAGGTCCGCAACACACGCAATAGGGGGGCGGCGGGGCGGGGTGTGGGGTTGGTACGGGCGACAGCCCATAGCGCCGATGAGCATGCGATCGAGCCAAAAGGCCAGTACGAACGTGCGTGGCCGCCGCACGCGGGGTGAGATAGAAGCAAAGGCGCATGCCCGTGGGCGTTGTCTCCGCTGTTGCCGTGTCTCGCCACTCGGCTGAGCTCATCGCTGTCAGATCGGGCCCCATTCACGCTAGGCGGATAGGTTTTGCGCCGGCGCCGGTGGGGCACTGAGATCAGACCCGCTTGCGGCACGCCAGAGTAAACTACCTCGACACAACGGCGCGCTGAGACGGGCTGGGGCCGCCATCCCTGCTGCTCACAGGCCTTTCCGATCGGGGGTGAGTGAGGCTCTGGGCACAGATTCGGTTGAGCAGGCCAGATGGCCCGTTACCGCGACACGTACCGAGCTGATCCACTTCCCCGCTCACTGTCCCCATCAACGCCAGGCGCCCTGCCAGGCAGATCGGCTTCGGCCGCGGTGTGTCGCGCCGACAGCGGGAGTTATTTCTGCCGCGGAGGCGCATCGGGCGATGCCTGTCTCTTGGTTTCGAGGTGCGCAAGCTTCTGATAGCCACGACAGAGCTGCGGGGCTCACCCGCGCCCACTGCCGGTGATCAGTTTGTTTAACGAATTCGGCTGCCGAAAACGTCGGGTGGTGGTGCAGGGACGGATTCGCAAGCGATCTGATTCGTTTGATGGACTCGGCGTCTCTAATACAAGGCCGATGAGTAAGCCTTGGCGACGTCAATCAGTGGGGCTTCTGGTTCTCTTGGGCCAGCGTTTTGCGCATCGCCAAAGCCAGTGTTCCAGGTCGGATGGCTCAAGGCCGAACAAAAGGTTAATAGGTGAATGAGGTGGCGCGCAGGCCCACTCGCCCGCTCCTGGGCGTAGCAGCACAGGCATCGAGATGGAGGGCGGTCAAGTATGTGCTTCGCACCATACACCTGGCGTCGCGGCCGGCCGGTAAGTTGTATGTCGGAGTCACGTGTTGAGTAATATCAGCCCCTTTCGTGTCCAACCCGCGTCAGCGCGAGGCTGCAACTTCCCAGCTCCTCCCAGCACTCCAGGGACAGCCGCGAGTCCGCCAGCGCGTTGCCGTTCGGGATGATGCACCCGCTGGTCAACGGCGACCTGCAGCTCCCTCCAAGCGGCAACGCAGGCATGCAGCTGGCTCGGTGCGCACTGGTCGACCAGCCGCCGGATCCTACAGATCGTAGGCGACAAAGGCTACGGGCATTGGACGGCGCAGGCTGGCGCCACGCTCTTGCATTTCAGCCCGCCGCTGCATGGTGCGAAGCTGGCCGAGCGCTCCTCTCCGCATCCCAGACGATCACTTCGCCATCGAGCACGTGCCCTCAGGCAGGGCTCACCAGCTCACCTACTCTGAGGAAGCTTCGTCCCACAGAGTCTTTCCCTCGCACGGCTCCAGAGAAAGCTGTGCCGCCCGCGGAAATCAACTGGCGCCGCGGCATGCCGTCCCACTTCACTCCGCCGCCCAATGGGCTGGATCCCAACCCTCCAGCTGGCCGGATCGAGGGGCTGGCCAGAAAGAAGGGATAAGAGGCCGACTCGAGCCGGTCACGCCCGCCGCGTCAGCGAGGGAGGCTGAGCCAGGGCGCGGAAGGCGTCGGCGCTGGGCTCTCACGGCCACCTCCATGACTCGCCGCTGGGCGATCTCTGCTCTCTCCGAGGCCGCCAGCCCGCCCAGGGCCCGGTTTCACCAGTCCCTCGTGAGACACACCCACCCGCAGGCCATCTCCGGTGGAGCAAGTCTTGTGAACTAGGGACAGGCCTGGCCGGCGGTCAGAGCTCGTCCTGCCTCGCCCTGGGTCGCCGTTATCCGAGCTTATTCTGAAAGCTATGCCCCAAACCGCAAGAAGTCAAATGTTACAACCCGGCCGCCGCCCTCGCTCTAATAAATCTTACCAGTAATCGTATGGGATCGTTGATCTC
>Ga0163217_1064544_pt1 | contig 13131 bp, 9 predicted proteins | sample SynspAceP_FD_185933 | JGI IMG/M metagenome (GOLD analysis project Ga0163217, IMG submission 185933) | Saline lake microbial communities from Ace Lake in Antarctica - Synechococcus sp. Ace-P (PacBio error correction) | ecosystem: Environmental > Aquatic > Non-marine Saline and Alkaline > Saline ...
AGATACAAACAGGAAGATTACCATATAGAGACCCCTCTCTTTGTGTGTGGGGTGCGCGCTTTGTGTGAAAATATATATATAATTTTTTTAGCCTTAAAAAAACCCGGCCCCAAAAAAATTGGGAATTAGCGCGGGAACTTTTTGAATTCCGGCCCCGCTAGATATGTGGGGAGCTTTGAATTTTAAGCAGTGTACGAGTGGTGCCATTTGGGATAACTCTTCCTTCTGTGTAAGGCCTTTCTGTCTATGTCCAGCAAGCCAACCCAAACGTGACTACGACCCGCAGAAGGTTTTCCGATTGACAGAAGGAATTTCTCCCGCCAACTTGTGTCGCTTCAAAAGTAACTCCACCGGATTGCGCCAGCTTTTTCCGCAAAAGAGTAGAGGTGGTTCGTTTGTCTTATTTTCCGCGACTTTTTCCGAGCGGATTTGAAGTACTCAAACTCGGTGGCCCTTGCGCTTTGGCTGTGCTACACCGAGTTCCGTAATCCGTAACCGGTTCGCATACACCTTCTTAGTATTACTATCAAAACCATCGTGAAATTTGGACCAGAGATATCCACAGTGGGGATATAATTAATACGAAAGGTCCAATGCCAACCGGTTACGTACTTCGAGAAACCTGAAAAATATATTTTCCTTTTTTTTCCCCCCCCCTGCTAGAACACCTTGATCCAAACCACACACTGCTTACCGCCACCAAAACCCAGATTCATGCCATTTTCATCTTCCGCCTGGCTTCAGAAGACTTCTCAAATTCCAATTTTGTTCGAATGTCACGAACACGCGAAGGATGAATTTACGCGCGTCAATTTCGTTTACGGAATGATTAACCAATTTGCGCAATACGAAAGGCCAAGGTGCCGAGAAGTAGCAATCCCACGACGTTTTTGGAAGTTAGTGAAAATACCTTGTGCGGCTTTTCTGACCGTAGAATACGTGTAAATATCTTCGTTTTACCATTGAACCGGACCGTTGGTTTTTGAACATTCAAAGTTGGAAAATCACGCAGGTTCCGCACATTGGTCGAACACAGTTTTGTCACAGACTTTGATGTCTTTCATGCTATCTGCAACGCAGACTGAGGATTTCATTCGTGCAATCCACCATTGGATCAGTGAACGGTCTTCGTGCCCGAATAATTGGTAAGACAAGTTTTGTTTTGGACAAATCGCTGCGTCAACCCTTTCTATCTCAATCACGTCGTAAACCAATCGAACGCCAGCCCACGCGGCTTTAGGTTGTTTCTTTAATTCAATACCTACGGGACCGTAATCGTAAAGCGCTTGCATACCACTTGGTAGATTTCACTGCTCTTGGAAAATAAATCCCACGACGTTTAACATAGGGAGCACGAGTTCACTCATTGTTAGCTGGCATTCTAAACACAGCCTTAAGCAGAATTCATTAATAAGAGAGAGAGAGAGAGCATTTGCTTCATGTTCAATCGCAATCGTTTATAGCCGGACATTGTACTCTTTTGCTCCGTATTTGCTCAACTGGCGATTCATCGATCACTCCCTCTACAAAAAACTTTACTACTTTATGCCAATAAATAGATAAAACATGAAGAACATCAATTGCTGTTTTAAAGTCGATTTTGTTAGAGTAATTCGTATTGTTTTCATAATTTTTAGTTATTAATCGTATTTACTTCATTATGACAGGTACGGCATGCGTTCTTACTAAGCAGTAGTGTTTTACATTAGCTACTTTGGAGCATTCTCTCTTCTTTTTTGCACTGTACCTAGTTTGCGGCGCAACTGAGTCATTTCTTTCTGGGTAAATCGGGAATCACGGCTCTCGCGCCTTTATGGCGCCATGTATTAAGCTTTTTAAGGGGGCTATTTTGGGGAGAGTTTATAGAACAACCAGAAATAACAAATGGTTAAAAAACTCCTTTATCTCAGCTTAATTTATCACCATGTCCGCCGCTTGGGTTTCTTTTACTCGTTTAATCACCCAAGAAGCTGTCCGTCCCTTTTTAACTGCTTGGCTTCGACATTACGATATTTGGGTTGAAGTGGCGTGTTGGTTAAAACAATCAAATTACAGATAACGTCCTACCATTCCTCATTGCACTTTGGTCTGACGTCACTTGCCTCCTATTTTGCATTTACTGGTGTTGTTACACCACATTACTAAACCAACAAAAAACTGATCTTACAACGTTGATGAACTGCGTAATCACTGTTCGACAAATTCGAATCAAGAGTGAATACACCATGTTAACGATTTTTTGATGATGGCCTATTGCCCACTTTGGCGGCCGCTGAAATGAAAACATTGCAGTCATTAGACACGCAAAAAAAAGCTGCCGCCTAGAAAATAATTGCACGCACGAAAAATTTCCAACACAACTACCCTTATATAGACCGTATCGAGGCTGATAGATTACTGCATGTCAATTAGACAATGGTCAGAATAATAAAAGGATTGGAATGTCACCTTGCTTGGCATGGAAACTGGTTTGAATACACAAATGGATGCAGGCTCTGCGCTGGCCTTCTTAATTCAAGCTTTTTCGCAGACATTGGCTATCGTTTTTTTTTTTTGCTCCGCTATATCGCCCCACCAAATTTTCGTCTTTTGTCACCGGAAACCACGTTGTGCGTCATGTCAATAAAGATCAAATGTGATCTTATAACTATCACTTTAATGCTCCTCGTACGTTTAGGAAGTTTTAGTATGTCCATCATTCTATGCCGCTATTTGGCGCGAGCAGTACCATGCCAAAGTGCCGCCATATCGAAAATTCGAAGAGAACTCAAACTGTCTCGGCGTCTTTGCGGTCAGGTCGAATCTTTGTACGTTCGACTGAAAGTACCAATAACACTTACTAGAGCTGCGACAATACAGAGTCTCGGTATTGAGCGAAGTTTGTCAAATTCCTTGCACCAGTGGCAGTGAAGAAATAACCAAGGATTTTTAATCCTGTAATGGCCATATTGCACGATAAAAGCATCCATGCAAGAAAGGATTAGCAAGAGATTACGAGCATCACAACTCGAAGCGGTATTTCAATGCAAACATGTGTTGTCCCTATGTTGTGGTTAAAGCCAGTTTGTTTGCCCTATTTTGCAAGGCGACAGAAATACTCAAGTTTGCCTTTTTAGCGCTCGAATAGGCAGTATTTCGGACAATAAAAAGGAGTTGTACCAGTTCACCGAGCTCCAAGCAGCGTTAAAATAGTTGATCTCAAACCAGCTCCGTGGAATACGCCAGAAGAGCGAAAATGTCAAACTCACTCGTTTCATCCTGGACTACAGACACGCCGTTGTCTAAACCGTTTTCAGCTGCTCCTGTCCCAAAGAATAAATTATTTTAGCGCGACTTCCGTGGCAAACGCAAATTAATTATCCATTTATGAACACGTCAAAATGGATAATAAAGCTTCTTACTTAGATCTGGAAACGAATCAGCCGATTGAGTGGTTGACCCATCCCTTACCTTCTTCCCCCCTTAGATCATATCAAACTGAGAATAACGTGGCTCTTTCTGCACTGAACCATAAGGAAGGCGATGAACGAACTCCGAAAGCTATAAGAAGTAGGCCAACTTCATTTCTTTCATCAAACTGCACATCGCCTGCTTTAATTGATTGACCCGACCTTTTTCATGCAACCCACTGTTGTGGTCAGCGAATGGCCACCATGAAACCAAATTGCGCTCCTGACAACATGCGCTTTCATACAAAACCACTCCACTGCCAACACCCGCGTAAGGTAGACACCAATCGACAAGGAAATTTATCAAGCATGAAAACGAGGACACATCGCATTGGATATGCCGTTAAACGCAATCCAACGTTATCAAAAGGTCGAACAAGACACGCAAACATATCGACCCAACAGCGCGATATTTTTAAAAATGCTTCTTTGCCTGGAAAATCCGGCAAGAACACGATGTAATAACCACCTCTATTTTGCCGCTGTAATCAACCCTGTGGGACTTGAAAGCAAAATTAGGCGACGACGTTAAGGCAGTTGAGTGGCAAAGCGACAAACAGGCCCAGAGGCCTTTCCCAAACCGCCATGTTGATGTTGTCTTGTAGATATCTGCCAACACCTGCTTGAATGAGACGATTTCGCCACACTCAATTAAAAATGGCTTATTGAGTGTGGCTTCGGAATTTGGCGTCCCTGTGAAATACGGCCCGCAGGCACACGGGATAAATCTAACACTCCCTGCATCGATCGCTTCTGTATGAATTGATACAAAAACACAAGACCGCAAATGTTATGTTATTAAAACACAAAAAAGAATTGAATTTCATATCGAGCCATCAATCAAACAGAGCAAAAAAGCCTCATTCGTCCCACATAAGATATCCTAAGATAAGAATAAACTGGGGGATTAGGCAATGTGGTGTTGTAATTGAATTTACCCTTCTCGCGGAATGAAGGATTTTTTGAATGAATTCGAGCCAAGCTCATTGTCGACTTCCCCGAAAGGTATGTAAAATATTAGACGATTTCTAACGAGATCGAAATGAAGTTTGAACGTGACCCTGGCAATTTATATAAATATTTTGACTTCAACAACGGATCGTCTTTTGGTAATGCTTTGAATCACAACGCCAATTGTGCTTCAATATTGGGCAAGTCTTCTTTTGTCTGCCTGGCCGTCCAGACATCACTTTGCGAGCACTATAATCGGATAAAAATAGACTCGTGTTTTTCATTCGCTGACGATGGTGGCAGAAAAACCGTCATAGCCTCGTTTCCAGCGCGGTAATTCTTCGCCAACTTGAATGCTTTTTTACTCAGCGCCACTTCATTTTTGAATCGTTCTTCATATTTTTCCTTAGCTATTGGTTTTATCAAGACAAGTCAAATCCACAGGATACGATTGTCGATCACATCTGAGTAAAAACTATGTAACCTCAATTCTCTTGACTTTTATCAGCTTTTTAAAGCCATCCAAGTAATTCTATCGCAATTAAGAGTCTAAAACCGCACTTATAAACATCAATGTTACCGATCGGTCTAATGTATTAAAAAACCTAGGGGATACGACTAAAAGGCTAAGCGGAAAATCACATAATTTGTCGAACAATCCTAACTTGAGATAACGTCGTAAAAACACGACTATAAATAGGAACATTGTCACATGATAGTATTTTTAGTCCCTTTATGACGAACCTTATTTCCATCCAAGTCCGCCACAAGTCCGTCCACCTTGTAGAAGATATTGCCAGCAGCTTACCCAGCGCCATAGTGCATAGGCCATATTCCTCAAGGCAAGTAAAATATCGAGAGCCGGAACTCGCCCAAACAATACGTGTTTCCCGTGGGCATTAAGAAAGCCATCGTCAATTTAGAAGGCTTGCTTGGTAACACGCACCGCCAATGTTGGGGCTCGGGTTATCCCAATGCTGAACATACAAGACATTGCTTGATACTTTCACGATCGTGAAGCCTAGAAGCAGGCAGGCAAGGCTCTCAGCCACCACCATGCACTGCCAAAGAAGTCAGCAGTTTGTATGCTCCTGCCGACAAAAACATCAAGCCTTATTTTAGATGACAACAAGACGAGCATTATTGTACAGCAAAGGCCGCGCAAACGACGATTCCACTTGTCGCATTATTCACGCTAGCGGCAACCCAAACTCATTCGCCCTTTTGACCGGAAGAATTGTATGCCGTGAATCCGCAATGTATCTCGCCATATGCCCGATCAACGCAGTCGATCCACGCCAAGCATTGCCAGAACCAAGCCACATTTTTAGATGCGTATTAGCCAATCACGAAGGTTTGATTTGGCCGAGTTGCTTATGCGTCGACATATCATCGCGCCAGTCAGCTATTAATGCAAGTGGAGCAAACCGCCCTCGCGTCTCATTAAAAAAATAAGAGAGAAAACGATGACAAAACGTTCAGCTGGCGCCGCTTTAGACAAGCCGCGCAAAACACAATCCCCCTTACAGGTTGTTGGTGCCGCAGACGCCTATTGCGCCATGATGCGCGGAACAAACCGGACATCAACCGCGATTACTCTCTCGGGTGGCGTGTTGCCAACGCTCTCATTTATGGCTTCACCGGATTTGGGCAGGACCGACTACCACGAATGTGCTGAAATGTTACGCCGTATTAAACTCTGCCTCAGAGCTGCATTTATTGGTTGATCGATCGATAACAGGGTTTTGGTGGCGCATTTATAACATCTACCAAGAACCATTCAGCAAATGGAAAATAGCCGGTGCGCGCTATTCACATCTTGAAGACCAAGTAAACAATAAAGGGCTTGTGTCCCACTCGTGCCAAATATAAGCCATTTGTTAGTCCAATGACGATATATTGGTTGATCGTGTTAGAAGCTCTTGTTTATGCACGTATTGACGACAGCCTTGTCCATTCGCAATGATGGCACGCTACCGTGCATTAAGCGTTGAAGGCATGGGAATTCCGCTATGCGACGCGCCATCGCTTGTGTCGACGCTGGGGCCCGCATGATTTTCCAGAAAGCCATTATTCACCTTGGAGCAATACAAAAGAGTTTGTCGCCGCGTAAAAGTCCTGTCCCCTTAGCGAATATTACCGCAGTTTGGCGCACGCCATTGTTTTCAGTAAAGAAGAACTCGCCAGTCGTCGGTGTGGATTTGGTAGGCTTTACCCTTTGAGTGCCTTTCGTGCCCATGAACAAAGCCGCACTCACGTCTATCACATCTTTATTACCAATGACGTCATCAGCGGTGACCGTCTCGGATCTTATGCAAACGCGTATGAGCTTTAATGATATTCCTGAATTATCAACGAATACGAAGATCAAACTGGATGCGCTCTTCATCAAAAAAATAAGAGCAAAAACGTCAATCCTAGTAATTAGCTAAACCTTTCCATTAAAGCAATACAAAAGGAGATATACAATGGCTATAAAATTACCTTTCTGGCGCCGGTCTACGAGCCAAAGCGCAGGAGAAACCGCAACTATGTACCGTGGTAAAACGCCGCTGCAGGGTTAAACCATCGTGGTTTACGTATATTGATGTACTCGCCGACAATGCCAGCTTTTGGAAGAATGTGGCGTATCTTTTGTTGTACGGCACCTTTGCCAACCGCACACAGTTTTGCACGACTTACGAACACAAGCAATAATGAGTTTGCCGTAGTCTGCCAGAAGGAAACCCCTGGAAAGCCGTTTTGGAAACTTATTCCAAAAAACGCTCATCAATGGATGTGAAATGCGCAAACCTGGCCTGTTCTTTTTTAGGCAACCTTGAGCCAGAGCTGCCCTTTCGAAAAACACCCTCATTAGGATACACACGCCGACCGATTGAATCGCCACCCTGGCCTGCCATGTGGTCCGTGGTTATTGTATGCTTTACTCATGATGGGTTCGTATTAACACTCACAATTGCGCACATTCCGTCTTTGGCTGGGCATTTCTACCATGCTACACGACGCGGAACCGAGCGAGCCTTCAACGGCAAGTGATGAACGCATCGTTGTCTTGTAAATGCAAGAACTGATTTAAACGCATCGACCTTTACGCTCGTGTTTGCGCGTCGACGTTTATCGGACAATGCATTCTTGTATTAACGGGTTGGCCATCGGATCCTTACGCGGGGCCGTTTACATGGCGCGCAAATGAAGCGGCTATGCGAACTGATAGAAACGCGGTGGCAATCCGCAACGACGAAGCCGAAACGGCATTTACTGCAAAAAAACTCGCCAATAAAGAAAAAATTCATGGCTTTGGGCACGCTCCTTTACAGTGAATCGAGACCCTTCGAAAGCACAATCAAAAAGTGTCTAAAACAACTCAGCGAAATGTTGGAGACGACCATTTGTACGCTGTATCGAAGCGCTGTGAAGCCGTGATGTGGCGGCGAGAATAAAACTTTTCTGTAACGCCGAATTTCTTCCACGCCAGCGCGTATCGCTTATAATGGGCATTCGACCAAACTGTTCACTGCCCTATTTTTTCGTGGTGTTTCCGAGAGTCCATCTGGCTGGCCGCCCACGTCATGGAACAGCGCGCCCAACAATCGAATTTATTCGACGACCCGAGTGCCGACTACAATCGCCCCGATCAATTCCTGAATGGGTGACATCGACCACTCAAATTATCCCTTAATCACATTCCAACATTATTAGACACAACACAACCGTTTTTCAAAGGATAAAAATGAGCGCCACGTAAGAGTTAAATAACCGCCCTGATTACGACCAAGTCATTCAAGGACAATTGCTTGGCTAGTCATCTGATTTTAAAGTCGGAAAGCCCAAGAAGCAACTTCGATAGGCAACGTAACTGTTAATGGACACACTTGAGTTGTGGGTTGCTGCTTTGCGCTTCCCGGAACTGTACCAAGCCCTTAAGGACCCATCGTACAAGGTACTGTGGTACAAATGGCGCGCGCGTGCCAGGCACCTCGCTGTCGCTAGACCCCGTCAATAGCCGCGGTGGGACATTGTTTGTATCATCCGTTTGGCTTGAAGATTACAACGACAAACTTGGTTTGCGCCGAATGGGGCATCCATCAGAAACAATCTAGGCGCGTAATTTTGGCTGTGGCGCGATCACTTGTCTCAAGTCGATTGTCCCCAATGCGAAGCGCCATTAACGTGCGTGAAGTATTCAGAAGCCATGGTAATGGCACACAAATTCAACGGCGTCAATCGCGTTAGAAACTCTTTAAGGATTATGTCACGTGTTACTTGGGTACAAAACGTCGCATCTGTCCCCGTGTGACCAAAAATGATGGGTGGCCGACCGGATAGCTCAAATCAATGGCCGCCATTTACAAGCGGTGGGTTGATGGCTCGGCAATTAAGAAACTTAAATCGCATGCGCCAAACGCGGGAATCACGGTAAATCGGTGGGCAGCGGGCCGATGCGCCACCATCACGCGCTGTGCGTTAGAGATATGTCGAATGCGTGTGAAATGCATTCCCAGGTGTACTAACGGCAGAATCAGATTGGGTGGTTTAAATGAGTTCTTTCTCGAAAACCACAAAGACCAAGCTCCATCAAACCAACGCGCACGTCAATGTTTTCTTCTCTCAGGACTTATGGCACCGTACGTCATGGAAAACATCTTTGTTTAAGATTTCTTTCCCTGGCGGAACTTCCATGCACAACACGGCCCGCTGAAGCGCGGTAACTTGCATGGCTCAAGTCAAAGATCGTTTGGCCGATATCGATAAAAATCGTGATTCGTACTCCGAATTCCGCGATTAAGCATTATCTCTAATCCGGTCCACTGGCAACGCCGCAGACCGCGACCATTGCTTGCAAACTAACATGAACGGCCGTGCATTGCCTTTGGCAACTTAATTGCCGAGCATTACGAAGACGAGCTTCCATGCGACCCATCCATCAATTGATGAACTGCGTAACAAATGGAATCGTCGAAGACAAGCGCTTTACCGCTGATAATCTAGAAGCAGATAAAAACGCTTCTATCGCAAGCGATTCAAGTCCTTCTTTAAAGACGGCAGCAGTACAGAAGAATCGGTGGCGAAATACCCCTGTAGGGCAATCGACCCGCCGCGTTAGAAGGCATCCCTTTGCTTGGAGCAAAAAGTTGTAAAAATTAATTCTGGCGACATCGTTTCCCGAAAATCCGCAAATTGGTCAACCATCTTCAACGCTGTGTAAGGATCAAAACCACGCTTGAGACTCACGCCTGTAAATCGCTTTATGGATTATTCGTTACCGTAATGCGTATTTATGATCAGAGCACGCCTTTAGCATGCATTCAAAGCACTCATTTTATGGTTGCCTTTATTTTTCGGAAAAGAACCTATTTGACAGGCATGTTTAAAATTCTTCAACATTGGCCTCCTTCTGTTTAAATAAATTGTAAGTTGTTTTGTTTAAAGTGTATATCTAAATAAAATGACGAATGAATCTCAAAAAAAAACCAAGCCCAGTAAGGAATAATCTGCAATAATGATTCCTTCCTTAAAAAAAGCCTCTCTCCCAAAGCCAATTGGGCTAGGACGTCTTTCTCTCTGTTTTTAACTCGTGTTTTACTCTTTTTAGTGTTTATTATTGGAAGACTGAATTCATGTTACGAAATTAATGACATTGTCAGTAAGCCACCAAAAAAAAAGAAGCCGGCGTTGGTTTTGCCGAAACAACTAGAAAATTAAGTAGTCAACTACTGTTAAAAATACGCGGAAAGGTTTTGGTGGCGTAATTGAGCCAGCAGCTTAGTCTGTCGACTTGATTACCAAATCGGAGTCCCCTCGCTCAATTGGCAAAGTGGCAATACCGTTCCGAACTGTAACTTTTGAATGGCGCCACCTGTAACAGTGGGGTCATTCGACGAATATGCTGAACCGGATTTGCAACCGCTTATCCAACTGTAGAAAGTCAGCTTGCTAATGAAGACAACCACGCCAAAGGCTTGACTCGAATCAGCCTAACGTTGATTAAATGCGAGCGTATAGAGATAAATGGCAGTCTTCAAAATGACCCTATGCGACAAAGCGCTGCAAATATGGAACGGATGTTTTTACCCGGAAAAATCAAAAGATACAAAACGAGCGATATGTGGGACATTATGCCCGCGTCTTCAGGCCAACCTAACTTGTTAAGTAAGAAGCTCTGCTGATGTCCTTACACCACTATTTTGAAATTCTTTCTGGCCGCCTCTATTAATGCCATGAATTTTGGCAAGAGCGTTACATTTATGTCACGGATTACGGGTTAAGATGACAGGCGATATCTCATTCATCCCTGTCTGTCTGGCAAAATCTTACTCCCTTTTTCCAGAGTTTAAACGGACAACCTTCAAAAAAATTGGTAATCAAGAGACAACGGCCGTGGTGTCTTATTCACTCAAGTCACAGGCCAAGACGACAAAAGTTCGTTTCGTCCAAGGCATTTATCACACGTAAAAGGCCTGGAAATTGGTGGCTAGCGTTAAAAATCCTAACAATGATGATATCAAGAAGAGATCAACGTATGCTGTCTCTTATTAACCGGAATTTCCATCGCCGCAGCGGCCATGCTGAAGCATTAATTTATGGCTAATTCATCGTCGCGCCGCTTTCCTCCTTTGAAGAAATATCTACGGCACTTCATTCTCTTGGAAACGGAAATCTCGTTTCCGTTTTTTCTACCAGAAACAAGACAGCGACAGTCGTAATGAAATCCGCATATGCTCAAATATTGACAAACATTATTATGCGTAACAACTTGATTGCACTGGTTTTAACAACATAATGACTCCAGTAATGAAGCTATTAACATCTGACTGAAGGCCATTTTTCATCGGCCAAACGTAATTTACGTGAAAGTGCTCAGCAGTCAGTGGCGCCAGTGCTCAGGTTGGTTTCTGGCCCATTATTCCAGATCGCCCCGCGTCTATTCAAGAAAGTCGCACGAGCTCTAACCAAGTATCAGAAGAAGTCCATTTGAGGTTAGAAAACTAACGGAAGAAAGGCAACAGCGCAGTCAAAATGTAGAAACTAACAAGTCAGCGCAACTGTCCTTCCGCCTTTAAGCAAAGCCTTCTGATACCATTAAAACGAAGTGAAACAGCTTCGAAAAAACATTGGTGACGTTGTGACTGTCATTAATATATTGCCGAGCAACCCTAATTTATTTGCATTGAACGCCGTCGATTGAAGGCCGCTGCACCGAGCAGGTGAACAAGCCGAGGCTTTGCGGTGTGGCAGACGAAGTACCGTGCTTGCACAACGAACGCAGCAATCCACGAGAAGAAATCGAAACGTCGTCGAAATACTGCAAAAACAACAGCCGTTCTGCTGGTTGAGTGGATAGTGGAACAGGTCGCAATCAGGGTTGACAAAAGTGTGCAGCAAAAGCTCACCACGCCAACACCACTGCTAAATAGCAATCTATCAGTCGATTCAAAATGTCGAAATGGGGATTAATAATGTTGGCTCGGCAACAGAAGAGCAAAGTGTGGCCTCTCACTCAAATTTCGCCAGAATTTCAGAAAGATCTACAGCGATCAGCCAAGCAGCAGCTGCATTGGCTCAGTACGGTTGAAGACACAGCGAACACATTCGTGAATCTGACACTCCGAGCTGCAAAAAGAAGAACTTCCTCTTCACCTTAAAATAGACAAGCCAGCAACGCATTGCGTTTGGCGCCTTCCCCTTGTGGTCACAGTAGATAGTGTGATCACAAGGAGATTTTAATGCATCATGCTGACAACCATCGCCAATTGTTTTTTTTATTAATCAGCCTCGATTAACGAGTTTTTGGTCGGATTTTTTACTACTTGTGTGAAACATCTTTCACGCCGGTCTGATTTGTGCCCCACGAATGTGACTGAATACAATCAGGCTAACACATCAGTATTGGACTTCATCGATAGAAACACCTCATTCCGCCACTTGTTCCTCTTAAAACAAGTTCGACAGCCACTTGGCAGCGACACATGATGCCAATCTTGGTGGATCTGACCCATGGCGTTTCCTGCCAGTGACCTTGCGATTCTAGCGGGAAACCGTGCGGAAGCGGACGGCGTATTCTGCGATTGCTTAAAGACCGGAATGGAACGATTGCTCAAGATGGTGTGACCCACTGATCTGCCGTCGTGGTACTGTTGCCGATGCCTTATGAGAAGCGAAACCAATGATTAATTCGAGTTTTAAACGGTTTCTACTGACCACGCTAAGCAACGACTCTCGCTCTTTTAAACCATTCAGTCCCATCAAAGTACAATCTAGATCAAGTGCAAAACCCCATCCATACAAGCTTTGCCAAGCATTGGCTTTCAGATAGAAGAAAAGAATGCGCCATAAACCAACGTAACAGGGTCAAAGCGCAGGTCTGTTTTTGTTTGATGAAGCCGCAAAGTTTCGTTATGTGCTTATCGCCCCCTGCGCGACGGGGAAGTCGCACCTTACTTGGGCGAGCAGTCGGCTGGCTAAAGCCTGCAAGCGAAATGAAGAAGATGTTCGGCCCTTTAACGGCGCCCCAATCGAAGCCGCGGATTGCAAACCTTAAAAGCCTCGAGTATGTGAGGTCACTGTAAAAGAAGCCAATCTAGACGCGCCGCTACTTTATCCTCGGGGCTCCCGAGTCGCTGTGCTCACTAATTGAAGCATGAAATGGGACATGCTATGTTGTGGGATGAAGCGTCGATATCTCCTGGCCTTTGCTGATGGCCACCAATCGAAACAACAAAGAGCGATTGTC
>Ga0163217_1077526_pt1 | contig 13131 bp, 17 predicted proteins | sample SynspAceP_FD_185933 | JGI IMG/M metagenome (GOLD analysis project Ga0163217, IMG submission 185933) | Saline lake microbial communities from Ace Lake in Antarctica - Synechococcus sp. Ace-P (PacBio error correction) | ecosystem: Environmental > Aquatic > Non-marine Saline and Alkaline > Saline ...
AAAGCGAAAAGAAGAGAAATTAGTTTTCCCGAATTCTTCCCACCCCTCAGCCGAACACCTGAAAAATCGACCGCGGCGCCCCCCTGGCCGGCCCAAGCAACCTCGGCCGACCAGCCTGAACTTCGGCATCCGAAAAAGCTTGCCCAGCTTGGAAGTTGGGGGGGCGCCTTTCCGCTCCGTGGTTGCGGCTGGCCTGGCGCTGGGAAACAAAGCAAAGTGCTGGATTGGGAGGCCCCCCGGGTTCAATCGGTCTGGCCAGGATTCTGGGGCCCCTGCAGCTCGGACTGGCGTTGCCTGACGCCGCCGCCGCCCGCCTGCTCCAGGGCGACAAGACCGGTCGCAGGTTTTCTGGTCTGGCTCGCGCTGGCGGGCTGGGTGGATTGGGGAGGCCCCTTGCGCGGGGGAAGAGCTCCCGTGCGTTCTGGGGCCCAGCTCAGCGGCTGGAAGGGGTTGGGCTGGGTCCTGCTTGCCTGTTGCTCGGCCTTGATCGGGCGTAAAGCCTGGCCGCCCAGTCGAGGGCGTCCTGATCAACTCCCCCAGCCCGCCAGCCTCTGGCTCTAGCGCGCCGCGCGGGGCCAGCGGGGCGGCCTGGGAGGGTGCCTCCCACGGCTGTCTGGGCGGCCTGCTTGGGCTATCTGACTTGGCTCGGGGCTGGCCGCCTCAGCCGAATCGGCAGGACTTCAGGCCTCCGCAGCTGGGGGCAGCTCTCGTTTGAACCAGTCCGAAGACCATGGCTTGCTCAGGAGCGCGGGAGTTTCAGGCGGCGCCGTGGTGAATCAGATCGCCGCAGGACGCCATTGATCACCGCCGGCCCTGGTCTCCGCCTGTAGCGGTTGGCCAGCACTCCACCGCTTCATTGCAGCCACCGCCGCTGGGGCGTGCCAAAGCTGTAAGAGTCGACAGCAGCCAGGCGCAGGATGTCGCGGTCGAAATGCGGGGCAGCCGCGGGTCAGCGCCAGCCCTCCACACGCCATCGAGGCGCTGAATCGAGATCGTCCGCGTCGTTCCACACGGCCGGGCCCCCGATCGAGGGCCTCCCGCGACGATCTCCTCCTGATCGGCGAGCAATCAGCAGCAGGCAGTTTCCCCAGGCTCCCGCCGAGAGGCGGTTGAGGGCTTGCCTCCGGCAATGGGCAGACCGCTTGCGCAGGTGTTTTCGCGTAACCCCGGGATCTGGGCTTTCGCCACGATCAATTCGCTGTCCGACAGTTGCTGCTGGCGTTCTGCCAACATCAGCTTCCGAGCGTCCGAGCGTTTCAACGCACGTGCGATTGAGGCCTGGCCAGGGCCCTGACCAGCAGTGGTCCGAGGGAAGATCGGCCCGGCGGCAAGGCGGTCGCTTGGATCTGGCCCGAGCATCAGCAGGCAGTTCTCGGGAGACGGATCGACTCTCATAAAGTTAGGGAAGGGCTTGAGCGACTCAGGCTTGGTCGGGGGGTGGAGGAGAAGACAGGGCCGCGCAACTGGGCCAGAATGCTGGAAAAACTGCGGCTGGCTGCCGGCGCGAAACAATCATCGCGGGCTGACGATCCCCGCCGAGATGAATGGTGCGGAAAGCTTCTTCCAACCGAGAGGTCGATGTCGCGCACGAGGTTCGGGCACCACCGCATACCAGCCGTGGTGGGTTGGGTGCCGTGGGGATGAAACACGCTGAAGCATGGGTTTCGGGGAATCCGCTCTGCAGGGCTGCGGCCCATTACCCGGTGACAAAGCCGATCGCAAACAGCCCCCGCCGGGTATTCCCACCAATACAACCCGACGGAAGCGGTGGAATTTGTTCCCCGAAGACGTTTCGAGCAGCTGCTTGAAAGGGTTTGTAGACGGAGCCGGCCAGGGGAATGCGCTGCAGGGTTCCCTCGTCCGGAATAACAGCCAGCGCCCACAATGTTCCGCGCGCAATCAGACCGATCAGCAGGATGCGGCCACAGCGGCACCGACAGGCCAACTCCCAGGTTTGATCAGCGTCCTGGAAGGAAGCGGATTGAGGGTGTTGAAACGGGTTGAACTGTTCGAATCGTGTCAGAAGGCCAGCACGAAACGGCTGAGCGTGGTCGCCAGCCAAGATCGTGGTCGCCATAGGGGATCACCACCAGAAGCCGGCGATCAGATCGTTCTGAGGTCCTGCCGCAAGCGCCCTGCCAGGAGTTGATAGACTTCTCGGACTCGATTCAACCAACGGTGAGTCCCGGCACGACCGGCGTTCAGAAAACTGGCACCAAACTAGCCAGCCCATCCGACTGGAGTGTCCTTACAGGACAAGCGGCCAGGGCCACCCAGGGTGAAGGCGATGTCAGGGCGATCGCGGCTCCCGTGCTCCTGTAGAGCGCTGTTCACGCAATGCCGCTGGCCCGTTCTCCTGTTGGAGTTGCTGCTCCATCTGCTGGAGCTGGCGGTCGATGAAACCGCGCGCACGCCTCAAGTTTCTGCTCGGGGTGGTTGGGGCTGGAAACCTTCCGGCCTGTTTCGGCCTGCTGGACGAGTTGCTGGATCACCTCCGGATTCTCGCTCTGCTGCTTGGCCATCTCGAACTGGCTGCGTCGGGCAGGGCCAGGGCCTGCTCGGTTCTGGGCGTGAGCTCTCCCGCACCCGTGATCGTCAATGGCAAATCCCCGCCACGGCGAGGGCGACGGCCAGCACGGCGGCCCAGCGCCATCACCAGCCAGCGGCAGCGGTGTGCGGTCTGATCGGATGGTCGATGGCCGGGAGCCGAACAGCATCAATAAAGTCCCACCAAGGCATGGGCGCCTGGCTGACAGCCGCTCCAGCACCACCTGAACGAAGGGCGCTCGTCCCAGTTCGCCAAGGGCGGCGACGGCATCCACCTGGAAACAGCAGCAACGACCAGAGTGAGGCCAGCCAACGCAGCAGATAGCCGAGACGTCCGCGAGTTGCAGTGGTCACAAAAAATGAATGGTGTACGGGAAACTTTTACGGAATGAGCTCGGAGCCCCCCCAGCCCCGGCCAGCCAGCAGTGCCCCCCGGCGGCGCCACAGAATCGATGGCGCCCCCTGGCCTTGCTCTGGAAGCGGGAACCGCTGCCCTGGGGTTTGAGCCGGTCGGTATCCGCCGCCGTGCCATGGCGGGGAGAGGTTGCGCTGCGCACCGCTCGCTGCAACGCTGCCTTGGCGGCAGGCCATCAGGCCACGATGAACCTGGATGCCGACCAAGGCGACAGCGGTCGAGGACCCTGCTGCGAGGGTGACCCAGCCTGCTGGCGGTGGGGGCTGAAATTACCACGGGCCGTGGAGCCGGGCACTCAGGCAAGCCTGGCGGGCGCGCAACGGCTGGGGCCGCGACTAATCACCCGGCTGATCGATGGCCGCTGCGTCGTTTGGGCCGCTGGCGGAGCGTCATCGGCCGGGGGTGCGCTGGCGTGTCTGCGTCGATAGCGCACCGCTGCTGGACAAGGCCTGGGCCGATAGCGGTCTGGGCTGGATCGGCAAGAACGGTCAACGTGATCCAACCGGCGTCGGGGCTCCTGGTTCCTGATCGGCCACCTGCTCAACCAACCTGGGAGTTACCGGCGCGATGCTCCGGCGAACCCCTCGCGGGCAGCTTGCAGCCGCTGCATCGAATGCCTGGCCCCACCGGCGCATTGCCGAACCGTTCGGGTGGATGCCCGCCGCTGCATCGCCTTCACACGATCGAGAACCGCGATGCGCGCTTGCCGCGGAGATCAGCGCCGCGATGGGCCCTTGGTGCCGTTGCGACATCTGTCAGGACGTCTGCCCCTGGAACACCACCTTTGATCAGCCAAGCGTCCCGATCTTGCAACGAAGCGTGGAATTGCTCCCGATCTGAAGGCCGAAGGAGGCCCTGGGCTGGATCGATCAGCACTGGGACAGTCCAAATGCGTGGCCTTCCCGCCCTGCCGCCGCATCAAGCCCTGGATGTGGCGCCGCAATCTTGCTGGCTGGCCGCGGGCGGTTCGCCCCTAGGCCTGAATTCGAAACGAATGGCACATGGCACCCCGCGCTGGATGCAACTCTGGCGGCTGCGCCCTGGCCCTGAGTCTGCCACGGCCGGGGTTGTGGCTGCCGGCCGCGGCGCGCGTGCCCTGGTTCCCTACACCTTTTTGCCCAGTTCCAAAGGAACTGGAATCTGCTGGTTAGCATGCCCAGCCGCCTCTCGCCTGGTTGCGTCTCGGCAGGCCCGAAGATGCGGCCCGGCTGGGCCAGCTCTCACGGTCCAGTTGCGCCGGACGTATCTCTGCGGGGTTTACTGGCCGAGGCGCAGTTGCGCAGGACCAATACGGCCTGGCCACATTTCCCTGGCCAGGCCAAAGGAAGCTCGACCCCCGCAATCCCGGCCACTGTTCGCCCAGGGCTCGATCGCCTTGCCGACAAAGGCCAACCGACAGGCAGTCGCCTCCCTGCAACAGGGCCTGAAATTCGATGGAAAGAACGCCGGCGCCTACTTCGATCTGGGGCAACGCCCACCCTGCTGCTGAGCAATCCCCAACGGTGCCCGGCCGCCCTTCGGGCGCGCCTCGGAGCTGCCGCAAGACTTCTGGGAGGCGATAACAACCAGGGCCCTGTGCTCTACGAGCTGGGCCGGCGTGACCAGGGCGATCGGCGCTGGCGCCGTTGCCTGAAGATCAATGCAACGGCGCTGAGCCGATGCTGGCCTGGCCACGGCCTCTGCCAACACCGGCGGCGGTCCCGGCCCAAGAGGCCCAGCGGCTGGCCCAGCGAACCCTGGCGAATCGGAAGCCGAACTCGTGGCTCGATCCTAGTCAGAAAGAACAGCGTTTTGGGGGGAGCGTCCCTGCGCCTCAGCGCCCAGACCCTGCTCAGCCAGCCGGAGCTGAAGAGTGCGTTGACCGAGCGAACGCCAATGCCACCGGCGAGCGACCGCATTTCTGGAGAAGAGGCTGGCGAGGGGGGCCTCCCCGGAAACGAGTAAGCCCCCCACCGAAGCCCCCCAAAAAGGCCGGCCCAGCCCACCCAGACGTGAATCTGTAGGCTTGAGCCCCTTCCGCCCCAAGAAGCACCAGACCCGATGGCTGAGGAGCGCTTCTGCCGATTGCTCTGCATCAGGAGATGCACAGCGCTCCTACCCTCGAGTACGCCATGAGCGGTGACGTGGGCGGCCTTCCCGATGTGCGCGAATGGGCTCAAGCCGGTGCATACGGCGCGTCCTCTTCGCGATGCAGGAGCTGGGGCCTCACCCCCGATCGGCCCCACCGCAATGCGCCCGGGTGGTGGGTTGATGTGCTCGGCAAATACCATCCTCACGGCGACCAGGCTGTCCTATGACGCCTTGGGTGCGGATGGCGGCAAGACCTTCTCCAGCCGTCACCCGCTGCTGGATGGCCACGGCAACTTCGGCTCGGTCGATGAACGATCCGCCGGCGCGAATTGCGCTAACACAGGAGATCTCGCGGCCCCGATCGCCAAACGAGGGCCTGCTCGACGAAAATCAAGCAGCGATAAACCGTCGATTTTGCGCCGAAATTTTCGACGCCTCCCCAGCAGGAGCCCACCGTGCCTGCCCGGCCCCTGCTGCCCTCCTGTTGTCAACGGCTGGCACCGGCAATGCCGGGGCATGGCACCAGCATTCCGCCCACAACCTGGCCGAGGCTGGTGGAGCCCCTGATCGCCGCTGAACGAACCCCGAGCTCAAGGCGATGACAAGTGCTCCGAGCTGTGCCGGACCGTCGATTTCCCCACCGGCGGGAGGTCCTCACCGGCAGTGGTGTGCGGGAACAACCTATCTCAACGCGCGGCAGCATCCCGATGCGAGGCGTGGCCCATATCGAAGGAGATCCAGCCGGGCAAGGCCGCCACCGCCGCGGTGGCCGTTGGATCACCGAGCCTGCCTATCAGCTCAGCAAGGCGGGCTGGATCGAGAAAGGCTGGCCGATCAAGGGTCAACGAACGGCCAAGATCGCGGCATCGGCTGACATTCGCGATGAGCGAGAACCGCGACGGCATGCGCGTGTGGTGGAGGTGCGCCGCGACGGCGATCCCGAAAAAGGTGCTGGGCGAGCCTGCAGCGCCGCACCGCCCTGCAGAGCAATTTCCGGCGCGATCCTGTTGCCCTGGTGGATCGGCACCGCGCCAGCTCAGCCTGCGCCAGCTGCTCCAGGACTTTCTGGAGTATCGGAGCACAGCGATTCATTCGCCGCACCGCCACGCGAACTCAAGCGCACCGAAGACCGCCTTCGAGTGGTCGAAAGGCTTATGCCGGGCGCTGGGATCCCCCCCTGGCCCCCTTGGAAAGGGTATTTTTTTTTGGAAATTTTTCCCGAGCGGATCCAGGCGGCCAACGATGCGGCGGAAGCGCCAGGGCCATGCCTGCAGGTCCACCTCGAATTAACGGAACGCGCACAGGCCGAAGCGGTGCTGCGATGGCTCGTCTGCGGCGGCTCACCAGCCTGGAGCAGGACGGCCTGCCGCAAGGAAGCGGCGACTGGCCCCAGGAACGGGAGCGGTTTGCGTCACCTGCTCGACGACCCGCCAGTCGCTGCTCGACGCGAATGGTGGAAGCTCAGGAGCCTGAAGAAGCGCTTCGCCACGCCCCGGGCACCCGCCTGGTCAGTGGTGGTGATGCCCCTGGTGGCCCAGCGGGCTGCGGCGATTCGGCCTAACCCCCGAACTGGCAGCGCCAGCAGGCCCTTAATGGCCCTGCCGCCCTGACGTCGCCCTGCTGATGTTCAAGCCGACGGGTCAGCTGCCGCATCTCGGTCCCCAGATGCTGGGCCCGCCCTGCCACCTCGACGAGCAGCGCCGATCGGCGAGCACCCTCCCCAGCCCGGCTGATCCCTGCCGATCGCGGCAAGCCGGCCCTTGCTGGCCTTTTTAGTGCCACGGGCAAGGTGGCCCCATGCTAGCGCTGGGAGTTCCGCCGCCCAGCAAGACAACGGGCGGCATTGGAAAAGTTTCTGCCCCGAGAGCCTGGGCGGTGATGGCGTCCGCCAGTTGATTTGCCGCTGCAAGAAACCGCAGGGCAGCCCTCGGCTGCTCAAGCAGTGATGGCCGCTTCAAGCGCCTGCCGATCGAAACATCTTGGAGCTCTCCGGCCGCGCCGCCACGGTGCTGAAGCTCAGGACGGGGATCGAGCCTCTGCCGGGTGGTCGAGTGCGCAGAGGGGGAAGACCTGCTGTGGCCAGCAGCCCGCCGGATGCTGCGCCTTGGTGGTCACCGACGCCACCGTGCCCGTCTGATGGCAAAGACCGGGCCCAGGGGCCTGTGTTGATGGCGCTTGTTGCCGGGAGAAACAATCGCGAGCCGCCTCGGTTCAGCGGATGCGACGTTGCTTCTGGCCAGCGGCATGGCCAGAATCCAGGCGACTGCAGGTCAAGAGTCTGCCGCTTGTGTGAACGGGGCGTCTCGGGCCAAGATCGCGCCTGCGCTTCGAGCGCAGCGACGATGTTGCTGGTGGAATCTGCAGGCCGCCACGGCGGCCGTGTGGCGGGCCGTGATGTGGGCGGGCGCAGTCTCGCGGCTGAAAGGTGGCGACCTGGAGCGGCAGGGCCAGCTCGGGCTCGGCAGCCATGTGCGCTCAAGCCGGGGAGAAATGCCTGTGGCAAGGAACTGGGTGCCGCTGCTCGAGTCGCCCCGCCTAGAGTTTCCCTCCCCGCCGCTGAGCTCTCAGCAGTTGCACGGGAATGGAGCACCTCGATCGGGCGGGCTGGTGCCGCCAAAGTGTTGGCGATCTGAGGCTTGCAAGCCGATGTTGCGCTCACGGCCATTTCGGCGCCGGGTTGCTGAGGGTCTGGCGCCTTTGATCCGCCCAGCTCGCGGCTTCGGTTGGGTTGCACCAGGTTGTAGATGCCGGCAAACTGCCGCAGCACACCCCCCAGCTTCCACCGCTTCGAAGAGCTGCACATGGGGATCGACGCAACAGACGCCGGGGTTGGTCGCGCGAGGCCCTGGCCGCGTCGGGATGCATGTGGCAGGCGTCGTGATTAGGGCCAAGGCGTCAGGGGACGCTCTGCCGTCGCCGCTGTGCCGTCGCTTTGTGCCGGGAGCGCTGGAGCCTGGCCGGCGAAGTGTTCGCTCCCAGTTCCGACCCGATCGAGGAATTCCTGCACACGGCACGCCGATCGGTGAAGGCTCCGGCGCGGGCCGCCCCAGGCGGGGGTTGCCGCCAGAAGCTCGTCGTTTTCTTGAGGGTGTGGCCGCACCTGACGCCCGTGACCAGCACGGCAATCGAGGGGTTCGGGTCCCCGCGGCTTTGGGCCCGCGCCGACCACGGCTCGAAACAGTCGATCAGATCTTTGTGCCAGACCCTGGGTCTGCTCCAGCTCTTCCTGGTGATGGGTCAATCCCGCCGCAGCAATTCTTGGTCGGGCGGAATTCACCACTTCAATGCCGTTTGGCGCTTGAGGACCGGCGCACCGCCCGCCGCTGGTCACCGCCGATCGAACAAACGCTGCACGCAGCCCAAGACCCGTTCCCACCCGATAGCGCCGCGGACGGTGGCGGGCCACCACCAGCGGTAGGGATCGCTGAACGCCTCTTGCGCTCAAGCGGCGGCAGCAACCGTTCCATCGCCGCGATCTCTGGCCCGAACAGGCGGGTGAAGTCCGCTGCGTCTCCGCCAGATCCTGCAAGGGGGCTGCCCGGCGTAAAGCCGCAGCGGCTGCAGCACGGCCCGCAAGCGCTTGGGGTAGGGGCAGCAGCGGTAAAAGCAGGCGCGGAAACTGTTTCTGCCAGGGGCTAAACGCAGCCTCCGGGGCATTTCAGCTTCGGCCGCGTGGCTTTCGAATCAGTTCGTCGTAAGCGCACCCCCGACGGGCAGGCGCTGACGCAGGCCTAGCAGCCAGCAGGAATCGAAATGCCCGCCACCGTGGCATCGAGGGGCCAGCTCTCCCGCTTCGATCGCCTTGAGCATGTGGAATCCGCCCCCGCGGCGAATCCATCTCGTGCCCAGCCAAACCCCGGTAGCTGGCGCAGGCTCGCAAGCAGAAACCGCAATGGATGCAAGGGGTCGTGGCGCTGAGGCTTTCCAGCGGCCGCCGGCAAGATGAACAGCTCATGGTTCTCAGTTTGCCTGGCCGCGGTCAGCACCCGGTTGCTCCAGCCGCGCACGCTGGTGTCGTGAGATGGTCGTCGTCGGCCAGCGCTTGCGCAGATCGACGAGCGTTGCAGCCCTGCGGCAGATCCATGGCAATCGGATTCGATGAAGCGAACGCCAGCGGGCAAGCGATTGGCTCAGTTTTGAAAGTGTTTTGATCTGCTCGGTCATTGACGGCTTCCTGCTGGAGCGCCTCCCAGGCAGGCCGGGTTTCAAGTCACCGGCGCGAACTCATTTCCGCAGGCAGGTGGTCCCCGCCCAACCACCGCGGCCCCCGCCCCGATGCACGACTCACCCGCAGGCCCTTGGCCTCGGCCCTGGCCGAGAACGGTTTGCAGGCTGGCATAGATCGTCACCTTGCGTTGGTGCTTGGATGGCTCGCCGGCAGGATCGAGGAAGCCATCACGGCTGGCCCCTGCCAACATCTCCACCCAAGTGCTCCAACTGAATAGGCCGCGATCCAGCCACGGCGTCGCCGGGCCGGGCCTCGGGCAAGAATCCTCTGGCAATTTTCGCTGGAAGCGGGCACCGCCAGGGTCGAGAATGGCCGTCCGGGCTGTGGCCGGGAACGGACAGCCGGCCCTTGCCAGCAAGCGGTGAATGCCCAGGCCTTGCTGGTGCAAGGTCAGCGCCAGGGGAAATCAGGGCTGCGGCGTGGCTGTCTCAGACAACGAAGAAGGGCTGCTCCCTGGGTGTCCTCGGGCGGAGCCGAGGAGGCAAGGTGCGGAAGAGCGCGCCGAATCTGTTGGTCCTTAGGTTGTGCCTGCGGTTGCCAAAGATCAATCCGAGGATGTGATGGATGTGCTCGGCGATGCGCTGCTTCTGCCCCGTTGCTCCGACAACTGGCCGGGCCGCTGGCCTGCAAGAGAGGCTGCCGAGCCGCCGCCTGAATCAGCAGCAACATCAGGGCTGCAAACGGCGGGCATTGATGCGAAGCCGATCCAGGAGCTTCGGTTGCTTCGGTTAACCCATCGGCATTGGCGCCCAACGGAGTTTCGGATCCAGCGGTAAGGAGACGTTCGGCCAGCCCAGGATCAGCAGCAGCTGAACGGCACACTCCAAAGGCGTGGATGCCGATCGTCCAGCGGCCCCCTTTGGGGAGGGGCCCAAAATTGGGGGGGAAAAAAAAACCGGCCCCCCCCCCCCCTCAGGCCAGAGTTACAGCGAATAGGAGATCACCCGAGGCGCAGCAGGAGCGGCCAGTTCAGGACCCGTCCCAGGGCGATTCTGCTGGCAGGTTGTGATCAGGGGCGGCGGTGGGCCGCCGCACGCTTGAACCAGCATTCGGGATGGGGAAGCGGGCGTCCCTGTGGCGCCAGGGTCCCCCGATCAGGGCGGAACAAGGACCCCCAGGGCCACCCGTTGCGGATGCCGCTGGCCTGGTCCGAGTTTTTCCGCCGCTGGCTCTCCCCGGCCGGTGGCCCAGCAGGCAGCCCAGCGCCAGTTTCCCAGACACTGGCGCCTGGCAGGAAGAAGGCGGCGGATGGATTCCAGCTGCCTCTGGATCAGGACAGCAGGAAAACGAAAGCGCGGCCAACGACGGCCATGGCCAGGGCGGAAAACGCCGGCGACCCGGAGCGCCTGCTCGTCCCGAGGCCGAGCTGCCAGGCCCGCCAGGGGAAAGCAGATTAAAAACTTGATATCAACCCCTTAGAATACCAGGTCTGGTGAAGGTGTTCAGCAGCCACTGCTGCCGAAAAGTAATCCGTGCCTCCTGATAGAGGAACACGTTGGAGCTGACCACTCAAGCGCCAGAAAGACCGGTCCAGAGCGAGGCGGTGGGATCGGGAACCACCAGGAGCAAGGTCAGCAAGGGCTGTTGACATACCACACAGATCGCCAGGGGCCGGCAAACCAGCCGCTTGAATGCGCCGCCGTAGAACTCAGCAGAAAGGCCCCCGATTGGCGGCGGCTCGCTTCTTCCTGGATGGAACGCGTGATTACTAGCCGGAGATCACGAAAAACAAGTCCAAAACCCGATGAAGCCGCTGTAACAGCGCTCCGTTCCCGTGAATTGACGATGAACGGCGATGATCGCGCGGCCCCGCCAGCCGTCCGATTTCGCCTTTGCCGGCTGCTCTGGGTGCTGGGTCTCCCTGATCGCTGCCAGTTCGCATGGGAGTGCGACCTTACCCAAAGGTGGGTTGGCTGGCCTGACTCTAAAGCTGTACCGAGTGCTGATTTTCACCCGCCTCAGCGAAGCCTGAGCAGCTCACTACGGCTCCATGCCGTGCTCCATCAGTCCGGGCGAGCTCGTAGGTGACCTGGCCACTAGCGAATAAGCGCCGACCGAGGCCTGCTGTGATGCCAAGGTCGGCGGCCGTCCTGCCAGCACCATGAAACTCCAGCAATGATCACGCCCGAGAGGAATCCACCGAGCCGGATTGCATCCGATCGAGGCCGCATGTTTGGGTGCTGTGCCGTGGGTGGCCTCAAAGATCCGTCGGAGAGAGATAGACAGCCGATGTTGGCTTCCCGGTGCCATGCCGAGGCCGCCTACAACCAGGCGGCAGCGGGCCTATCGGGTGTAATCGCCGTGAGGTTGAGGGTGCAGCAGCACCGAATACTCTCTGGGTCGCCGGGTCTGGATCTGGCTGGAAGATGCTGTCGGCGGATTCGTCACTCGGACCAATCCAACACCAATTGTTTTCCAACTTGGCCGCCGCCGTGCTGGCGCCCGATCGCCGCCAAGATCACCCCGTCCACCTCCCGCATCCGTTCGCCGCTTTCTTCTCCGGGTGTGAAGACCTGTCGTAGCCAGGTTCGATCAGGCGGGCATTGGCCTCGGAATGGAGAGAGAAAGTCCCGAGGATCCTGGCCAGGTTGCCCAAAGACAGCTTTCCCGCTCGTGATGCACCTGATCCGGAATCGCTGTGGCCAGTTCAATAGAAGTCACGGAATGGCCCTTCGGTGAATTTCATGATGTTTGCCTTTGCACACAAGGTCACGTGGCGCTTGTTGCCCTCCAGGCCAGAGCGTGCCTGAAATCGCCTTGCCGCAATGGCGCTGGGTGCCGGTTCTTCGCTTGACAGGCCTGATGCCGGATGCCGGAGGCCGGCAGGGATGGCGGCGCTGGGCGCCAATTGCCGTGGCCGAATCACGGTGTCGTTGAAGGTGGGCGATCAGTTTCGACGCAGACCGGATCATCGGCGGCCCCACTCGATCCCATGTAGATGTCCTTCGTGTTCTCTCCTGTAAACGATCACATCGAGATCCTCGGCGTTTGTGCGGCTTGGGGGTGCCGGCGTAGTAACGGCAGGGGCGAACACAGCAAAGGAGGTCGAAGATCTGGCGGCAGGGCCACGTTGAGCGAGCGGATGCCAACCCGCCGATCGGGGTTGGTCAGCGCCCCTTGATGGCCACGCCCGTAGGCCTCGATCTGCCGTCAGGTGTCCTGGGGCAGGTAATTGATAGGTGCCGTAGAGCTCGCAGGGCTTTCCGTCGCCGGCGAACACCTTGAACCATTCGATCCGGCCCGTTCGCCGCCGTAGGCCCGCTCCACCGCCGCATCGGCAACCCGCCTGGGTGGCGGGCCAGATGTCGACGCCGGTGCCATCGCGCGGATGAACGGAATGATCGGGTCCGCTGGGGCACCAACGGGCTTGCCGTTCTCGAAGCGGATGGCGGTGCCGCTGCTGGGGGCGGTGAGCCTTGTCGTACTGGGCGGTATGAGGCGATCACCATTGGCGTCAAGCGGGGTTGGAGGCGGCAACCAGGGAATGACCCGTGGTTTATTGACGACCATGGCTCACGCGGCCGCGAGACGCTGCAAGCATGAATCGGGTCGCGGAGCCTAGTTCAGCCCGATCTGCTTTTGTCTGCTCAAGGAAACGCCAATGAAGCGGCAGACCTGGCCCGCCAGTCCTGAAATGGCCCAGGCCATCGCCTCGGCGGCCGCCCTGTTTCCGCCTCCACTTCCCTGAATGCCCGCGCCAATCTCACCCCCTGGCGCGGACGATCCCCCCTCAACCCGTGAAATTCGGGAGGAGGAATCCGGTGGAACCTGGCTTTCATTTCCCCGGCTGGAGCCCCCGCCTCCAGTGGCGCAGCTGCTGATTCAGCTGCGGCTGAGTGAAGCCCCCCCCAGGCCGGCAGCGGCGGCAAGC
>Ga0163217_1009207_pt1 | contig 13130 bp, 13 predicted proteins | sample SynspAceP_FD_185933 | JGI IMG/M metagenome (GOLD analysis project Ga0163217, IMG submission 185933) | Saline lake microbial communities from Ace Lake in Antarctica - Synechococcus sp. Ace-P (PacBio error correction) | ecosystem: Environmental > Aquatic > Non-marine Saline and Alkaline > Saline ...
AAGAGAAGATCCCATAATTTTCCAAAAGATACCCGTACCGGTTTTCCGAGAAAAAGCCTCTTTAAAAATAATAGACATGTTTTTCGTAAAAAACTACTGGCCCTAAATTGATGTTCTGGCTAAAGCCTTTTTTGACTAAAACCTAGTTCCATTAAAAATGGACATTCGCGTATGACCCCATAAAAATAAGGGTATGCCGAATTGGCCAAATGGGGCGGATTTGCATCAATATCAACTCCAACGGATTTCAAAAATTCTTTTTAAAATACATAGTATATTTTTTTTTAGTATGCGGGTGCCAAATAATAATCCCAAAAAAAATACCAAAGTTTTTGAATACATCAAGTGAATTTGTCCTTTTAAAAAAATTGGCGTCCCAAGGTTTTAGCCCTTAAAATTGGCTTGAAAAAAGTGTAAAAAACCATTTTAAACATAAAAAAACATCCTATGGTCTCAAAAAAAGCCCAAGCTTTTATAATAACGAGTTTTTTATCACTTCCAGTAAAGTGGGCAGCACCTCATGTTCCTATTTTTCTGGTCCAGAGTTAAGTTATCGAGTGTTGCAAAAAACGGAATTGTTTGGCACTTTTCCTGCACTCAATCAAGCCGTACAAGTGAGGGGTTTTGAAGAATGGTTGGTTTCCAATAAAAACCAATTAGCCACCTTTTGAAAAAAGAGACTGGAAAAAAGCTGCTCCTTTTGGAGTTTAATTTAATGTGTCATTCAAAACAAAACCCAAAGAATTAAGAGGCGGATCTAAAATTATTGTATAAAACATTAAAAAGGTGGCCTTTAATTATCACCGTTCTTTGGGTGCTGTTTCTCAGGTTGTGGATGCCATTCATAGTTACGGAGGCTTAGTTTTTCATGATATCATACAAAAAAAAGGCATGCGGAAAAAGCCCGCAGAGGCTGGTGTTGACGGATTTAATTTTAGTAGCGGCTGGGAGCCAGGCGACATGCCCAGGCAACCATAATACCCTATGACCCTTAGTGGCAGAATTAAAAAAATTCTACCCAAAAAACCGCTTCTCTCTGGAAATGTAAATCAGTAACTGGAAGAGATATCGCTTCGGCCTGTAACAAATGGGTTGCAGAACCTTTGCCTAATATGGGTACACGCCTTTTAATAAACACAAAATGAAAGTAAGGCAACTGACGAATATCGCAAAACCATGATTATCAAGGCCTGGGCAAGCGATTATTGTATATACCGCAATCTATTTCAGGGTGCACGCAAACACTTTTTAGCTGCTAGTTTAACGGCCGCTGGGGATCACAGCGGAAGATCTAAAGAAAGATGTGAAAAATTAGATTTTGGCAAAGAATTGACCCGAAGCCAAAAGCATGGAAAACTATTTGGTCAGCAGGACAGGGCGTTTGCAACTATTGACAATAGTATTTCGGTTACGGAGTTAGTTACTAGTTTTAAAAAGCTGAGTTTAGAACGGCTATTGAAGAACAAGCCAAAGTTTTTTAAAAGTACATTTTCGAAATAAATGCCACTTATTGCATCAAAAAATACAAAACCTTCCTCTTTATTTATAAAATGGCATTTAAGTAGCCATTTATGCTGGCGTTTTCCGAAAAGGTGTGAATGCTCTTGTTCAAAAAAGGACCCGAATTAGCTTAGCAGATCGATTTTCTTGATGTTAGATTGGAGTTTTTTGGGAAATCTGCCATCGAAAAAGTGACCATTATTTACACTGGTTTAGAATGGCAACCGCCACAACGCCCCTATATTACAGGAAGTGCCATAACAATTTAAATCTTTCATTGACATTGATGTTGTGCTGTTAATTTTAGAGGATGTGGTGGTGAAGCTTAATATTCCTTGTTTTAAGAATCCTACCATTCTGGAGTTACAGAAGATTTATGAAACGCGTTATTCAACCACATTTTAAAGACCAAAAGAAGTATCATGAAATTTTACTTACATGGTTTAGGTTTGGGCGGTAAATTTAATATTAAAATACTTTAGGTGAGCGCAATACTACAACAACCCCGGCCATAAAAATGCGCTGTTGCTGTTTCAGTTCCTTGTGATTTGCATGATTCCTTACAAACAGTTGTTGCTGCCTTAAAAAATGCACGTTTATGCCCAACCGATTTTAAAAAGCGTTTATGGAAAAATTACGTATAAAACAACAAATATTCCCAGAATAAATTTCAACTACTGACATTTCAAAAATTAAAGAATTTAAAAGACTTTTGGATGAGTTTTATACGAGGTAGAGCCCATGGTTTCAAAGATGCCTTTAAAGATTATTACAACCAAAGCGAGTTGTTTTGCATTTTTTGAAAATATTACCATTCAAAACGCTCATCATAAACAGTAAAAAACGATTCTTTTTTTAGGTAAAAAAATGTTATCCGTACCAGGAAGCAAGCCGAAAAGACCATTTTATTTTTAGAAATTCCTAAGTATGGCGGGCCACGTAGGATTTTATGGAAACGGGCAATAACAATTATACCGAAAAAAGAGCTGTAAATTTTGGTATTTGAGCGGCAATTTAAAACCCTAGATTCGTATCTTAGTACTTAAACAAAGATTGGATAGCATGAAAAAAATAATTGGAAATTTTAAGTCTCAGCTTACTAGTAAGCAATTGGTGGTGAAAAAAAAAGAAGAAAAAAAGGAAGGTTTTGAAATGAACCGTACTAAAACTGAAAAGAAGCAACTGTTGAGACTAAGGTTGAATGTTTTCCTGTGGATATGGACAATCAAGGTGTTGGTCCGTATAAAACATATTGTGTTTCCTGCTACTATTGATGCTGATTTGCGCAAAAGGTGAAGTTAAGTACAATGCCGTTTGTACCCACTTTGCCACATGGGCTGAAAACGTATGATTGGTCCGGCATTAGCTTGGGTTTTACGAAAAGAAGAAGTGCTGCTTTGGGTAATGAACATGTTTGAAAAATTCCTGAGGTAATGCTCGAAAGAAGATCGATTGGCAAAGGCCGTTTTTATTAAAAGAGTATAACAATGCACACTATGCTCAATAACAACTTAACCAGACGATGAAACTAGAAAGCTGTTGCGGAGTATTTAAGAACACTAATAAATAGTTCAAAAAATTTAGTTTTAAAACCGCTTTTTAAAGCGGTTTTTGTTTTTATTAAGTTAGCGCATAAGTGTGTGCCCTAAAGGGGTATTTTTATTTCTCGAAAAAAGGTAAAGACCCTCAGCAGTGGTTTTGTTTCTTTACCTTACCGTCTTTTACAAACCTAGTACCTACTATTAGTTTGAAAGAAAAACACAAAGCTGTGCTGAAATTAATTAAAAACTAAGGTGAGTCTAAATCCCTTTCGCTACTTAAACCTATCCCAACCACCTTATAGGTAAGGATGCTTCTTAAAACATTGAACATCAATAATGGCATCCGCGTTTTCTAAAAGCTGTAAACAATCCTTACTAAGTGCCTTTAAATGCACTTTTTTTATTCATCTTTTCGGTAACGTTTCGTGAGTTTTTTCAGGGCCTTCAATACCAGAACATATCGGCTACCCTGCTTTTCTCTAAAATCAATAATTATTTCTTCTGGATCGTTAGGAACATCGAACTTTTCTGTAAACCGCCGTAGTAGAACCAAAAACAATGGCCATAAATTTCGTAAGGTTTTTAACACCGTTGCATCTACACTTTTACGAGCACGAATGCGTTTTGCCATTTTCCCACGAATACATTAAGGCCTGAAATAATGACCCCTAACAAAAACCGGCAATAGCTAAATTGTGGGTAATAGCGGTTATTAAAGTCACCATACCATCACAATAAACATCAGAATTAGGCCATTTTTAAATGTTTTTAAAGCTCGCCCATTCAAAGTACCAATGGCCAACCATAAACATTAAACCTACTAAGGCTGCCATCGGTAAGCGTTTCCTATTAACTTGAAACCAAACAAGATAAATACCAATAACATTACAGCGGCTGTAATTCCTGATAAACGCGTGCTCTTGCTCCAGAGGAGGTAAATTATTAAACTTCTGACCTATCATGCACAGCCACCCATTTCCCCCCCCCCCCTGATTAAAAACCTGCAAAAGTATATGCTGACCTTGTGCTAAACACACTATTTATTCCAACTACACGTGTATCTGTAATTTCATCGATTTAATATTCCAGTGTCCAATAAACTTTCTATAAAGCCCAACACCGGCACAACGATAGCAGCAAAGGGAAAAATTTATTTTAAACGACTAAAGTCAAAGGAAATTTTGGAATAGAAAGTGGTGGAAAACACCTTTTTATCGTTTGCCCGTCTTTCAATAATTCCCTGCAACGGTTCAAAGTAAATCCAAATATTAAAGGCCAATCCATAGGGCCGAAACGAATAACTATGGGCTACCAAAGGTAGAAAGGAACCGCCTTTGTCCCAGTTTTGGCAATCCCCCAAATAATAAGCCATGGTAACTGGGTTAAGTCCTAACATCATGAAAAAATGAAGGCCAAGGAGTAAATCGCGTGGTGTCTTTTTATAAATAAAAATTAGGAAATTGTGCCCATAAAAATAATAATCGCTCAATCCCATTGACAAAGCCAGAAACATTACTGGATGTTGGCATCTAGCCGTATAAATTTACCAAAAGCACAAAACACCTGCTAAAATCTGTAAAACTCCGGCTATAATACCGTCGCAAACACATTAATTTTAAGATTAGTTTCGGGAGTAAAATGCCTGGAAAGTTTCGTTTTAATTCCTAAATTAAACCTCTTAAAAATTACGGCTACAGCACCAGAGCACACCGATACATCCCCTGGCAACGACCACCAAATAATCGAAGTGATTAAGGCCAGAACAAGAGCTGCATACAGACCTGTCAAAGGAGGAAAACCCCGGTATTAAAGGTGCAAAGCAATAGCTTCGGGCACTAAGGCCAAGCCTTACTGTTTAAACCTGAAAGGATTTCGTTTATAATCTACCTTTTTGTTTAAAATCGAATAAATTAAGGAGCTTCTTCCACATGACTATATTTAAGCGCGCAAAAAGTACGTTTTATTATTTTTATAATCTGATTTGCTTTTCATTATTGCGTATAACCTAATGTTAAGGATGAATAAAAATTATACAAATGGCTAATCACATACACTTAGGCTTTTAAAAGAAAAAACACGTATTAAAGTGAAAAATTTATTGTTAAGGCACTTTAAATCTCACCTATGCGTAATTTACAAAAAATATTAGAGATGAAAACTAGAAATTTAATACTTTATTAGTACGCTATTGCTTTTCAGCTATAAACGTCAATGTCACACACGAATGGGTAGGCACATGGAAGGTTACAAAATTTGAAACTATTAGTCCCCTGGAGAGCAAAACGTAACACTACAAAATATAGGAACGATTACAATTTAAGGAAATAATAAACGGGCGAAAAAGAAATGTAACTATCAAGTGGATGGGAATTAAACGAAATGATGGCCAACCCTTTACTTGGGTCACTTCTGAAAACTATATTAGATAGACAGTAGATTCTGAAGTTGCAAAAACTTGGATTTTAATTGAAAAACAAAAAAAGCGACAAGTTTTGGAAGTCCCTACAGATGGTAGTAAAAAAATTCAAAAAGTCCCTTGAATTAGAAAAAAATCGAAAAATTTTTACTTGAAAATATAAACTCTGTGAATTTACTAGAACCTATTTTATAAGGGAACTTAAAAGACTAAGAAGTGAAAATTTTTTGACATCTGTTCAACTATATAGGTGCCTGATGTTTAACTTACTTACTAAAATCAATACGGTTATTAAAAAAACCCGCCTACAAGTTTTGAACTTTGTCAGCGTTTCAACTAACTGAAAAACTAATTTTATTATTTTTTCTGACGTTTTACATTCATCACGGGGTTCTTAACCTTATTCCGCTTTTTAGGTTACCTGATTCTCCATCAGACTTTAAATAATTGAATATAAGCTCTACTTAAATTCGGTACGTAGTACCGCTATTTGGATGGTATAATTCTATGGTTCCATCATTAATTACATACAATTTCAAATAATCTCTCCTAATAAAATCGTAGTCTGGGTAATTGGTTTTTAAGGTCGCATTAAATTAGGTTAACAATCAAAACACTTGATAATCGCCTCAAAATCCCACTGTAGTCTTTGTATACTCCAAGTACCGAAGCATCTATTAGAAGAATTTAAAGAATCACTAGCCCATTTGAATAAAAAAATTGAAGGAAATTTTTCATCAATCAAAATCGTTCAAGCCCCAATTTTGCTCGTATAAGACTTTTTGCCCAAACCGTATACTCCTCAGAAAAATATTGAATGTTGGTCATAGAAAACCATATCATAATCAAAATTACTTCTGGCTAAAATCCTTTTAAATAGTATGAGGTTATTTGAGCTGCTATCAATAATTCTAATGGTGCGATTATTTTATCACAAATACCTCTAACACCCAACCTAACGTCTATATCATGCCTAATTTCTACTGCGCCTCTTATTGGGTAATAGAATTCCAGCATCGATACCAAACCATTTCCATTTTTTTCCGATTTCCCTGCAAAATATTTGTTATTGCGAATAGTACTCGATTCAAAAAGTCCACTGTAAACGCACGTTTGTAAAAAATGGCACTTCTCGGTTTCCCTTTTTGGTGGGCAATTAATATCAACAATACCGATAATTATGTGCACTTCAATACTTGATCCACGAGAAAAAGCAGGTGCTTCAAAAACTCATCGGTTACCATAAACCTCAGTGTACAAGATGAAGCTAATAATCCTATAAAAAAAGAAATCCGAAGTAGTAAATCTGTTTCATATTAAAAAGTTTAAAGTTCTTTTAATAGAAAACAATTCTCCGTGCCAAAGATTTTTAATTTTATTTGATTATCAATATATTTACGATAAATATATTTTAACTAATTTTGTATGATTAAAGATAATTTTAACTTTTTTTTTATAATACGCCTTGGAAGTATGAATAGAGCTACGAAATTTGCTGTTTTAGAGGAGGAAAGTTTGGGCACTGCCATTGTAAAATGTTAACAGAAAACGTAGATACTGTTCATATGGTTTTAAATGCAATGCAGATGCTAATACGAAACATATAGAACCCAAGGACAATAACCCAAACTAATTTAAGTTCTGTAAATTTAAATACCAAGCAATTGATATTAACAGATGAATATTAATTCGCTGGTACCGAGGCGATAATTTTAAATTTTTGTAATTCCGTCTGCGTTTTTAGAAAACAGAACTTAAAAAAACTTAAGCGCTTCTTTAAAAGACCAAAAACTATTTTCTCTGCCATTAAGGGAATTGTGCCTGAAACAGGACGTAATTGTAGGTGAACATTTTCACGAAAAAATATGCATCCCCTTTGAAATATGCGGGTGATTACAGGGTCCTTGGTCCGCCGGAAGAAGTTGCACTAGAAACGTTTATCGTACTTAACCATAGCTTGTCCGATACAAAAAGCAGAAATAGTCGCCGAAACATTTAAGTTGCGAGTACATAAAAACAAAGAATTTCGGATGATATTATCGTACCGAATACGCTGCCATGTTAAAAAACATTTACGCCCATTGCGCTGGAATTGCTCACGGCTTGGGTTATGGCGATAATTTTCAAAAGTTACTGATGAGTACGCCAATTCGCGAAATGAAACGCTAATATAAACCGCCGTACATAAATGAAGCGTATATTAATAACTCTGCTTTGGGGTGAATTTAATTTAGTTACTGGTTTCTCCGTTTTTTTAAGCCCGTAAATAGAATTGTTCCGGAATATGAATTGGTAAAGGCTATAACCGTAAAAAGTGCCATGAATGGAAATGAAAATGGTTGCCGAAAGGTTTATTAATGCGACTAAAAGTGCCTATGAAATAATGCACAGCGCAAAAAGAAATCTAAAACACAATTTTAAGAATGCTGTTTATCAGGTGCTGTAAAATAATGAAAAAACGTAAAAAGATATTTAAAGCATTAAACAGAGGAATTAGATTAGGAGACGATTTTTCTAAAAATTAAATTGCAAATTAATCAACAGCTTTCATTTCTTCAGGAACTCTCGGATTCATAATTTTAAACGCAAGAGTGGCCGGTACAAATTGACAAACTACCATAGAAGTCGGGTAGCCAAAAGGCATTTGTGGTGAGATATCGTGATAATTCAATGATTTGCATACTTTTTGATGATTTAAAAAATGATGATCACTATGCCTGTCCAATTCCATACAATACATTCCTCCTATAACAATGGTTACTATTCCGCAAGAGTGAAATTTTCACGCAACCGCTCATACCTGCCGGAGCTTATTTTTTAACGTAACAGTCCGTAAAATGTTCAATATAATTCACGGTTTCCCCTAACATCAAAAAACCAACAATACCACTACAAATAGCAAATAACACCCCTAATAGGCCGAAAAAAATAAAAAGGCACACCAACATATAGCAGTGAAAATATGCCTGTAACCATAGCATATCGTTTTTATAGAGAAAAAACCTTTTTTCTTCTGCTAAACAACAACTTAGATTGTAAATTTCCAAGCACGTAAAAATATGTCCGAAAAACAGAGGTAAAACCCAAAAAGAAATACGCTTTGTTATAGGCTGCTTGTGGATGGGTCTTCGATGTAGCGGCTTGTGCATGAATGACCAAAATTATGGTTCATAAAAAAAATGCAATGTAAAAGAGGGCAAAAGCAATAGTTTAGCCAAATAACGCTCCTCGTTTTTTGTCGATGTCCCTAATTCCATGAGCCACATTAATTCCATTAGTACCAAGGACAATTCCCAAACTTAACACTAAACAACAAGCTCAATACGTTTTTTTATAGGCATGTGTCGTTAACATCGAAAAGGAGAATAGCCTAAAAAGCCCCAAAAACTATGGGAATATTCAAATAAAGCATCCAAATCGAAAAAGCTTGCTTTTTCCTTTTTCTATCCGTTCTTCGCCCCATGGTTTCGGAGGTGTCGGTGTGGAGCAATACTTCTAAATAGGATCAGAACAAAAGCATAAAAGGGGTAAAAAAACTAAAATAGCCCTTAAAATAAATACTATTAGTGGCAGATAATTGGTAAGGTTAATGCAGCGAGATAACTTTAAAATCTTCATTTGTTATAATTTCTTTAAAAACCAAAAGCACCATATGACATAGCTCTACGTTAATAAAGCAATTATTTGTAAAGAAAATTAATAATCTTTTTGATTAGCAAAACAAATGTTATGCACTCCTAGCATTAAGTGGTCGCAAAATTCAATCCAAACTGATAGCTCCTAAATAAATTGTAATACATAGCGTTTAGATAAGCTTGCGCATTTCTAATACCCATCGCCATTTAAAAACAGTTACACACTAAAGTAGCTTAAAATGCATCAATAAAGTAGCGCAGCCTAAATTTTACTGATGATATCCAATGTATTATGTACTAATGCAGTACCACATGTATTACAATTGCCCAAGCGTCCAAGAACCTCCAGAACAACCTTACTACAGCTATAAATGCCATAATTCCGGCTTGCATTTTGGCAAGCGCGGGCAACAGCAGGAGTAGTTTGATTGGGCAAAAAGGTGATTGTGTAGCCGCTGCAAGGATTGGCATTCGCATGAATATGCCGCGTTATGAGCTAAAAGGCCTTCCCAGTTCAAGGGTTACATTTCCCTGCAAGACCAGCCCCTCCGGCAACAAACCTTGACTCAGGTATAGTGCCAAACACCTACTGCATTTTGCGGAGCTTTCAGCAAGCATTTGGATTTTGGAACGGCTGCCTCTTGATTGATTCGCGCCATTTTTTCAAGATCTAAGTGGTTGTAGGGGTTTCTTCTTTTGGTGCTTTAGGCGCTTTCTTCTTTACAAGAAGATAAATAAAGTACAGAACCTAATAAACTAGGGCATTAATTTAAGGTATTTCATTATGAATTTTAAAATTTACAAAGGAAATGTAAGTTAAGTTTTTTTTACTTCGGTTTTTTCCAAATTAGAGTTCATTATGCAACGTAGTTTCTATTTTTTTAGTATTTAGTGTATTTGAATTGTATTAAAAAACTTAGATTAAGGTGCTAGTTTTTCTATTGAAACTTTGGTGTTTCTAATGGATTCCTATAAAATTGTGGCCTTGTAGTAAACATAAAATCACTCCACCGGTAAATCGCATTTTTCGCTTCGTTCCCTAATTCATCAACAACAGAAATTGGTGTGTATGCCAGCATCCGGTAATAAGGCTACTTCAAATGAAAGTTTTGGTTTTCCTTTTACAAATAAACTGTTACATACCAGAATTACTTTGGTTTCTGGTTTTGGCGGTGCAAAATTTTAAAAATAAGTTTCGTTTTATTGCCCTCGAAATTTTTAGCTAAGATAATTTTACTGGCCCATTTTTTGGGTAAATAAAATTCCATCGCTCAAGCGTATTTACAGCAATACAATCGTTTCGAAAATGGCGGCAGCGCCTTAATACAAGGGATGGGCTTTTTTTATAGTAAAATTCCTGTATGGTGTAAAAACAGAACCCAAGATTCTCAAAGGTTTGGGACAAGTCTTCAACAGAAGAATTTACTCGAAATTGCTTGTTTTTTTTATCTAAATGAATGGTTTGGTGAAACGCAACAAGCAGGAACATACTTCTGCTTTTTAGGAAATATCAAATCTTTTTTTTTTGGAACCATATAGGGCTTTGCTAAAAAAAAGTAAAACCACTTTCAGCACAAACCTCACAGATAACAAATTCATCTAAAGGCTTAGAAACCATTCCGATTCTGGTAATACATCAAACCACCTCAAAACAAAAGGGGGCGGCGCTTGTACACCGTAACATTAAGGCCCTACCTTCACCATCAGCATTTTCCAAACCCACAACTACCACATAATCATTCCGTAACGCCTATGCCCAACGCAATCTTTAAATGCCAAAACTGGTACCCTGTTTTCAAGCAATTTGTTTGCTAGAGTCGTAAAAAACTCCCAAGATTCGTTACCCTCGGGCCGGTTTACTTCTTTCATGGCTTCAAAAAGTCAAATAATACTACCGGCAATCAAAAAACAGTTTTTTTTCGGTAGATTTTGAAACGCGAAATCTAAGTTTCGTTCCTGCGACCAGATTTGGATGGGTAAATTCATTTTATAATATTCGCTTGGAACTGGCATTAAAATGACCAACAGTCGGGCCAAATTTAGCATAGGTTTTACATAAGTCCCATAAATTACTTTCTGCGCCACCGAGGATTAAAGTTAGCCCATAATGATTTGGCAAGTTTTTGTTAACCGCGCTATTCCAAAACATCGAGTTGTCCCTAAAATTTTTTTTGTAAAACCCGTGGAATTGTAATATCCGCAAACCGCAGGTATATTTAAAGACGTGCCAATGCTTTTTTAAGCTTCTATGGCGGCCACTGAAATCTTCATTAAAATTTTCTGGTGTATACCCCCGCACATTTGGGGTGGGCACATCTGGCACCAACATGGGTCTGGGAGCAATTCTCCCGCATCTAACATGGCGGTGTACAACAAGGGTTTTATAATAAAATGACGCTTCCCGTTACTTCGATAGCGTGCAACCAATATTCCACATCTTTTTCATGGAAATTTATCCGTGGCCGTATTCCCACATAGGCCCATAAACTTTTTTCTCGTTTTTACACGTAGTCTAAACAACCAACTGTGCATTAATAGAACTTGGTTTTGTTTAAAATCTCGTAATTCTTTTTTAACAATGGCAATTCTACATTTTGTTGAAGGCTTTGAATCTAAATGTCGTTTGATTACGGTGTGGGGCTGTGTGACGCTCTCCTTTTTTTTTTTTTGTTTGGCGATGTATTCCCTAGAAAAATGGGGCGCTGCATCGGGTAATGTTAAAAAGGCTTTTGAGGTAAGTGTTTTCGAGTTAAGGCCAATTCAATTAAGTAGTTTTTATCTTAGCTATTTTCTTTAAAAACAACTTTTTTTTTAAAATGAGGCGATTTCTTTTCTAAAAGTTTTTGAGTTTGATTTTTCCTGGATAAATTAAAACTGGGAAGCGTTTGGCAAAACAGCTAAGGTGGCCGATTCTGCCAAGAGAGTTGCTTGGGTACAAACAAATGCGCCAAGGCTGCCATTTCTAACTACTACAGCCGCCATAAGGAGCATGACTCGCATAGAGTTGTAGAATTTTTTCTTTTTGAATAACGAAAGTTTCCTAATCGGGTGGCTAAGATAGCTCGATGAAATTTCTCGCCCATAAGATCGTTTTTTTGTTACCTCTGGAGAGGCGAATAACTTGTTGTGTAATGGGTACTCCACCACGAAGCATGTTTACCCTCTTTATAGATTAGACCCTTTGCTTTAAGCATTTGAAATAGGATTAAACCAGGGCATGCTGTAAAATAAAAGCATCCTCAAAATTAATAAACAAGTATTGAATTTAATGTGGAACACTATCAATTTCCCGGAAAACGCCAATTGCCCATCATCATGCAATTTTTGCGCCTTATTAAATTACCCGTTTTTTAACTTTCTATTTACCCGTTGCCGTGGGGCTATCAAAAGTGGGGTTGAGGAAGACAAAATAAATAGGCGATGAAAAGCGCAAACAATAAGAAGCTTTTTTTTTGGGGTTGTGTTTAAAAAAATTGAAAAACCTTGTCTTTCAATTAGTTATAAGTATTACTTTTATTGAAAAAATACTCAACGTTCCCACAAAAAACAATGCGAACTTTATAATTTTTGTAACCCTTCTTTAATGCCTTTTTTGCTGTGCTATTAAATGATCAGTATTTTGTTTCCAGTGGGCAATTGCATCTAGACTTTCCCAATAACTACGTTGGATTCCTATTTCTTCACGTGCGCTTTCTAACCTAAAAAGCCTTCTTGTTCCTCCGCGGGCTAAATTTTCCATTTGTTGCGCCATTTTCAATTGCATAGCCATTTATCACCATCAGTTTCTAATGGTGAAAATTACAGCGTAATAGGGAGGTTTAGTGACCATTTTTACTCTATATACTCTTCTCCAAAAATAAGTAACAATCGCTTTCTTTCATTAACACAGACTGTTCCTGCTTTTATGGCGGTAGTTTCTTTCCCTTAACGATATAATGCGGCCAACCATCTTTCAATCAAAGTAAATCAAAAACTAAATCCGTAAGGGCTCTAATAACTGCAAATGGCAATATGCATCAAATCTAATTTTTAATTTTT
>Ga0163217_1086902_pt1 | contig 13129 bp, 9 predicted proteins | sample SynspAceP_FD_185933 | JGI IMG/M metagenome (GOLD analysis project Ga0163217, IMG submission 185933) | Saline lake microbial communities from Ace Lake in Antarctica - Synechococcus sp. Ace-P (PacBio error correction) | ecosystem: Environmental > Aquatic > Non-marine Saline and Alkaline > Saline ...
TGGTTCCAACCACAGTTAACAGGTTGTTTTCTTTCTTTCTGCATTTAGGTCCCAAATTCGGGTAATCCACATCAAAATGCAAACATTTCCTTTATTCTCCCTTGTCGAAAACTGGGGCCATCCAGGTTTTCCTGAATCGGTAATTTGTGGTCGGCTTTAAAAATCTCAGTGCCACAATCGCACAAGTATATACCCTTTTTTTTTAATTTGTAGCGCAATCACTTTAGCCCTGATTTTCCTGTACCTAGCTTGGTTGGCTCACACATAAAATTTCATATCCGTCAACTTGTTTTCCACTGCGGTGCTTTTCAGTCTTTGTAATTTTAAACTTCTTTCCCTTTTTATGAAATCTTTTTTGGGTATAACTTCCTTTCTTTGAGAATTTCCTTCATCCAATAAAGCATCAACGGTCATATATGCAAAATATTATTTTTTCATAATTCTTTTCTTTTGATTGTTTATGACGAAAATGATTTGAACTACCTTTCAGTATTATGTACTGAATTTTAGATAGTTATTGTTTTAATATAATTAAAACCTTAAATCCAAAGTATGAAATAAGGTTCTATTAAAATTTTAAAGCTACTTTTAATTCAACTTAAATCCTTACATCTATTTTCTTCAAACTGCCATTTTTTCTCATTACGTGGTCATAAATTTGATTTATCCAATTGATTCTCCATATCTTATTAAAAGGAACAATCTTAACAATTTGTTATCCTAAAGTGCCTGTATCTAATTTGCCATTTAAAATTTCCTTCAATAAATATTTTCTCTTCTAAAAAGTCTGGTCATTTCTATATTGGTGAATGTTCCTTCCTTTAAAAATGTAATTTGTTAATTGAAACTCCATGCATCTTCACTATATCCTTTAATAATCAACATTCCCCATCAAAACTAATAAACCAAACAAGCTGTCTATTCAAAAACCTGAAACTATTTAAAATCTAAAAGTAAATAAGTAATAATAAAATCACCACCTCAAATCATAATGAAGTTACCATGGTTTGTGTTTCCTACTCAAATACTCCCTTTGATACATCCTCGTCGCATTTTTTCCATTTTGTCCGTTCATCCATCAAAACCGTCATATCCATATTTCCTTCATGGCGCCTTCCACAATAGTATAAAAAAAATAAATCAATAAATTGCTCTATAATAAGGGTAACTTTCAATAGATATTTATTTAGCTTTTTTGTCGGTGTGGTGAGATTTCTATAATTTGTAATGTGTATTTGTGATATAAATTTTCAAAAAGCTTGTCCAAATTTTAATATCTATGACTTTCAAATTTAGTTTAGTAAAACTTACTGTTGGTTTCGTATCCTGTTAAGTAACGTGTACCAAATTTTTCTAATTTTGGGTAGACTAAATAACCTTAATCCATGGACCAAATTAGTATCCCTAATATTTAATTTAACAATATTTTGTATATGCTACACTATTCAATGGTTAGGGTGTAAGCATTCAAAATTATATAAAAGGTTTGACTCATCTCATAGAGGAGTCAAGTTGGTGGTAAGGGTTTACTTATTTTGTGCATGTTTGCTCCTTTCGGCGCGGGTCCCTGTTTCGGTGTGGGTTGCTACCTGTTGAAATAATGGTTATGTGGAAGCGGGATCATCACCTTAATGGTTCGTTGGTACGTAATTCATCTGGTGGGAAGGATTTTTTCCAGTAATTGGGGACATGGGAACTTTTAATATAAAACATTGGTCAGTCTTCCAATTCACGTTATTTCAGCTGGGGGAAAAGGCTGGTACCTTTCCAAAGTTGGTGGAACACCCTCCAAGTGCCCAGCTTCAATTGTTTGGGATCCAAACACGATTGGAAAGCCCTGAACTTGGAAATGAAAAACAGAAGGGAAAAAAATGGCCCTTGGATAAACGGTCCTATGCCGTTATGAAGCTGCATTGGCTCCTGAACGAAAAATCCGATAATGATTATCCTAACCTGATTCGAACTGGCAGTAGATCTATGTGGAATATTTTAAGGAATGAAATGTTACCCATGTGGATTTATGCCCGGATCATGGAGTAACCCGTAATATCCGCTTGGGGATATCAACTAACTGCATTTTGCTCCCATTGAGGCTTCTAGATTGAAACCTGAGGTTTAAATTATTAGTGATACTTGCAACAAAAATGGAATTGGGGTATTTTGGAATTGGGTCCTTCCCATTTTCCAGAAGATGTCACATGCTAGGAATTGACGGATCCCACCTTTATGAGCCACCCGGATAGTAGAAAGAGGATATCACCTTCACCTCAGATGAAAAAGTTGATGTTAATTATGTAGAAGAAGAGGTTAGGCCTTTTTGATCAGTAATGCTATGTTCTGGTTAGATCAATTCCATGCACGATGCCTTAAAGCGGAGATCCGTAGCTTCTATGATATATTTGGATTATTCGCGGAGAAAGAATGGGAACGTCCAATACTTTATGGAATAATGAGAATTTTGGAGCCATTTCATTTATAACGCGAACTAAATGAAAACCGTTTATTCCATTTCGAGGGAATACAAAGATGCAGAGGAATCTACCGTCTTTTTCAATGTTACCAAGCCAGTAGCAGATGAGGCCTAAGGGTTTTGCATGAAATTGATGATGGGTTTGGATTCACGATACTACTGGAAATATTTAAAAAAGGAACCAATTATAAAGCACCATCAAAACGTTAACTTTTAGCGCTACATATGCTACTGAGAATTTTATGCTTCATTATCACAATTGATGAAGTGGTTAATGGAAAAAATCCACTGTTGTATAGATGCCTGTGATTGAATGGCAACAATTGCTAACTAAGATACTTTTGGATACATGTATACCATGCCAGGTACCAATTAATTTCATGGGTGGCGAATTTCGCTCAATCTCGAATAGAATTCAACAAGTTTGGGATTGCAACTGTTGCAAAAAGATTTTCACATTGGTATCCAAAATTCATAAAGACAAACAAACTTTATCAGAGAATCCGGCGCTTCATGAGCAACAAATTTACCCTAAGCTTCAATGGATAGATTATCGGAGACATGCAAATCGTCGAACTTACTAAGAAACGGGCATCGGATCCTAAAAAAATCTACATAGCTGTAAATTCACACCAATCTCACGGAAAATACAAATGGCATTTCCAAAATCCCGCGGCAATTAAAAGAATTTCAATAGCGGATGACAAAAAATACGGCGTACGCAGAAAAAATGGCACATTTGGCAAAAAATTATAAACCCCATTGCAATGATTGATAGGGATATCCGTGAAATCAACTATCCACCAACTGGGGTGTGTCTTTTAAAATGATAATGAAGTATTTAACGGTACGAGTATAAATTGCAAAGCATATCATTTCGGTTAATTCTATGAATGTTGTCTTTTTTTTCGTATTCGCAAAAACTTAGCCCATATTACCATTAGATACTGAACTTGTAAATACAAGGCAAATTATATCCAATACACATTGTGTATCACCGGATAATCATCGGATAAAATGTATTTTCAACAACTTCAAAGACGTTATTAAAGGAAACGTTGGCCGTGATAGTATAATAATTTAATACTACGAAAATATTGAACCCGATTTCTCTATCATCAGGAAGAATTTAACTTAGCGTTAATCACCTAATAAGAAAACGGCAAAGAGTATCTGGATTATGCAAACTTAGGGGCTTGTAATAAAAAAACCTAAGATAACAATAACGGATTTGGAGGGCAATATTATAATGAGGATGAAGCTTGGTTTCATTGAAAAATATGAATTGGTAATTCGGGTAAAATGTAAGATTACTCAAAATGCCGAAAGTTTTTAATAGCTGGCATAAAGCCACACACTCCAACCTCAAAGGCAAGCGGTTAAGCAAATTGGTAAACCGATCAATATCCTATGGTAAAGATCAAGATCCGTTATATAGGCAATTCCTCTTTATTGCTTACATAGAATAAATTCCCCTACGTATTTCTTGACAAACTTTAAAAACCAATTTCGATTTGGGGCGCACAGCGAAGAAATGTAACCAGTTTGGGCCGATGGGAGAAGATAACTATATTATATCTATGACCCCAAATGCCAATTGTCAGGCAATACCAATTAACGGGGAACCGCCAGAAGCCTTCTCCATGTGCGCCAATGCTACCAATCAATCCAAAGGAGCTAACATACCTTTCGAAGCAAACTTTAGGCATTCCAAAAATTTTAGAAAATTGAGAATCCCATGTATGCAATTTATTTGACATAGATTATTGCACGGATTTCAGATGTTTACTTGGGACAAATCCCGTGTTTCCAAATCCGAAAAAATGATTTTCCGATTAGAGAAGAATAAGGATTTAAGACGTAGTAAATGCGAATCCGGGAATTAGAAGATAAGGATTATTGGTCTATCAGAGGCCTGGGAGAATACTATTTCTGTAAAAGGGGCCGAATGTCTTTTATGAAAAAAGGTAGGCCCGGAATCCAATTTTCCCAGAATTTCACCAAAACCCTAAGGAAGGGAATGTGGCCGAGCTATACAGGAAATGAACCGAAATTGTGGTGCATCGCCGTTTGAACGCATTATGAACCAACCTGCATATGAGGTTGCGAACCCAAAACCGCACCTTGAACTCCTGCGGCCATGATTAATGACGGCATCCCTTCGCACGGAAACCCCACAATGTTAGGACAGATGGTTTCGCCGCAACCTATGGGAATTAAAAATACGCTTACCCAAAAGACAATTGTAATTACATGGGCGGCATTGTCCTGGAACCCAAAGGTTTTTCCTCTACAGACCGGCGATAAGTGGCCACATGGAACAACATGATGCCAAATTACAGGCCCAAAAGAAATGTGTAATGAGCGGAATATTCGTTCGTCCGTTCGATATTGGGTGAATGTGCCGGAAAGCCGAACGGCAACTTTGCGAGATGAATCAATTTGGGGGTATTTCCATCCTTTTTGTAGAGTACATTCCAGGAAGATCAATCGGTATCAACGAGCCTTGTCATTTACGATGTACAATTAAGGTAACGTAACGTTAGTTGAATACGAATATCAATGTTGCCCTATTGTATACCATGTTTTTAATAGATAACCCAAAAGGAGTGCCCTAATGTTAAAGGCCATTGTCCCATTGACCAAAAGCAGACCATCAAAACCCATTTAAACGATGAATTTCACTGGGGAGCAAATTTAATATGCCGAACAGGAAACCTAATCCGCAAGAAACGAAGGATGTATAACCTGGTATTGGTATATATATGGACCCAATTGACAGCTGTAGTTGGTGGAATGGAGAAATTGGTATTGCCGATTGGATAAGAATTCCAAATCTTATTAATGAAGGTGCTATATTCCCAAATATCCGTTCAGCAGATATTGGATGAAACAGGAAATAAATGGAATGGTTCTGGACTTTGTATACAAAAACGGGTGGGAAACCTCAACAGTTTACAGACGGACAAGATGGATAGAAGTACAAAAAAGGAAGGTACAGCTTAGGAAATTTTAATTTAAGGGTAACGAAAAGAGCTGTTATCCAACAATTTAAACAGAATGTAGTTTATAACTCTATAAAACCTTAAAATAAATTTACGGACTCCTTTAAAATAAAGCAATTCAGGGAAAAATATTTGATTAAAGGATTAAGCCCTTACAACGGAAATAAAATAAGTACTCATATAAGCAAAGATTTAACTACTGTATGGCACATCTATTGGCGGCGTATTTTTTTGTAAAATTCGTTGAATAACAACAATAATTCTAAAATGAAAAAAGTTTTGTTTAATAATAATTGTCTTTTTTTTTTTTTTTTTAGTCGGGCTGTAAACCAACCCATTACAGGGCACAAAAGTTTTGAACTTTATCCCACAGTCAGCATTTTCCAAACGGCTCTGCCAATACACCAATTTGGATAAACAAGGTATTACCGAACTGGGGGATGAATCAAAACTATACCCAAACTGGGCCACGAATGCAGCAGCGCCGAATGATGTGACTGCCAATGGTATCCCGTTATTAAAAGGGGATAATAAGTTGGAACAATTGGGTAAAGACAAACTGGTAAAATCTTGGTGTATCCCTGGTGAAAAATTGTTTTTAACACAGGAAACTCCCATTTGAAAGGAAAACAGGTTGCTGTTTGTAAATGCATGAAATTGGCCCACTCTTGCCGATCATGCGGCACAGACGTATGAAGCAGGGAGCCCCAACAACAACAGGGAGCCCGTGGCAAGTTAATGTGTAATACAAAATAGGCAAAAGAAGAATATATTTTAACCAAGCTTATGTACAGGGTCCCAAGTTGAATATCTCTAGCCGGAGGCATGAAAACAAGGCCGATAGAAATTGGCTCAAATCTATGCCATAGCTGTTTATAACCCTAATAGCCGGCGTACTCTGGAAAAGGGAATGAAGGCCAACATGAATGGTGCGCCGGCCGGATTTAAGTACAACACCCCTCTAATACACTAGATGCCAAACCCTTTCGGCAATGGCACCTTTGGCTAACAAAAGCAGCCAATTTGGGGTTACCGCTTTCAATCTGTTTTAAATGATATAGAATCAATAAAATTAAAATTTCAAATAACAAACTCATAAAGAACAGCTTTTTTTATATATGGCTAGAACTTCCAATAAAGGGCATAAAAAATTTTGATCTTGGCATATGATTGGGGCAAATTCCGTTATAGCCTGGTAATTCTCAGCCATATTTCCCATTGGTATGGGGAGGCCTTTTAAGGGGGCCGAAAATTGAGAAAACGTAAGTATTTGGGAAAATAGCTAGGCCTCCTTTGATAAGTTATTCACCTCGGGCAGCCAATATGTTATACCATCATTACACCAATTTATCTGGTATTTGCCGATTATTGGGAATATAAAGAGCTTTTCATGAAAATTATACTGTACCTGGGCGCATTTTCTGTATTGGATATAATTGGTTCCTTGGATCATATTATTTCACTCGTTGTTATTTTTGATTGGTGGGTTTGCGGTAAGTTCGGGGGGCATTTAATAACTCTACCTTGCCAAGTAGCCTTCCGGGGACAACATATGATATTAGTGGCAAAAGTTTTCATTGGGTAATAATCGCAGCGGGTATTTTTTGCTATTGTCTAATTTGGCAAATGGATCCATCGAAGTCCCAATTTATTTGGAATTGAAACGCATGCAGATGGTATGCCGAATAAAGCAATGAATATCTGTATCATGGCATTGGTGGATCAGATTGCATCAGACACCTTATTTCTGCCGAAAGGATTTAAAAAGAAGAAAGGATCAAATCAATTCCTAAACGGTTTTTAAGGATTAAAGGGGTGTGGCATCACTTGGGACCCAAAAAACAATAAAACGATATTGGGCCGCATTTTTGTTTAATATGGCGGGCAGCCCCGAATGCTGATTGCGACTTAATTTGGGGAGGATATGAGATCTAGGGATTCGGATTCCGAACTGGGAACAACAAATTAATTGTTAGTATCTGCTTAATTCCAGCTTTGCCATTATGGGGCCCTACCGTAACAGCTATGGCTCCAGAGTTTTCTGTGCAATATTACGGACCTAATTGTCGTGAATGTGATGTGGGTAATGAATTGTCCTATGCTTATTTTTTAACTACACACCTATCGATCTAATGCTTCAAGCTTGTTGGAATCGCCATGGGTGGATCAGGCACTTTCCAGATCAACGATCTAAATTAATTCCCGAAAACCATAGACACGGCAAATCAATTTTTAGTTTTTTAATGAATGTGCTTGGAAAAAGATAGGAATAGTAATCGAACCTCTATATGTTTGCAGCCAATATTTCGTAGAGCAAAGCCATTTTCTACGTTGGATTGTTTTTGTGGGTGGGGGGCATTTTCTTTGACCAGAGTGAATAAATGTCGGTAAATTATAGGTACTAACTATGTTTTCAATGGGGTTTGAGAGATAACCCACCCTACAAATGGTCTTAATTTAGATAATGCGCTTGGGTTCATTAATTTTGGTAAAATATTCCCCTACCCTGAAACTTTACTGCTTCTTTTTCGGGGGATTCCCTCGAAATCATGTACCGAACCCAAATACTTTTGCACTATTCTTTGATTTGGCGTAACCTAACATTTGCCGAACGGAAACTGCCACATTACATTACACAATAAGGTCCAAAGCGTTAATGCCTCCAGATCAGAAATTTTAACTTCAAAATTGACGTAATTCCGGCTTATAAGGCCTATTCCCCTGATCCGGCACATACTGCCTTTACAGACGGGTATCCAGACTTAATTAACGGTTCCAGACCAGACATGGGGGAAGTTTCAAATAATTCTGATTTATAGTTTTTTTCCTATAATATCCTGATCAGATAAATTAACACGGCAATGACTCTCACTGATATGTGTAATAATATCCTCTTCGCCGTGCTTCCAAAATTGATGAATTAGGTTGTAAAAACCTCTTCTTTCCAACCTGATACTAATTTGGTTGCGACTTCCGTATACATAGATCCAAATTTTCATCCCCTTTAAGGGTTATTTTACTTCATTGCCATTCTACCAACTTCAATATCAAAGGAACCAGAAATAGCAAAAGTTCGTATCCCGTGGTTTCTTACTAGAGTAGTCATATGCTCATACCGCTTATTGGTACTTGTTTTCTGAAGCGTTAAGCGCCAAGACCAAAGGCCCAATAGGATATTGTGTTTATTTTCATAACCTAGTCGCTATTTTTTTGAAACCACCTTATCCCCCGTATTCACTGTAATCACCATAGGTTGCCACTGGGTTGACTTCCTGACTAGCCTTTGAAATTGCGTCGATTTTTTCCGGGGCTAATGTTTATTTTCGGGGAAATCATTCCGCTACGCCTGCATATCCGTTTCGATTTCAAAATCGGAAATGATATTCAGAGGGGAATATCCTAACTTTTACATACCTGTTATATTGCGTACTGATTGCCAAGTTTTAGCATCGGCCGCACCATACTCAATTCTACAAGACCCATAGCTCGATTATATCCACATACCGGGGTGGATTATCCCCTAATTTTTAACATTATATAATCGGCCATTGCCCGAAACATTTTTGACTTCCCCGATTCCAAATGCCATTAATCGCACACATAGTCAGTTTTCATGGTTTGGACCGTGGCATTGGTATATCTGCAACGAAATCTAGGTCCCTCTGCTTTTTCAATGGAAATCCGAAATATCGCGGTTGATTTGGCCACGGTTATATAGCCTATGTAGAATTTGGAGATACAAAGATAAATGGGCTACTCGTCCAGCAATTCCCCAATTTCCAATCGCCAGTAATCCGCAATAATTTGGCAGTCCGCAATTCTTTAAATTAGCTCCGTAATCGTTGCCATAGTTAACACTGTTTTTATAGGGACTAACCGTATAATTTTTCAGCTTGCATATTTTACGTGTTCGGAAATGCCCCAATTCCAACCCCAACCTATCTGTTCTTTTAAAGATTGTTGGGCGAAACCAAATTGCTGTTGCCTCAAAATCCACCGCTATCCGATCTTAACTTACGCTGCAACTTTTTTCTTGCATGGTCCCCGGTGGTTTAAATAGAACTCAATTTGTAAACCCTTCTTGGTTCCAACCTTAAAGTAAAACTACCATAGCTATTGAGATTTCAAAATAGCGTCTCCAATTACGTTCAAACCTTTTTAATGTTTCCTGTATACTTCCCTAGTATATCGTTTTGGAACTGAAATTAAGGGGGGTATCATAAACATGACAATATATATCTAATTGTAATATTTCATTTTGTAGTTTTTAAAAATTTAATTCTCATTTTTCTAACACCTCGTTTATAATTAGATCATCTGGGTTTGGAAAATTGGTATCATGGCGGCTTAATATCAGTTTGCTATTTTCCGCCATTAAATAAACCCTTCCATTTTTCTCGTAACGGTAATCCAGTCTACAGTTTCCCATGACTTGTAATCAATTCTGTGTTAACAGGAGAAGCTCACTTTGTCATTTTTTTATTGTTCCCAACTTAAACCTTGCGAAGTAAGTATCGGTTTAGTGATTTCTGGGGGAAATATTGGAAACTTTGTTGCTTGCATATATTGCGCTCAAGCCCCCGGTTTTAAAGGAAATTAGAATACCTAATGCCCAAAATAAATTAGCAAGCAAGCTGCTATGGATAAGGCCTCATCTTAATCAAGTTTTTTTGGTTTTCGTATCACCTCTATCCCGATGGGGTCCTAATTGCCTAAAAACTTGGACGATGTCCATGCATGGGCTCTTACAAATGTCAAGAGTCCTTTTATATCCCTAAATATGTTTCAAAATGGTATTTTCCAGTCGTAAATCGTATTTAATTTTGTCGTCAGGCTTACCGGTGGCCCTAGAAATCAATTGGGCCCTGCAATTGGCATAGCTCAAATTCAAATTATTCGCTTATTCTTCATAATCATACCTTCAATTAAATGTAAAGTCAAAAGGAACTCATGTAATTGGGGTCTTTACAATTCAGTTTCAATCAACTTTGACCTTATTCTATCACACATATTGGGACAATCCATCATGTCTCGGACCTTGTAACATAACATCCAAGATCAAACCTCCCTGGCGTTTTTAATCGGGGTCTAATTGATGAATACTAATTGTTTACAACTATTCCGCTTAGCCAGGCCCCAAAATTACTTCGCCTTTAAAGTGTCCAGTTGTAGTGCTCTTAAAAGCGATCCGCATAACATCCTCAGCAATCAAACCATCCTTTACGATCTATAGAAACATCTGTACATTACCCTTGTAAATAGCGTGTAAATTTCCATTTTTGCGTACGGGGTTATACTAGGCACAATGGAATATTTCAAATCAAATTTGTTTCTAAGCTCAAAAAGGAATTGGTTGCTTAATAGATGAAAGTAATTTAGGGAAGTTCAATTTTATTTAATAAAAAATTGGACTTGTTGGCTAAAGAAATGCCCATTAGAATAAAGCAATAACAAACCATAACTCTCCTTATTTTAAGAATAAGGGATATAGGAGAAAGTAAATATTTTCTGTCATTTAAGACAGAATGACCGAAATAACATAGGCCTACAACAAAAAAATTATACAATTAAACTATGTTCAATACATAGCAATCGATGAGGGATTCGGAATATACCATGAAATGACCCCGAGGATGGGAGGAGATTAACCAATGAAAAGTTACCCGAAACCCTAGCCTATACGTGATTGCCCGGCCGAAAATACTAGGTACTTTTCCTGCGTGGTAAATTCCATTACGCGGCCGTAGGAATAATAATCTATTAAATTAATAAAGATGCCAATAAACGGTCCAAAGTAATTGTGTAGTTTCCCCCAAAAATAGAAACTGAAAATCCAGGTGGAAAGAATCAATAACTAGCACGTAGCCAGAAACCTGAGGTCTTCAAGCCCATGAAAAACACTAATCATTCAGGGAAAATCGTTTGAATAGCCGAAGTACTACAGAAAAGCATAAAACTGCTACGGTAAGGAGACAACGGGAATAAGAACCCTAAAGTATAACAAGAATTAGCGCGATCATAGATCTATAAAGAACTTTCCCTGCCATATTGGAAACCCACAGATCCCCAGTAGGCTCCTTTGCGGATAAAAGATATTCGAGCGAATTCGTTTTTATCAAATTGTTTCTCCAATCTCCAATTAAGTAAAGATAAGCAGAGCTTTAGGAAATAAATCGCAAATCGGGCATTGGGGGGGCACTCCTAAATATATGAACAATAGAGGCTTCAAAGTTGGAAACGAAAAATGACATCAGTCCAAAAGAAACCGATATGGATCAGCACAAGGGAATATATCTTCATCAACAAAGAAGACAATCCCAAGGATGGGGCCGGTATTTCTATGATAAGAAGTTGATGAGATCGGCAAAAGCAAAAGAAAAGTGAGCCAAGAATGGCGGAACATTTTGACAAGGCAATGCAAATCAAAAATAACCCACGTTGCCGATATCTATCAACTAATATTTGATTGTTATTGATTGGCCTGGGAAAACGAATACTCCAAGGATAAATTCGATTAAAAAGGCTCAAAAAATATAGATAGAACATACGGTTTGGAAGATGTAAAGACGAATATGAATATTGGGGCATTCTTAAAAACTTCGTAACGAATAAATCGCCTAATTCTATTTTTGTACGGAACTCCTGCGTTGGTAAAACTTCTTTAGTAAATCGTTGCCGAGCTTGGTAGGGAGTATGTAAGAATCACTGAGACTTAGGGATCAGGCAGAAGATACCGTGGCCATCGAAAAACCATATAATAGGGTCCATGCCCGCCGTATTGTTCAAAGTTACAAAAAGCGGTAAATCAAACCCTGTTTTATTTTGGATGAAATTGACTCAAACTGTCCAATAGCATTCAAGGGCGTCCTTCCTCGCTCCATGTTGGAGGTTTTGGATCCGAAGCAAATCAAGAGTTTCCATGACAATTTCTGGAAATGGGTTAGATCTTCAAGGTTATGTTTATTTGCAACGGCCAATAGTTTAAGGTGAAGAATTCAGCCTCGCCCTTCGTGATAGAATGTAATAATCACGTTGACGCGGGATAACCATGAGAGTAAAAGGTAAAAATGCAGAAGCCTTTATTGCCACAGCAATAAAAGAACGATGTTTAACAACAACCATTTACAAAATGGCAACCTCAATCGGAAAAAAATTGTTGAAGCTATAACCAGGGAATCTGGATTAGTCATTGGAAAAAATACAAATTTGCCAACAGATGGTTCCGTTTAGCTGGCCAAATTCCAAGCAATGGAGAGAGTATAACCTTAAGATTTCCTCTGAGGATATTGACAGGATTTGCCCGGCGCGTATAGGAAGAACAAATATAAATAATGATGTTGCGGTGGATACAGGTTGCCCTGGACCAGTGTGTGGTGATATTCCTTTATGAGTCCATTTGTCAAGGGAAAGGACTTAAAATTACTGGTAATCTGGAACGCGTGAATGAAAGAAGTCAGCCACTATAGCCATGGAATATATAAATCCAATTCGGACAGTAGGTGTTGGACCTGAATTTTCGATAAGTACAATGGCCAAATATTCAGTCCTAAGATCCGACCCCAAAAGAATTGCCAAAGTGCGGGAAATTACTATGCTACCTCTCGGCGCGCCTGTTACCCTATCGACAACCAATCGGTATTTTAACATACTCACT
>Ga0163217_1013915_pt1 | contig 13128 bp, 5 predicted proteins | sample SynspAceP_FD_185933 | JGI IMG/M metagenome (GOLD analysis project Ga0163217, IMG submission 185933) | Saline lake microbial communities from Ace Lake in Antarctica - Synechococcus sp. Ace-P (PacBio error correction) | ecosystem: Environmental > Aquatic > Non-marine Saline and Alkaline > Saline ...
TCGAAAAAGAGAAAAAAAGGAATGTAAAAATAAAGTAAAAAACTTGGAAAACTTCCGGCAAGGAGAAGGGAAAAAAAATATAAATTAAGTGTTTGGTTAAGTAAAAACCGTTTTTTTTTGTGGAAAGTTCTTTTTTTGGTTTTGATAAGCGGCAAACTGCAAGTTAAAGCAAAAACAAACAAACTAAAAGACTAATGATGCGCAAACCCTAAGGTCGCAAAAATAGGCTTTGCAGAGACTCCATTCTATGGTCAAAATCTTTTAAAGTCCGGTCTTGCCCGAGGAAATACTGGTTGAACTAACCAATATCCACCAATATCCTGGTAATACAAATGACTGGTGTAACCACAAACTAGTAAAAACAATAAGTGACCAAGCAGCAGGCCAAAAGGCAAAGTGGGCCATACAAGTAACAAAAAATGTTTGCATCATATCGAGGCATGGATGGATTCAGTTAGCGATATCAGCACTATCGTGTCCATAATCCCAAATAATACCCGTAGTTGGATGATGGAAAGACTTAAAAAGTTTATCGGTCGCCCTTCAAGTCAAATGTTCCTTAGTAAAGTACTTTAACAAAAAATGCTGCTTACCTTTTTCAGTAGATGCAGCAGAGCAAGGCAACAAGGTCAATGCAAAAAGTGCACCTTAAGTTTAATTATCAATTAGCCAGTGGCAGGAGGGCTTAGGCCTTTTCATGGTCTTTGGCTGTTTTTGCCCCGAACGATTAATTACTGGTCACAGAGCGCAGTTGGTCATTTAAGAAAATAATCAAGGGGCAGGTAAGCGTAACCGATAAATGGCCCTACCAGAATATGACATCTATGAATAAAAGTCAGGGGGGCTTGATTAGATGTGGTTTTGCATCCTAACTTTTATACAAAATGGCTGGATTTATCTGAGTTATGCCGCAGGGACGGATTGAAAAAAATGCACCAAAAGTCGATGAGATGCTAAATTAGATGGCGTAACATTTAACTGAACAGCAGGTTTTTATTGCGGGTCCACACTGCGGCTAAGATACCCCAGTGCACTTTGCGGGGGCGCATGGCCTTTTTTTGCCTGATATGTCTTGCTGATCACCAGCGGGCGATGGCTTGATACCGGAGCAAGCCGCAACGCTTAGACAGCCTGTTGGGCAAGATTATTCGAATTAATGATGACGGACAGTAACCACAAACAATCCCATTTTATGGACAAGATAAGATGCCATTGGCAGAGTCGGGTGGCGCACGGGAATGCCCATAGCGTCGGAGGGATTTTAAATGTATTTTTTTTTAAATTCCCCTCTGTGGGCATCGAAATGCACAAGGTCAGTCTAGTGATGCCAGTGAGAAAACAGGTGTTCTCGAACGAACACGGACCTGCCGTGGGATAGGTAACATAATTACGTCCCGGCCAATAATTATGGCTGGCCGTGAATTACTAAACGGACTGGATTATTCAGGTTGCTCGTTTAGCCCATTTACCGAATACCCTGGGAAATGCAACACCGTGGCTTGATGGACTCCTTCTATCGCACCCTCCTCATTGGTTGTTTTTATGGGTCCATGTACTAATTTAAAGGTGAATCTATTTAGTGACAATCCACTTAAGTTTAGGCAAGTTTACCGCTTGCATGTCGAGGGAATAAAGTAATCAAAAACAGAGCCGTATGTTTAAAGTGAAATTGGCAGACGACTTGCGTGATATTAAAGGTGCATTCTTGATGGCAGTTTTTTTATACTGATCCGATAGTGGCGGCAGTGGCGAAAATTTTACGGAATTTCTGCTCAGCCCTAATAATAAATAACTGAAATTGGTTTAAAAACACATAATTTCAAAGCCTTATCACAAAAAATAATAGTGAGATATCAGTAAACAAAGGACGAGATTAAATTTAATTTTCACAGCGAAAGCTTTGTAATGTTTGACGTTTATTCTAGCCTCCAAGATAAGTAGTACGCGAGCAACCAAGAGGATCGTATAGTGTTAGAAGAATATCGTAAATCACGCCTTGCAGGAACGGAAGCTAAAGGCATTCCAGCTCAAGCGTTCAAATTGCATGAGAATAGCCGTTGGTGTGAGTTGCTCAAGCACCGACCTGCCGCTGAAGAAGGGTTTTTTACTTGAGTTACTTTCTGAGCGAGTTTCCTCCCGTGTGGATGAAGCGGCCTTGTTAAAGCCGGGATTTAAGTGCCATCGTCAAGTGAAACCAATGCAAATTGATCTCTAAAGATGCAGCCATTCAAGTATTAGGTAAATATCGCACGGTGATACAACATCGTGCTTTGTTGATGCTTAGAACGAATATTCGAGCTAGCTGAATTAGCGAGTGAAGAGCTTGAAGAACATACTGTTAAAGTTCGAACCGATCCACGATGTAGAAGGATAAAGGCAAAAGCAGGACAAGCAGATTTGCAAAAGACGTAATAGAATCTTGGGCGAAGCCGATTGGTTTACCGTACAACCTGAATTAGCTGAAAAAATTAGCCGGTTAGTGTATTTTAAAGTCACCGGTGAGACTAATACCGACGATTTATCTCCAGCGCCTTGAATGCTTGGTCACGTCCTGATATCCCTTTGCATGCGCGCGCGCAATTTTTAAATGACACTGGATGGCTTAACACCTGAAAAAACTACGGTGGAAGTGGTCCCATTAAAACAAATCGAAGACATTACAAGCCAAGGTTATCCGTTTGCTTTTTGTGGGCGACGTAGTCGCACAGGCTTTCACGTAAGTCTGCGACTAACTCGGTATTGTGGTTCTTCGTGAAGATTGCCTGGCGTACCGAACAAACTGGCGGTGTATTTGTATTTCGGGTAGTTAAAGTCGCACTATTTTCTTTAATACCATGGAAGAATGGCGTGTCTTATAATTTTGATAGCCTGACGTAGAAAAAATGAATATGGGTGAATGTGATCGAATATTTCCCTCCTGAATAGGTAAAAATTACCATCACTAAAAACGTGCGAAGTATTAAGCAACCTACCGATATACAAATCTAAAGTGTTGTTAATAAGTTTAGCCGCTTGGTGGCAGTATTAATCTTATATCGGTCGTGGTTTAACTGATAAAGCGTGAGTCACGTAATTACCTGCTAATGATAAATGTTCCGAACTGGCAGCCGGTCGACACTAGGCAAGGGTTATACCTTGGTCACAGAATGGTCCGGTAAAGCCTGTGGTGTAAAAGGTATTCGTCCTGGTACTTATTGCGAACCTAAGATGACACAGTTGGCTCACAGATACACCGTTCCGATGACTCGTGATGGAATTAAAGGTCTAGCTTGTTTAGGTTTTAACTGCTGATTTAACCATGCAGTCAATTCTGTCCAATCCGCGGCGTATCCAAAACTATTTGATATTGAAACTCAGCATAGCCTTACCGTGAATTTCATTGAAGTTCGTGGTGGCGTATCTTTGCGTCCAGGTGGACGGTATTATCCACGTCGTGTTGAAACCGCATGTTGTTGTCCTGATAACTGTCGGTACTCGGTGGTGACTCACACACCCGTTTCCCATGATTTCCTTCCGCAGCGGCTTCTGGCTAGTGGCTTTTGCTGCGCACAGGTGTTATGCCTTTGGATATGGCCTGAAATCTATCTTGGTCGATTTTAAAGGTAAGAATGCAGCCAGGTATCACCGTTAGTGACTTAGTCCCTGCCATGTCCTTTATAACGGTATAAAGGCGGTTTATTGGACTGTTGCCACAACAGGGTAAAATCATGCTTTCTCTGGAGCGTATCTCAGAGATTGAAGGTTTACGATGACCTAACGATTGGCAAAAGTTTGACATTGTCTGATGCAAGATTGCTGGAACGTATGCTGGTACCATCAGTTATCGCAAGATTCATCGCTGAATATCTACTTCTAACATCAACATATGTTACGTTGGATGAATCCACGAAGGTTATGCGCGAACAAGACGTACATTAGAGCGGTCGAGCTCGGTAAGATGGAGAGTGGTTAGCTAAGCGCAGAATTACATGGCAGCCTGATGCGATTGCGAGATATGTGAAGGTACTTTGAAATCGATTTGAACGACATTAAGAGCCCTGATCTAGTGCCTGTCCTAACGACGTCCAGATGATGCCAAAACCTGTCTGAATTGCTGTGACAAAGTGGGACGAAGGTTGATTGGTTCTTGTATGCACAATATTGGTCAATTTCGTGCTGCTGGTAAATTACTAGAGCAATATGAGGTACTTGCCTACACGCTTGTGGATGTCTCCTCCTACTAAGATGAGAAGCTCAGCTTAAAGAAGAAGGTTATTACAACATCTATGCTAAGTGTGGGTGCGCACTGGAAATGTTCGGCTGTCACTGTGCATGGGTAGACCAAGCACGTGTTGAGCGGCGCTTACGGTTTGTCTACTTCTAACCCGTACTTTCCTAAACCGTTAGGTGATGGCGCAAATGTTTAATGTGTGTTCAGCTGAAATGGCTGCAGTCGGGTGCTTAATTCGTGGGCAAGAATCCCAAGCGCGGCGGAATATTGGGAATACGCCAACAAGTGAATCCAGTCGGTGAAGTTTCGTTATTTGACTTGACCGCATGCCATCTTTCAAAGCTGCTGAAGAAGAGCGAAGAAAAATATATATCTACTTACAATTGCCTAATAACACCCTAAGTCATAAAGTAAGATCAAAGCCGATAGGGAAACCTCCCGGCCCTTTTTTTAATTACGTGACTAGTAGTTCGTTCGCCAAAGGAATCTGCAACTACATGTTGCACAAGCTTATTATCAGGAGTGCCATATCCCGCAATATAACAAATGGGTTGTTTCATGTAAAAGTTTAAAGCTAACTACTGGAATGTATATTTCCGATTAACTGAGTGCGCCCTATGAAATTTCGTTCTGTTTTTACTTGTCTTTTGTATTTTGTTTAGTAAATGCTAAACGCTGAGACTCTATTTCCCAATGTAAGTGATAGAATCAAGTATCAACCTTATTCTGAATCGCTGACATTTTGAGTTGCGCAGCCAAGGTCTGATGTACCGTAAATCGATGTGCAGTGACTCGCCGGGATGTTATTCAACTCAATCAGAATTAAACGGCTGGTATGTGGGATGCGTAAATACCATTTATTCCCTAGATGTGGCTTCATCCGCAAATGATGGCACGAATTACAGATAGTCAAGGCCATACACCCCATGACGCAACTACCACCTACCTCATCTGAAACGTCCTATTGCCTGGGAAATGATCAAGGGTTGGTTCAAGCGCATAATATTGTGGTCGGTGGATAAGGTGTCTATTTCAAGAAACGCGAGTAAGGTTTAGCTACTACCTCAATACAAGCCGCCCTTCGGTTATTTAATTTTAGCACCAACCAGTCAAGCACCTAGTCTGTAGTTAAAAGTTAAACACTTTTTTAAACTATGGCTATAACGTAAAAAAAAAAGCGTACAAAATCAATTTTTAATTTCTCTTGGCAACTAAAATGCTATTTTATCGCCCATTTTGTAAGTCAATTTTTTTAATTTAGTGAGGAGTGGAATCGTTTTGAATGTAGCCCAAATTTTGGCGTACCAGTGGTGCAAATTTTGCCGCCATGCAAAATTGCGCAAACATAGTTAAAAGTAACAAAAAGACCAAACTTGTGGTAGTTGATGCCTCTGCTGGCGGTGACGAATTTATTAGTTCGATATTGGCTCACACGGCCATGACACTTGAACAAGTATGGCAAAAATAGCACTAATCAGTGACATTCTTTCAATTTTGGAATGCTTTAACAATCTCGCAAGATGGTTTAGCGATAACTAGCTGAGTTATTAGATTCGTTGAAAGAACTGGCACTGGCATGAAGAGTTATTACATCGCCCTGATTTGAAGACGCCTATGTCTACAATTGCAAAGATTGTCTTCGTTGTTGTTTAGTGCCGTATTATAGAGCAAAATGGCTTTAAAGCAGGAAATTTCGATGTTAGAAAAATACTGCGAACCGATACGAATTTGGTCAGGCTGGCCCAGTCTTGATGAAATATTCGTCATTAGCCCCAAAGCTTATTATTGCGCGAACTGGCAGTCCAAAGTATTGGTAACTAAGGGTTTATCGTTTCAGACCACAGATGGGAATACGACCTAGCCTTGGGCCGTGGTGGCTTCTGAATTTCAAACTGCCGCCTTATTGGGCCGAAGCCATTGGATGCAGAACCTGCGAAATTTTGGACCGGATGTTTATTGGGGGTATATACTTACCGACCCACCGAATAACCGCCGCAGCCAGAACCCTTACCAAGAATTAAGTTTTGAAAGAAGCTGCAGAAATGGTACCTTTGGTGCAAAGTATTAACATCCGGCAACGATGGAACCAGCCCTTAGAAAAAATATCAGGTTTTTGTTGGTTCAGTAAAGAACCTGAAAAGGGCGAACGTGGATTGTGCGGCGACTGTAAAACAGAGCCTTCCTTTACCGGGCTATTACCCGTCGAAATGATCAGGTTAGGGTACCGTCAAAAACCTAAAGGATGAAGGTTCGCGTCAGGGTTTTTTACAAAAGTATTTTACTTCATTGCGACCAAGCATAAGGTTTGAGGGTGTTGGATTTGTGACAGACGCTCGCGTGAAATATTCATATCGGTTGTCACGGATCAGACAAACTGCCACCAAGACGCTGTACTGAGCAGCGAAGAGCCGTGACACATGAAGAATGGACAAGATCTAATTTTGTAATGTATGAGTGAGAGAGTATGAGATTACGAAGCTCTGAGTGACCGGTGGTGGGTAAGAGTAGTGTTGCGTAGAGTGCCGCGGGGTATAACTGCAAAAGCACAGCATGTTGCGGGTCTCACACAGGAGATACACAGGTTTGTAAATTTGTTTACGGGTGCTTAATCCACATAATATGTCATTTTTCTAGTGTAATGACGACAGCATCCGACGTTCGTCAACGGTTTGGCATAAGGCTTGTGTCGAGAATAAAGCTAATATAAGCCCGTGCAACTTTACTTAGAGGCGACAACATGGTGAAGCAAATAATTGGCGTATATCAAATTCACCTCTGAGGTAAAGTATGTTTGTCCGTTAAACAGCTAAAGGTTAGGTTAAAAAAACCTGATGGCGGCTTTATTATTGGTGTATGCCAGAACAGGACCATTCGCCGAATTGCATTACTGATACAGATGATTGGCTCAAACGACGATAAAGTTTAAAATGAGTACTTATAAAAAACCGCCAATTGGGCGGTTTTTTATTTAATGAAAAAGTTACAGCGCTAAATGTTGAAGCTCGAGTTTTGTTAATTCTTCAGCCACGAGCCCTTCTTGGACTCGATCAGATGTTGATGAGCCGCTCAACAGAGTTGCCGTCGGCAATCCAGATGTTTTCTAGGGTTTACTGATTTCGAGTGATACTAGTTTTGTTCTTTTGCGATTGTTCATTTGACTACTAGACAGCGTAGCTTTATGCACAGCGTCAGTAATTAAATCTGCAATGCTCGGTAGCTTTTTCTGTTTGCAGTACACACAAGGTAGTTTGTTCTTACCTTGATTCATACTTGCAACCGCTTTTTTTCAGCGGCCCGCTTGCAAGTACTTCACTCATCGCAATTAATTTCTGAGTCGACTTTTGTGTGCCGGCTAGCAAGGTTCTAACTTCATCAGCAATAACCGCAAAGACCCCTGCTTGCTCACCGGCTCTTGCTGCTTCAATGGGCCGGCGGGATTTTAAAAGCGAGCAAGTTTAGTCTGGTCCTGCAACACCGCGGAATAACGTCCTAAAGATACCGCCTGATGCTTGCGCTGTCTTGATGTACTTATTGGATAAAGCATCAAAGCCGCTTGTTCTACATCTTTAGCTAAGACTAAAAATAAATCTTTTTTGTCTCAGAAATCAATTTCACTTTTCAGCTTCATTATCAAGCAATGACGAGAGTTTTGGATTCATGTATGTTCTGCCGTTTGTAACACCACTTGTTGAAAGTGCTGTGCATTTCCTGAGGTAGCAGTTGCCACTGTGAGCCACTGGGGTTTTTGTCTTGAATAGATCTTGGTTGTTGAGCTGTTGTACCAACTGGAGGTTTCTTTCCAAGGCTGCAATGCTATTGGTGCTGCCGGTGAAACTGATGCCAAATTACGCTTTTCAGACTGTCTATCAAATTATTTACAATTCTTTGGGCCAATTCGCCCAAATTCATCAAATCCTTAGAATCATCACGAGTTTTACGGGTTAAATCAACCGGAAGGAGACTATTTTATAGCATCCTCATAACTTATGCAGGGCTTGAATAATGCGTTACGTAACAAACGCAATAACGGCTGCCACGACATGGAAATAAGTCCGATACAATAGTCAACCAATAATACCAGAGCTAACTGAAGAGGCTACTTCCATTGTAGATTTCAGTTGTTTTGGTGTCCAGTGAGTTTAATATATTCGTCCTAACTTTTTAACTTGCTTGAACCTGATTTGTCTCTGATGGGCGCGATACAAGACGTTGAGGCTTGGTTTTCGCGCATTAAAGCGCTTAACTTGAGTTTGTAGCAACATTTGAAGGATTCAACCGCATAACCACGCGCATCCATCAAGCTAAACATTCGTTTAAAAGTTGCCACTGGCTACTTGGCTAGCTGCTGCGCTTGAATCTGCAGCCAACCTTTTCTTTGATTTGACTCACCACCAGTTAACTTCATTGCCCAATGTATCAGCACGCACTAAGGTGGGGTTTTCTTACGTATTCTGCACCTAACCGATTATAGTAGGCGATAAATAAAGCTTGTGCTCTAGGGTATTGCCTGACTTCGATGCCTTAGCCAATTCTTATTTTTCCAGACATGCGATATCTAGGTCAGCAAAGTCAAGAATTAGGTCGAGGTTATCATCAGAATTGTCTTCGATATCACCTAAGTTAAGGGCTGTCTACTTTACTGGCATATTTCAAGCTACGCTGGTTTGTTATCAAATACTTGAATTTTTACATTTAGAATAATAGTCGTTAATACGATTTCTCTGCTCACTAAGGATTGCGTAAGTCAGGCTCTTTGCTCACAATGCAGTTAAACGCGAATTCATTATCAAAGGAAGTTACTTTTTACTCTTTTCGAAAGAAAGCTTGCCTTAGTTTCAGTTCGCTAACTCAGTTTCATAGTAGCTCAGTGGTTAAACCGGCCCCATATTCAAAATGAAACTTCAGTTGACTGCGCCGCTGACAGTCGGGGATGGTCCAAGGTAATTCACGTTGAATCGTTGCAACTTTCAATACTTCTCAAACTATTTTACTGCAACTATACCGAGAATTATAGCAAGAACTGGTAATTAAGGCGAAACCGGCCGACTACCCGCCATGGCTACGGTTATTCTTCATTTTTTGGCCCTTGTTTTAATTCGTTTAATATGGGGTAAGTCGTTTATCGAATACCTGAACGTATTAATCCATAATTGTAATCAGCAATTTGTTTGTTTAAAAAATTTAAAAAATACAAATTAATACTGCTCTTAAACAGAGTCTCATATCTTTTAAACTAATCGACCTCAGATTGTTAATCTTGATAAGCAGACTTTTGCATATATTTTTTTGCCGTTTTGTCGGTTGCGACATGTTAAGTTTTTTTTGCTGCCAGAACGTAATCCGGTATCCAGTGCACATAAATTGAGGATGTGAGTTTGTCCAGCTAACGTTGCCAGTACCAAAAAGCACGCTATCCTTGTGCTGCTTAAATTAACATTTTCATAATTAACCAAGATAAAGTTGTGTTTGGGGCTAAGTCAGGGTGAAGATCTTTACAATTAATTCCGAGTCTATCGGGCGCCAGCATATAACGCATACGAGTACATGCAATTGACAATAAAGCGCCAGCGGCTGCTGCCTGGTTAAGGCCTCATCCAAACATTAGTTTGGTCGCCAATACATGTTCTTTCAGACTTTTGCCGACTTGCCTGTAAACTATCACTTTACTTCACTGACTCAAGGCCAAGGCTTGTTTGATAATCCAGTGGGGATGAGTCCCCTGCCGTGGCTGACTCAAAGTGTGTTCATCAAGAGCTAAAGGCTAAAGTTTTGTGGCGCAGCCAATCAATATATTGGTTCAATATTTGGGCTGGCAAGTAAACATCGATTTATCTTTTTTGTTTAAAGTTTTCTAATACGCTGAGACGGCTAAAAAATGCAGATCATGTTGCGCTAGAACTGTTCTGAGCTATCGGCTAAGATACGAGATATTCTACTGGTTCTAATGCTGTGTGGGCCAACGACAATTAAATCTCCCACGGCAATTATATTTGGTCGTTCTGTTGGATTTTAAAAGCAAACACTGGTCTAATAAACGCACTAAAGCGCTAAAACAAACCTTGAATAGCCTACAACATATTCAGCCATGATGCTTAAATTGACTAACTAAGGGACACCGAAGGCTAAAAAACGTCAATGGGTCCGCCTTTAAATAAGGTCCACTTTGCATGGCGCATTTCGTAATAACGTGCATCTGCCAACCGTGTTTCAAGTATGCACACTGCTGCTATCAAACTGGGCACCCCACCGTATAGTCCTGTTGTTGGCCATAAACGCCTGCCCTTTGACTTCGGTGTTTTTGCCATTGCCATTCGGTTTATTAACCACATAGCGATTTAAAATAATGTCTTTCTTGTGGCCGTATTCGAACGTATATGGTAAGGCGAAGGCATATTGGTCTTGTTCAGGCGCCTTGAGTCGGCGAAGATATTGCGTCTTGTACAGTAATTTTAATATTGTTGTTTAGTTACTAACATTAGATAGTTCCAACGATGGGCGGCATCAAGCTATTTTGAGCAAATTGGTTGCAAGCTTAGATTTTCCGGCACGTAAATCTGGATTAAATGCCCAGTTTTTCGATAATCTTGTTTTGTTCATTTAAAACTGTCTTTTAAACTTGTTTCGGGTATCGGTTTTGCGGCGCTGATTGAAGCTGCGCCGCACACTTATGCAGACTTTGCTTCGCTTGCCACTATGACCGGGTTTAATCTATGTGGATTTAACGCCACTAACCAAGAGAGTCAACCTTGGGGGGGGGATTGAAGGCTCGGCGGCACATGCTAAAACTGGCAAGCAATTGTGGCAATGATATTGCCGCCAATCACAGAAGAGTCTTACATTAGTTTTTCTGTTACCCGGTACGCCGCTAAACGTTGGACCACTTCTTTTTGCAACATAAAAAGTGCAATTTGCACTTTATTAGCAAATGAAAATAAGGTGGACACATCAATGGTGTTGAGATGTTGTGAGGTAAGTTACGAATTCTAGGGGCTTGTCATGCAATTTATTAAGCTTGGCAAAGTCAATTTAAGGCATCAGCCTCTATAATCGTCAATTTGCTGGCCAATAAAGGATGGGTACGCAGCCCTTGCAGCTAAATCCCGATCTAACCTCTCCTACGTCAATGCGTTCAATTTGCTCACAACATCCGGCCTCCGTTAAGGGCGGCCTAAACGGGTCCAATCTCGACTAAATGTTCGCCATTTTAGGATTAATCGCGCCCTAACAATTTGGTCGATGACCAAAAAGGTCATGGAAGAAAATTTGGCCAAAACTTTTCCGAGCTTTGTGACCCAGAATGTTGTTACTCATAATTATTTGACCAGTGAAAAGTGGCACTCTTGTTATCGCAAAGGCGAAACTACCTGTTTCCCGCATTTCCCCTGTGCCCAGCAAAATCCGCGCAGTACCATGTCAACAGAATGTTCGTATGTGGGTAGGCCCTAGGTAAATATCACCGAACCCCCAAATCCTTGTACGTTTAACACAGGCAATCCCTTGATCGTGATACCATCGCAAGTACCGCAATCTGCTTGGGCTAGGTATTTTGGATTGAAGTGGTGTCCGCAGGCAGGGGGCCACTTAATTTAATCTTCTGCGCGTACAATGTTTAGCGTCGGATTAATGATCGTATATCTCTTCTTGCCAATGTGCCGCATCTTTCTCCCGCATGAGGTTTAACCCAGCACACAAAGATATGTGGCTGGCAATGGCAACTTGTGCTTGAGTTCTTGGTTTAAGATACGGATCACTTCTTGCTAAACCGTCTGGGTAATTGATTTGCCACGTCGACTAAAGGAATGTGGGTTGTGGCAAGCACCACTCCTAAACACAGTCATTCTGGCTAACATCATGACTACTTTTGGCGGTTAGACCTGTTCAGGCAAAAAATTTCAGTATGCCCGCTAAAAGGCACTCCGGCTTGATTAATAAGCCTCTTATGCACGGGCCAGTGGACATGCGCCCGAAAACTCGACCAGTTAAAAGTTCTGGCACCCAAGCTTGCTGAGTGTTTCTAGCAACATAATGATGTTGGCTGATTCAAGTGACCCGCAACACAGGCTCGGCAATAGGAATATGCAATATAAACACCCCCGCACTTTGGATTTGCTCAGTTTTGTGGCGAAGTATCGGATGGCGTGTAAGGTAAACCAAGCAAAACCGTCTTTGTGGAGCGATGTTGCGCATCAGCTAAAACGGTGACGTTGTACATCCCATGTTGCTGAGTCGAGTTGAATAATTAAGTCAGGAAACAATCTCGCGGGCTCTGCCGGGCGTAAAGCAAGTTTAATGTTGGCCCTTATTTTTGTCTTTTTTTTAGCAATAAGTCGATGTAGGCCACTGGCGCGAATTTCCACGTAAACCACGCATCGGTTTCTTCAGAAAATTTACGTTGGAATAGCAATTGATAGGCCTTGGTCTTCTTTCACTTTTTCTGTGTTATCGGCCAACGCCGTTATCTAAATAATTGCATAAGTGCAACCATGAACGTACGAAACGGGTTCGCTGATTTCATTAATTGTTTAATTTGCTTAAGGTAATCTCTAAATTCAGGAACATAAACATTGGGATCAGCCCAGCTAATCGTCCACCCTTTAGGGCAGAGCTGGATCAGCTGAATATTCTTGGCCAGGGCGGCAAAATCGCCTCACCCGCCTTTAGGACTTTTGGGCGGAAGTCTTTGGCATCGTTGCAACCAGCTTTTTCATGCACTCAGAATAACTGATGTTTGATCAGATATGTTGGCAAATTAAGTTCCCTACGTTCAACTTTCTCAATACCCGGGTATCCAATCACTTTAGAATGTGGGAAACTGCGCACGCGGATAGGCGCAATTAACTCCGTCTTTGCTCTACCCTTGCACCGCTTCAGCGAATCCAAGTGGCATGGAGTTTAATATTCATCCACCCATATCACCG
>Ga0163217_1060021_pt1 | contig 13128 bp, 9 predicted proteins | sample SynspAceP_FD_185933 | JGI IMG/M metagenome (GOLD analysis project Ga0163217, IMG submission 185933) | Saline lake microbial communities from Ace Lake in Antarctica - Synechococcus sp. Ace-P (PacBio error correction) | ecosystem: Environmental > Aquatic > Non-marine Saline and Alkaline > Saline ...
CCCAGAGAAAAAGGATTGCCCCCATCCAAAGTTTTTTTTTTACGGGCGCCCCGGGATCGGAAAATTCTCAGCCTTACAATTGGACGCCGAACAAAAACAAAACGGTAGCGAGGGGATTCACAAGGCAAAAACGATGAAGCGTTTATCGGTTTTTCGAATTGTCGGCACGAGCGGCTACGACCGACCGAGATCGGCTTCGTGTCGTGGAACCGCGACGACATACAAATCTTGGGACCACCAGCCTGGGAAAAACCTGAGCCTCGTGGTGCGGAATTTGGAAACATTGGTGACCGAGAAACCGCCAAGCACCTCAGTCCCCCCTCGCACGCACGGCCGACGCGCGAAAACTGCTTCATCCGCCGCAGGTCCAAGCGATCGAACGCAACGAACGCCAGGGCTAACAAGACCGCTCATTCCCCGCAAGTACTGACTCGGGTCCTCCTCCCCTCCTCCCAATCTCCCCTCTCTCTCTTCAAGTGGGATTTTTTTTGAGGAACAAGCTGACTCTTCAGCTGGACTACCGACCAAACGACCCGGTTTGCTGGGACGTCCACTACCATGGGACGCCCTGGATCGCCGAGTTGGACGAGACGATGGCACAACAAACACTGTAAGTTTCGTTGCAGTCCCGGCCAACAGACCGATCGCCGATCTACACCTCGTGGCACTCGCAGCGGCCAGCCGCCCTAACGTTATCAACTCAAATCTACGCCAGCTACATCGACGTAACCGGTTATGAGAAGTCCGGAAACGGGCGGAAACAGGTAACTACCTATCCAACCAACAGTAAGAGTGTCCGTCGCCTGACTCACGGTAGCGGAGCCATTTCAAGAACCTACGCCTACTCGCATACGGAACAACCACTTCCGGATCACTCAAACGCGCCGGAATACCGCACGCACGACCGAGTGCCCGAGAGCAAACCGTTACTCGTACACAGGTTCGTGAAATTTGACGAAAGCGTTTGGACCCTGTTAAATCCTACCGGGCACGCATGGTAACGACTCCAGCGGTGGCAGTTCTGCTCCAGAGACCGCCATCGGTATGAGGTAGGGATAAAAACTTGTACGGGTTAAATGTGGTGATAACGACCAATGGCCACTCTCGATCCAACTCGGGATGTGGCCCATGGGACGCTGCTTGCAAAACCCTGGTTGAAATACGGGTCGACCTCGACTGGCGGTATAGTCATCGACGTCCTCAAACATGGCCAAGACCCAACGGATCTCGACGAAGCGTTGCGAAAATTGAAACATAAAACGTATTACAAAAACATTCTTTTGCGGAATTCTGGCATCAATTTCGCAGCGGAAACTGTTGCGGTGATGGTAGCTGCTATTTCAAAAGAGTTTGCCGACGTAATGCATCGAGATTAATTCAGCAGTGGTGGAATGAAGAAAAACGAGCCTCAATAAACTTCTCTGGGGCCAAAGTTTTTATACAAAAGTAACTATTCAGCAACAGCGGAGGAAAGATGTGGCATTTCGGCGACTAACACAACTTGGGTAGAAGAGCCACTTAACGGAGTATGAGGCATGTACCAATCGGGAAGGCTCAAGACCTCTCAAGCGGGGGTTGATCTATGGAAGCTACAAAAGATGCATTGGAGAAATATCACCGGAGATTGCGCAGGGCACACGCTGGATTGCTATCGCGGGCAGGCCCATTGAGGCGTCATTCTGGAATGGGGTGCCCACAGCTCCGTTTTTTGCTCATGCCTAGCTGGTAAATCTATCGAATGAATCTGCCGTATCAAAGCTTTGAACTTATCGTGTGAGGAGAATTTAGTTAATTCTAAAATGCGAGTCCAATTGCCTGAATTTGAGGACATTCGTATTTGCCGTGGGCTGGGTGTCGGGCGATCTTACAACGATTGGGGTGGAACGGGATGGTTTGCAATCCGCTTCAATTCGGGACCATACATTTCAATTTTACTGCGTAAACCTCATTGGCTTATAAAGAAGTTTCCTGCTAATGCCTTGGCGGTTCTTGGCATAGTAAAAATTGAACCTTGACGAAACGCTGAACGGGACGACTTCCAAAAATCTTATTCGTCAAAGCTCGGGGTCCTCAATTTTGGATCATCCATAACGTCTATCACACTCTTTGGCTTGTTTCGTGAATGCCACTAGACATGGTGTTGTAACGATTGTGTCTCGCAACAGACAGAAAATCGGTCTTCATGTTGTTTGATCGAGGGAGCAAGACAATGACCACGGACAGGTAATTAAGGCTGTCGCGATGTTCCAGCGTAGAACTGGGTGAAAGAAAAGGTGTCGGTGAAAGAAAGCCAAATGTAAGAAGATTAGGGTCCGTACCGATTAAACCATCCGACTGCAAGCTGGGGAAATCCGAAGGGGGTTGAGACGCACGGCAGTTTTGCGGGAGTGGAAACCCCGCCGTTCGGAGAGTGCCGGGTGTCAGAATAGCGAGGAAAGTGGGGCCACCCCACCTCATTGGCGAAGCTGGCGGCGATGTGGCTTACTTGACAAAAAACTAAGCTCAGTTCACCCCCCATGAAGGAGGCGGAATTCATGCCTACGAAAGCAACCAAGATGCGAAATTACCCTGACCCCACTCGGTGCAGTTTTCAATTGGTTCACGATGCGCGTGCGTCGGGCCTGCGCTTGCGGGAAGAAGCCACCATTCGTGGCAGTCTTTATGAGCATCGGCAGAGGCTGGAATTGCGCACTCGCCTGGAGTTTTCTGGCATCGATCTTTCGCCATCGACTGCCTGAACCTAACTGTGCAAGTAACCCACATGCATTTGTCCCTGATAAACACGTATGTGATGTGGTGCCCCGTGGATGCGATGAGGAAGTCGCCCGGCGATTTGGCTGAGGACTGTTTCCCTATATCGCCAGAAAGACGACGGGACGCCCGAAGAGTCCGACTGCGCAGCCTGAATCGACATGATCGTCCAAATCAACACCGAGGTGAACTTGGCTAGAGACGCCGGCGGCTGAGCGATGTGAGGAGCTGTGGATGCGTTGCCGTGGCTTTGAAAACATTTGCCTCGATCGTGGCCAACCGTGAAGAACGAGTGCACCGGCAGATTTTTTGGGAAGGGCGGTTTTAAACTTCAAATTTAGCTCGGATGAACCAGCCCTGCTGCTGTGCCTGCCTACGTTGACTCAATGCCGATTCGTGCGGGCGATCGCGAAACTCCCGAGAACGCGCGACTACACCGGGCGAAAGGATCGCTATCGACGACCTCGGTGAGCGAGAGAATCGAAACGTCGGCCCAGCACGCACGCTTGAGCGAGTCCGCCGTCGGCGCAAGAAGCGGTTGGATGAGCCCGATCGAAATTTGACCGAATCAGCAACGATGCCGGTTCGGCCTCCTGTTGGAAGACTCCGTCGAACGCGCAAGTTCAAAGGATTTTCTCGCAGGTTTCGGTTAGCCCGTTATCTGGAGTTTGCTGGATTGGACGGGCCCCAAAATTGCAAACAAGAACAACGTGGGCAAGATCCCCTAGCTCTTTGCACCTGATCCTGAGCCGGATCGGTCTCGATCCTCCTGCTGGTTTGTGACGTGTGCGTAAGTTCGGGCGGGTGTCAAGCGAGCCGCAGGCACGCCCGAGAGTCTCGCTCAAAGAAGGCGAATCCGCTCGGGACAGGGTCTGGTTGTGCTGCTCCTGATGAGAATCCGCTCGGCCTGTCTTCGACTAAAGCGACTTCGCTTTCATGCCGATAAGCCAATATCAAGGGGTGGCCGAGGTCACCGCTGCGCTGCGATCGGCCTGTTTTCGTCGCTCGCGTTTCACTTTGTACCACTTCGCCGGAGTGGCGATTGGGTGAAAGTCAACGCGGTTGCCGCGCGGGGCAACCGTCCTGGGTCACGCTATACGCCTTGCTTATAATGGATTTACGAATTCCCCTGATGCGTGCGGGGTGGTCGACCCACACTTTAGTCCTGGACCCCTTCGGTCCACGACCGCGAAAGTGGCTCGATTCCTAACCTGCGATCGACACTTTTCCAAGAGCTGGAGGGTCCGACGGAAGCGAGGCAGAAAATCGAGACTGCCGAAATCGCAGGGACACCGACAATTCCTGCGACCTGATCACCCAGCTCCCGGCAGAATTGTGGTGGCCCCTTTGTTTGCCTTCCCAACGCAAACACCCATTCACGCCCGTCGATGACGCCACCTGAGCAAGCACGGCTTCCAAACATTCATCAACATCCACGTCGATGATCTTCGTGCCCGCAAACTACCTCCCGAACTGAACGATCGAGCAAACCGATTTCTCAGTACGTTCCGCCCGCTTCGCGCTGTGGTGCCTCGCTCGCAGCAAGCTTACGCCCCAATGAAATCACCCAAACCGATCCTCGAACGATCCAACGTCATCTGTAATCAACATCACCTGAGCAATGACAAACCGCTGTTGTTCCGTGGTCGCAGCACGGCGCACCTATCGACCTTCGCGCTGGTTCCAAATGCTGGCGCAAAAACTACTTGCTGTTACAATCCGGCCAAGTGAACTTCGATCTACCGCAAGCTCGGCCACCGCCTCCTAAAGCGTCTCACCCCAACGAAGCCGAACAGTCTTGGCGACACTCGAACATCACCGAGCCTCGTTGGGCGTCATCGACAGAGCCATCCTTGAAACGTTCTATCAGCACCGGCATCCGACGCGTGACTGGCCGGCTTCGTCTCGATGACATCTGACGCAAGAGCGGGGGGGGGGGGGGGGGGGGGGGGGGGGCGAACGATTCATGATCCGGTTGGGCCAAGGGAAGAAAGACAGAATCATCCCAATCGGGCAAACGAGCGTTGTCTGGATCACCGTCCCTAACATCGAATCCGCTGCGGCCGAAACTCCCTCGCGGCGTCAACGAACGCGACGCTGTTCCTGACCTAACGAAGGCGAAACCCGATCAATCCCCGACAGCCTCACGAACGTTTTTTCCGTCGTTAACATCGAACGACAGCGGCATCGGCCAAACGCGGTTTTTCCTTGCCATCTGTTTTCCGTCATACGATGGCCACACGGATGCTCGAACACGGCGCTCGACATCCGCTAACCATCCAAGCGATGCTGGCCACTGCCAAGCTCACGACGAACGGAAAATCTACACCCAAGTCTCGATCCGAAACTGCGTCAAATCCACGAACTGAACCAGCCCCGCCGTTACACGACCGAGAAAGAACCCGACCCCGACGACACTGAAGCCACCGGCGACGACAGCGACGCCGCCGCGTACTCAAAGCGCCCACGCCCTCGCGCCATCGCGCTCAACTTCTTCTTTTAAGCAGCTTCTAGCGCTGCGGCCCCAGTCGGAACGGCAGCTTAAAGAAAAAACTTTCTGGGTCATCGTCCTTGCCCCCTGCCGCCGCGCCAATTCGGGTACATATCGGACTGTGGAAAATAACCGCATTCTAACGCCCGCCCGTCCCGACCACGAAAAACCGGCAGCTCGCGCATCGCGCGAGACGTTTAGCGTCAACACGACGCGCCCGAGCCTGCCTCGAAACCAACGCGCAAAAAGCGCACTACAACCGACCTTGCACTTACGACAATCGCCCGACGAATTGGAAGTCTTGCTCTTCCAGAGACCCGATCGGTAATTAAGGCTGCTTGAATTTGCTATGGAAATTACTTTTCGGTTGATGATGCTTGACCCAGTAGGGTACCGAATAAATTGGCAGCCGAAACCGACACGCTCCCCAACAACCACTCCCTGCAACAGTCCAACAACGAACTCCCAATCAGCCCCCGGTTGCGGGCCAAAATCCCGAAAGCAAATCCGCCGTATGTCATCGGACCTCTTGTGGTAGGTAACTGGCAACAAGCATTCTGGGATAACGAAAACTGGGGAGATTCGACAATTGTTACCTGCATTGTCACGATGGCAAATTATGCCCGGAACTATACGGGACGAAGCCCGCCAAGTATCGAAATCAGGAAAAGCAGGGGCTGGTGTCTCCAGCCGGTATGCAGGTCTACCAAGTGCGAAAAATCTAATTAATTCATGCGAAGCACAGGAAAAATCAAAGACGGCTGCATTGATGGTATTACCTGCCTTTGGCACTACACTGACAAAGATAATTTATACAGGTAAGAAAGCCTTATGTCCAAGCATATGACAACGAACTCCTGTATCTTCAACTGGATTTCAGCTCTTAACGGCACCGGAAATTCTAGCACTCATTACTCCCTCCTACTCACAAATGACTACGTTTGCGGTCCTCAAGGCTCATGTGTGACGCCGCGAACTCGGCAATAACGCCGACGAGCGCCCGATGCCTTTGTAAGACAAAGCCTGGGTTCGTGGGGTTTCTTTCATTGCGAAAAATTTTATGTCGCAGATAAAACCGCAAATCTTTAATCTGGCAGTGAAAGGGATTAGACGAGCGTTTAGCAAAACGGTTTATCTCATGCGATTCAGTCCTGAGAACCCCACTGGCTTTTTAATCGGTCAATTCGTGTCGTCTCTCAGGATTTCGAACGCTTCGTCTGTCCCCGAAAACGTGGCGTCGAACCTTTTCGACTAGTCCTTGAAACATTTTTTTGGCATCCTGCTCCTGTTAATTATCGGACTCGCACGGACTGTCGATTTGAAATCGTTCCGAATTGAAATTCACACATAAGCCGAATTTAGGCGAGGATCCCCAAAAGACGAATCGAGATTAATGTGTGCGGTCCCTATAGAGCAATTGGAATATTCGGCGACCCGATTGACGTAGCGAAGTGAGGCAATTCCAGCGAGTGGGACGCTCTTTTATCCTCGTGAAGGTCTTTGGGTAACGCACTTGTTGCGTGCGGTAGTTTGGCGATTGAAAACGGTCGAGGCATGGTTGTCGACGCTTGCCTGGTATTTTACCAAACGGCGGGAGTTTGGGTAATCAATGCATATGCTTCGACGTGCGGAATTTGTCGTTCTTGTCCTCCCAAGTCTAAAGTCTACGTTCCTTGATTTTTCAGTCTGTTGGATTGGCCTTTAATGGAGAAGATCAAGAACCAATCTAATGGCGCTGGAGAGATCATATGGGTCAGGCCGTCCTGTCAATTAACCAGTCCGACCGTCTTGTCAAAAAACTCAGACGACCCTTCTGAGAAGATTAAGCACTGTCATGGTCAACTTTGAAAATTGACGTGAGCGCGAACCGATAGCGGCACATCCTAAGGTTAGTTTTTTTTGTAACCGTTCACGGCCTCGCCCTGAAGAAGATTAAGCATGTCATGGTCAAACTTAAAAAAATTGACGTGCGCGGCGAACCGATGCGGCACTAAACTCTATAGGGTAGTTTTTTTTTGGAACCTCGTTGTCCAATGATTTGTTTGCCGCCGGCACTCTCGGTCACATGGTGTGTTCAGTCCTCGCCAATCCTCCTGGTAGAATTCCGAAGCTCTCGGTAGCCTCACAACATCTGTCTTATCCGGCGTTTGAACCGCTCTGACAGAGCGTCACGCTTAAGTCACGGGCTTTTGTGATCAAGGCAAGGTGCCTTGTTCGATGCCTCGGGTGTCATGGACTTGTCAGTGTGCCTGACGGCGCAAAACAAATCACTTTGCGGTCCTACGAGCTTCGGACGAAGTTGATTCTACTCGCGATTCCTGCCTCCACTTCCAAGTCGAAATTAACAATGGCAATCAATAGTTCTAACGATGGATGCCATACGCCTCGTGTTTCTTTTTTGCGAGGTCCCCGAAGTGGTCTTCGCCTCTTCGGCGTAGCTGGACTTGGGAAGCACGCAAACGCTTCGTTCATATCCGCTACGGGTTGCCTCAACCGCGAGTGATGAGTGCGATGAAATTCGCGAAATTTTTGTAAAGCAGATACTCCGATCTAACATGCTTGCCACGCAAACTTTGCCTGACCGCTGACTAATCCTGAAAAATCATCCGATGGCACGGTTTCGCATATCCGGATTGCTGAAATCGACGGTAGCGATTTTCTGATCTCATAGCAGTAGCGGCTTGCCAACGAAATAGGGTGGTCACTTGATTAATTGTGGCAACCATCATGCATGCAGCCACGTAATCGCCTGATTACAACTCTTGGCGATCTTGCTGCTCGGTCGACTCAAATCGCTTTGGTATCCGCGACGGATACAGTCTCGTGATCGTCCATTGGAGTGCCGTTGCCGAAGCGTAGTGTTCAATCGGTGGCCCTGCTTCTCTTCCCTGCCAAACCGCCTGCTGAAAACAAACATTGGTATCTCCATCACCGACAGCAGCAGGACATAAGGCGTTTTTTGCTAGGAACCAGCCCAGTCTCAGCATCTGTGCTCCAACTTGAGTCGTGAATCAATTGCGTGCAGTCGGCAAGTTTTGCTATTCCATTGCCCAGTGATCCATTGAATCTAAGCGGATCAGGATCTGCGGTTATTATAAAAAAAAAAAAAAAAAAAAAAAAAAAAAACAATTACCGCTGACCAAGCGACAATGCGAATCAATCGTTCGATTTTGGACATCGAACTTTTTGTGACTTCAGGTGCTTGGCGACGATCGCTACCGGCACGTTTGATCGATATCCCAGACTGAGTTGAAGTTTCTTCAGCCGAGCCCCGGCTGACGAGGTGTGCGACGTATGGCGGCAATGTCCCTGGAGCGAAAGATAACTCGGATCGACATCCAGCAGTGCCATTCCATAGCCGTTGATGGCAGCAATGAAAAATCGCTTCAAGATCGTTGTCATCTGTCTGATTATCGGAATGCAGGGTCTTGCCGTAAAGAGAGGAAGCGAATGGTGAACCGTCCTGGTGTCCGAAGCCAGCTTTTGTGCAGTGCCCTTGGAATCGGGCCTGTGGACACGCCGTCATTCGACGTGGCAGCGATCGAGTCGACAATCCCTTCGGCCTTCGCTATAGCGTCCTGGATCTGCCGCGCTCTATCGCTTTTAAGCAACCGCTGTTGTGCTCAAACGGTTGTCGGCTCGACCTAATGACACGTACCGTAAGTAGGTCAACAGAGGAACCACTTGGATCGTTTTTTGGCGCAGTCGACCGCGATGATGCCGAAGCGTCATGCTCCCCCTTTTGGACCCGTTTCTTGAATGACTCCACCTGGGCTTAACCAGATGTATGCGTCGTTTTGAATATTGGCGCAGCAGATTTTTCGATTTCTTCTGCTTGTGTCATTCGATGTGGTCCTCCTGAGAGAAGTGGTGTTAGTTCTTCCAACTGGAGCACTCGGAGGGCCCTGTTTTGCTATCTTTTGCTTATTTGGGACATGCCAGGTGGCAGGTACCCTTTCCGGTCTCAAAACAATTTCCTGATCGAACGAGATTCAACTCAGCGGCTAAGCTACATCGGGGAAATAGTGTTCGGCAGAACCTCACGTAAAGGCGGTCTCTCCGAAGACTCGCAATTTCAGCGTCTCAGAGATAGACGCTGCCTACGTGGTTCCTACCGAAATGAATTGTGACGAATGTGCTTATGCTCGTGGATTTTCGGGCCGTGCTGTTTGCTGAGAAAGGGTAAATCCCCGTTCATCTTCACCCCCGTCCCATTGGTCGAATCCGAATGATTCAACAATCTGACCGGTTCGATGGTTGTTTCAGGCAAGCTGTTTTGGCTGATAAATGGTTCAATCCCGCCCCATTCCTCAACCTCTACTGCTTCCGACATTTTCTCCAAGAGGCAACCTTGAGGACGAATCGGTTGGGGTAAGTGCCATCATTTAGCGCTATGCCCATGCTCCGAGTTCGCCATTGTCGGCAGCCCTTGAGATTGAACGATTTGCCCATGTTTACCACTTGCAAAGAGATTTGCTCGTCATCCCTGCCTTCCTCGTCGCCATAAACTGCCGCCCGTCTTGGCGTGCCCGATGCGCCGTCGCAGCGGCAACCGTTGGAAAGGCTTTCTTCTCAACGCAGCATGTGTTAGTTGTCATGGGCCTGACAGCGTCGAGGGCGATCTCCGTATTCGACCTGGCTCTCACAGCGGATTCAAATCGGCGGGGACACACATCCGTTTGGGCGTCCGAGGTTGATTCGAAACGGATTAATTCGGGAGAGATGCCCCCGAAGATCAGCCGCAACCGACCATGACGAAATCGGCGGCGTTTCGTGTCCCGAACTCGACTCTTTACTTAAGGAAGCTCGGGCGCGGGCGGATGGCGGCGCGTCCGCGGTGGCGCATTACCGGCTCCAGCCGGAAGTTAGTTATCAAAACACGTCTACGACCGGTGCTCGGGGTGCGTTAACGATCCCGGTCCCAAACCCGTGAGCTGAACGAAGAACACGCTGTGACGGTTTTGAAACGCATCGCATCGGAGCTTTCGCTTGCGCCATCGCAGTCGAATCGCCTATTTACCGGCTGCCAAAACTCGTCCTCGATCCGCGCCTTTCCCTGCCGCGTCGTGAGGCCGCAAAAGTCCGCAAACTGCGGCGGAGCTGCGTAATCGGTGGTGGAAGGTACAGCAGGATGCGGCTGGACCGGCTCGGCCAATCGAAACGGCCCGCGTTAACCTGCCTTTCCGTCGAGTCCAAGACGGCGCCTCTCTGCCGGGTGGCTGGGGAGAACCGGTCCGGAACACAAGCGGGCTGTACCGAGTCCGCATCCAGCCAGCGGGATCCCGCCGCTCGGCGGCCAGCCGGCTACACCGTGAGCATCGTCAAGAATACTGGTGAAAGAGACCTGTCGGATGGGCCTGAATCGAAATTTGACGTCATACGGCACCGAGGACAGTCAGGAGTCCATCGAGTTCTGATGTTTTCCTGAGATGCCCACGACGTTGGATCTTCTGCGTCCGTGGCCACCGATTGGGGTGGACCGAAGGAAAGGTCTGCCTTCCGCAGTGTGCGCTTCGCCCAATTCCGATCCAATAATTTTCCCAGCAACAGCAAGCGAGACCTGCTCCTGAACCCCGAACGCTACCGCAGTATGTTCGATGGCGAAGGGAAAGCCTCTTTTCCACGGCGCTCGTTGATTGGATTGAATGGGAAAGGGCCGCTGGAGACGGTAGCGGAAAAATCCGTCGCATGGGGCTGGTTCCTCGGAGGACGCACTGACAGTGGTCCCGCGACATCTCGCAGCGGTTGGCGGAACCGCCTGGCGGCGGCGGTCTAACAACGAAGGAGTTAGCGGGTATAACGAATCGTACCGCTCCGAATGGCGGGAGGCGGGCGAAAAGACGGCCGATGCCCTACCGTGTGGCGATTGCTGGGCGTGCTGAATGCTCACGACACTTCATCTACTCGTCGAGGGCGTAACCGGTCTCCCGCCAGCGGCTACCGACTGGGAACTTGCCTCACGGCTTTTCGTATTCCTCTGGAGTTCGATGCCCGACGAACGGACTTTTCGATGCGCCCAAGACGGCTCCTTGAGTGGCGAGGAACTCGAGCAGGAAAGTGGATCGGATGTTTGGCCGACAGCCGGAATCGAGCGTTTCGTCGACGACGTTGCCCGCAGGTGCTGCATACTGCATCGCTCGGCATGTTCCTCATCCCGACAAAGGACTATACCTCGCACGGACGCGTGGCTCGAACAGATATGCGGCGAGGTCATCGAGATATTTTCGCGAGAACGTCGCGAAGATATCTTGCCCGTGGACCTCCTCGATTCCGACTGGACCAATTGGCCCACGCCCGACTCTGCATTCTACGGATCTCCGAATCCGAACGGGCGGCTTCAACGTGTTTTCTCTTCAAGCCCGAGATTCATCGGAGGCGGACTGCTCGCGAACTGGCCGTGGTGCTGCGGTCTGACTCGGAGCGGCAACATCGTCCATCGTCCGGTGCAATCGAGGCCGTTTGGCCTCAGCGAAGTGATCTTCAATCAAGACGCCGCCGCCGCCCCCTTCGAACGTGAAGCGCTATCGATGTCCCAAATCCTCGCCGAAAAGCCCCAGGCGACCCTTCGCCAAGAAAAGCTCGCAGCGGCACGCCCAGAACGCGAGTGTGCTGCGTGTCTCGAGCGATTGATCCGTTTGGGCTTTGCTTCGATCCAGTAATGATCCATAATCGGACAGTGGCGAACACGTGAGCGCGTCGAAGAGCCGGGACCGGCGAGAACCCGTTGTCGATTCTTCCGGCGCTGCCGACGGTCTCCGTTCAATCAACCGACTCGGTCCATTTCAAACAGTTTAAATCTACTTGAAGACCGCAATCAGGTCGCGAGAAGCTTTCATCGAAGCATCTCTGCACCTTACGCGCTTCGTCGCCGCGTCTGTCAATTGACGACGCAGGACGACCTTGCAAAACTATCGAGCCGAAGCGAAGGAAAAACGATTATCGAGTCAAGGACACGTGCGTGCCGTGGCATTGTCCCACCTGATGAGGATAACTTTATGCTGTTTGTCTGTAGTCGTTGTTGGCTGTTGGCTGGTTGGGCTGTTGCTGTTTGCTGTTTTGCTTTTGGTGGCAACGTCGGCCGGACAAGCCGCTTCGGCGGCCGGTCCGGCATTCCCCTGGATAAAGCATGGAATCTGAGAAATGAAAAAGTTCTTGCCGGTTGAAGATTTTTACGACGCCTTTCCGGCCTTACCAACCGCCAACTTCACTAAAGGCTGAACCTTATGAGTCACTTCTATCGCAATGCCTGGCCTGATTCGATCGCCGTCCACGCGCTGCGTGCGATGGGCACTGCATCTCTCTTGCCCATGCTGGAGTGCATGATTCCGCTGCGGGCGGCAGCACCGCCGCCGCGCCGCGCACCGCAGCGCCTTCATCTACCGGCCACGGCGTTCCATGTTCGCTGAACTACCAGATTCACCTACATCCGGGCAAGACTTTACGAGTTCTCCGGTCGTTCGAGCCACTGAGAAACACCGCAAGTGATCAACGCCGATCAGTGGTCTGCATCACCCAGGAGGCCTCGGCCATTCACCACAATGTATCGACCTTTGGCTGAACCGGTCGGCAAGCCTCGGTCCTTCGGTCTCGCAACACCAATGTCCTGTGATCCAGAAGATTGGCCGATAGTCAACGCCAAGCCAACACGCGGATGTTTCTCGGATGGAGGTCGCCACACGCAGGATTCACTTCGCCTGGACCTGCCTGACGGGGTTCCGGCTGCCACCGAGGGCGTTGCAGTCAGACTCGGCGTCGATGTCGAGAACCCAAAGGCCGGCGTTGCCAGCCCAGCGGCGGGCGCTTGCGCCGCAAGCGAGCGTTGACTGATGACAACTTGGCCGAAGTCCGCCGGCTCGCAGAAGATGGGGCTGCGACAAAAGGACCAT
>Ga0163217_1021802_pt1 | contig 13127 bp, 19 predicted proteins | sample SynspAceP_FD_185933 | JGI IMG/M metagenome (GOLD analysis project Ga0163217, IMG submission 185933) | Saline lake microbial communities from Ace Lake in Antarctica - Synechococcus sp. Ace-P (PacBio error correction) | ecosystem: Environmental > Aquatic > Non-marine Saline and Alkaline > Saline ...
CCCCAAAAAAACCCACCCCAGAAACCGCTCCCCCCAGCTCCGGCGGACGCCCAACAGCTCATCGGCTGGCAGGGTGGCGGGCGTAGGTTGGCCATTCCCAGGGCCGGGGCCCGGCGGCCAAGCCCCGCCGCAGATTTTCAGTGCCGCAGACACCCGCAAAGGCCAGCCGTGCAAGGCGCCAGGGCCAGGCGGCGCACACCCGTTGCCTGGCTTCGATTTCCTGTCCCACCCATTTGCAAGCAGCACCACCAGCCCAGGGGCCAAGCGGGCGCCCGGCCCGGTTTTCATGCAGGCCAGCAGCTGCTTCCCTCCGCTGCGATCGCGATTCCGTATGGTGGCATCCCTCGATCGATCGGGAACTGGGGCGGCCCGGACGTATCGCGCAGGGTCGGAGGGATCCGCACCCAACAACCAGGGCCGCCGCGGGCGGAAGGGTGGACTCAGCAGACGCTCAGGCACGGGCTGGCGTTGCGCTCGCTGCCTGCAACCACTCAGACAGTTTGATTGGCTTCGAGCTTCCGGCTGCTGTCACCTCGATGATCCGGCCCGATGGCGGCGGGTTGCTCCAGGGCATCCCAGCAGACCCAGGGCCAACCAGGCGGCGCGGAATGCTATTGCCCTTCTCCTGCTGGTAGGGGCCGCTGAAACGCAGCCTTCGCTTCTCTGAGCTGCTCCTCAGACTCTTGAGTCCGCCGGGCGCACACAACGGTCCAGGTCAGGCCGCTTTCCTTGCAGCCAAGCGTCGCCCAGCCGCTTCCAATCAGGATCACCCGAACAGGTTGAAAGGGGGTGGAAGAGGCGGCCGCTGCAGAGGGAGCTCACGCAGCACCGCCCGCTTCACCCCACTGGCTGGCAGGCGGCGATCTGGAGAACCGCATGGCCAAGGGCATCCACCTTATCAGGGGGCCGGTCAGATCGACGATGGAGCGTGCCCCGGTGAGCTGAGATCCACCCAGAGCTCCACGCCCTGCAGGGCCTTCTCAGGGCGGGCCATACGCTGAGTTCGAGCCGAATCCAGTTTCCGGCGCCCCTAGCAGGCCTTTTCGGGCACGGGCGGAGTCTGCCGCAGCAGCGCCTTCACCCGGATAGCCCCGGCCCGCAGGGCCTCCGCAACCACTCCCGCCACAGTCCTTGCCGGAAGCCACCGCTGACGGCGACAACGCCCTTTCGCAGGAATCGTCATGGCTTGGAATTCAAACAGCGGAAAGCAGCCTCCTGTTCTAGGCATGCGGGCGGAGCCCAGCTGACTGACGGCCCTGCGCACAGCCCGTGCCCGCAGGGATGAGCGGTATGAGGTCACATTCAAGGCGCAGAACGACGCTGCAGGTGGAGGCGACATCCCGCGCTGGATGGAAAGCTGAACCGCGGGCCCATGGCCGGAGTTTAAGAGAAACCCCCGGCCCGCGCGCCTGACGGAGAAACACGTCAATTCAACCCTTCCGCCCACCACAATCTGTTCAGCAGCGCCATTATGATTCGGCCGCAACAATGACGGTCCCGGGTCCGTGGCCATTGGCTTTTCCCCTTCCTTTGACTGGCCGCCGGGCCAATCCGCCAGCGGCGAGCACCGGCCCCTCTGCCCAGGCCAGCGCGAGTAGGCAGAAGCCAGATGATTGCCCTGCTGCGGGGCCGCGCCTGAGCGTGGCAGCCAGGATTGCCTCAATCCCATGCCGGCCCCGTGCGGGCAAAACGCTCGGGCCCTGCTCAGCTTTACAGCGAACTGCAGCAAGAGGAGTCTCAGCCATGCTGCTGTGTTCCTGTCCATCGCAGTTCGATCGCCGACAGATGGCGAACGGCGCCCGCGGGCCTCGGCATCGACTGGCGCTCTGGCAAGGCGAGGCCTGGCCCGAAGCTGCCCAACGGCGGTGGTCCTGTTACTCACCTACAAGGGAGCGGCCCGGCAGCTGGAGAGGAAACCGAGAAAGGCTGGCCTGGTGAAGGCTGCCAAAGGTGCTGGCGAATCGCCGATGAGGTGCAACCACTTCTGGGGGTGGATCCGGACGAACCGGAGTCCCACCGCCTAGGGTCAGCTTTGAGCGCCCAGCCAGGGCCTGCGGTGTTGGCGCCTGGGGCTGAAGCGGCCGCCGTTTCGGGCCGACAACTAGCTGGCCTTCTGCGCTTGCCAGTCGCGTTCGATGGGAAGAACGGTGAGGCGGGTCGAGCGGATCGCGGCGGATCTGAGCGTCGAGCCCCGCAGCTGATCGCGGCCGTGATGTGCTGCCTGGAGTTTCCGCTTTCCAGGACGGCTGGGTCGACCAATGGCCGCACGGGATGAATCGAGCGCTCGGCCGTTGTCCGCTGGACGGGCGCGAAAAGCTGGCGAGCCCGGAACCTGCGCGGCGATCCAGCTGGGCGACCCAGCAGCATCGCCTGCGGGTTCTGGTGTTGCCCGTTGCAAGCTGGCCAGGTTGCGCTCTGGCGAAGTCATTCGCGGAGCGGGTGGCCTGGTGATCGCACCGGGATAGTTGACCAATGGCAGGAGGATCGCCGCTGCTCGAAGAGGAGGGGGATCAGGGTGTTCCTGGTCCAATTCCGCAGGATTCCGAAGTCGGCCAGTCGCCTGGAGTGCCTTCCCGCGTGGCGAGGCTGACTGGCTGGGAAGTTGATATGTGCGCCGAGGGGTTTCGAACGTCACCGCGCCTGCGGGTGGGTGGCGACCTATCCTGACCACGGTGGGTGACCACGCAGCCTGTTTCGTAACAGGGCGATCACCCGGGCCGTGCGCATGGGAGGCGGAGCGGCATTGGCGCACGTTGAGGCGATCTCGCCACGCTTCTTTCGGTTCGTCCCAGCCGATCCCCGCTGAATTCGCATTTGCCCGCAAGCTGGTCGGTGGCCGAGCCTACTCTGATCCGGCCAAGCAACTGGCGGTTGGCCATCTACAGGGCAGGATCCGAAGCCGGGTTGGCAGCGCGGCGCTGCCCCTCAGCGCTGCGCGAGGGGGATGGTGAGCTGATCCGCCCTCTAAAGGCCCTCAGCTTCCCACCGTTTGTGCCCGCCGGCCTGAGCTGCAGCCTTGACTCATTGCCGTTCTCAAAAAATGCGACGTTCGCTTCACAACACCAACTGAAGGTCTGCTTTGGCCGCCAGCGTATTTGGTAACGATTCCGGAGTAGGCAATGGACCAAGACGTCCTCCAAGCCACTTGTTCCCTTGGTGGCATTGGGCGATCTCTCGATGGCCCAGCTCGAATGCGAGCAAGCGCCTACACGAGAAAGTTTTGCCTTGTCCGAAAGAATTCCGTACTGGGATCGTCTGCCTCGACGAACCCATGCCGACGCCCCTCGACGTTCTTATCACGCCCTTCAGAACGCCCGTTTGACCCCAAGCAGCCGGAAAGTGCTTCGGACGGTGGCTGGCACTTTTCAGAGAAAACGGAGCAGCAAAGGCGCGCGGATTGAAACGCACAGCTTGAGACGCAGCGAGAGCGCTGACTCCAAGCGGCGCCTGGGCCACCGGTCGGTTGCCGCCGCGGGCGGGGGCCGGTGGTGCCGGCGTTGCGTTCGCGGTAGGGATCGGCGCGGGGTGGGTCAAATAGGGCTGATCTCGACCAGCACCTGTCTGCCAGCCCAGCAGCTTGATGCGGAACTTGTGAGCTTCCCGGGCGCACGGCAGAGGCAACGGTGACCGAAGGCTGATCGAGGGTGACGCAAGGGTAGAACCCATTGCCCTGTTCCTTCTCGATCACACCCGAGTTCGATCATGCGGACTGGTCTCAAGCGGAGGAATTGAATTCAGCTTAAATTGACGCCTCGGCCAAGCCAGGCGGTGGGCTAGGTCACCGCTCGCCTGAAGGCCTTCTTTTGATCACGTCCCGCCCCTATCAGCTGATCTCGTCTGCTGTTGATCTCGATCGAGGGTGGTGAACCTCTGGAAAAGCCGCGCAGATACAGCAACCCAGCGAGCAGCGCGTTGGCCCGGGTCTGCTGTTCAACAAGCCCCTATGGGGTGTTGAGCCAGTTCACGCCTGAACCCGGCGTTCCTTGGCCAGCCCGCTGCGTATCATTGATGTCCCCGCGTCTATGCCGCCGCCGCCTCGATGCCGACAGTGAGGGCCCTGTTGCTCTCACGCAGCTCCTGCCCGCCTGCAGCAACGGGCTCACCGATCCGCTGGGCACTTGGCGCCGCTATGCGGTTCAGGTGAGGGCAACGGTTACAGCCAAGACCGTCTGCCAGGCAGCTCGCAGTGGAAGATCGTGCAGGGGAAGCGCACCTGGCGCCTGGCGAAGGCGCGCCCTGTCTCCGCCCGATCCCGCCGTTTGCTGAGCGCAGCCCCCGATTCCGCACCAGCCATTTCCGTGCGCCACAGCGGCGGCTTGAGCTGGAAGTTGCGCGAAAAGGCGCGCAACCGCCAGTCCGGCGCATGAACGGCCTGCCGTCGACTTGCCACCCTGCGCCTGATGACGTCGCACCGCCATTTGATCTGGATTGACGGCCAAGCGCCGCTCAAGCCTTGAAGGCCGGCCCCTGGCCAGTGGCGGCAGGCTGAATTATCAGGCGAAAAATGCGCGTCTTGAGGGGGGTCGCGGCGCCCAGCCGTTCCTCTCACAGGACGCGGCGGCCAGGGCCTGCCGGCGGAAAGGGTGGCCAGGGTGGCGCGGTGGGTAAGGCGGTTTTCGCGAGGGCTGGCCCCTGCAGTTCAGCTGATCACAGCTTGAGCAAGAATCAGCGTTCAGCCGATCACCGTTGCAAGTTCCGCGCCGGTTTGCACTGGCCCGTAGTATAGTTGGCCGCGGCGAGCGGCGATGCGGGGATCACTCAAGGGATCAAAAGCAATCGAAGCCAACATTCAGCAGAGTTCTAAATCGGTCCCGCAAGCAGACTGATCAGTTCCCTCCACCCGCCTCACTGCTCAAGGTTTGACTGAGACGGCGCCGCAGTTTGATCTGGGCAATGACATGGCGTGCAAAGAGCTGGGGGGTGAGGGCGATACCCAGGAGGTGACGGGGCAAAATTCAACGAAATAGTACGCCTGACTGCTCAGAAAGGGAAGTTTTTTCTGGCCATCCTTGGCCAGGTCCACATCCAGCTCCGCAGCCGCCTTCAGGATCGTGCCGAAATACTTCCTTGAGAGTAGGACATCGAGGTGGGTCGTCCTCGCTGGATCGAGCCCGAAGGCCGCTGTAGCTCTCCCCATCGGCGCCTCCAGCTGATCCCGCCCACCGAGTCACCTCGTCGAAGGCCAGTTCCTCGGCCCACATTCACGCCCGATTGAAGAAGTCCGCAATGCCCTGCTCACCGAATCAGTAACGGCCTGACCCGAACACCCGCGTACCGACCTTGCCGCTTGGATACTTCTACAGATGCTGGTGACTTCACACGGTGTTTCCAGGCCCTCGGCCACGACACGGCAAGGCCTGACGGACCGTGGCGGGTGGTCGAAAGGGAGCAACGGCGAAACAGGGCCACGTCCTGGGTGTATCATAAGTAAAGCGATGGCGTTGGCGTCCGCTCCACCGCAGACCTCGGCGTGCTCGAGCACCGGCATGGCGAACTGACGACATCACCACTGCATGAAGGCCACACACCAGCAGCGAAATCGTGTAGTCAAGAACTGACTCGATCAACAACTGCTCGTGCCAGTAATTTGATCTCCAATCAACGGCACGGCTGCGGTCTTTTCGGCATCCAGCAACGACAAAAAGATGAAGCGCTCACCGCCGCCGCCCGGCCAGGCGTTGATCAGATTGAAGCAAGCCGCTCCAACGATCGTGTAGATAATGGTTGGTCGGTGCGGCGGGCCGTGCGGCGTCGATGACCGCGTCTTGACCCTCCAGGGCGTAGTCCGGCTGGCAGAGCTCGAGGCAAGGTCGCCCGCGGGAGCTCGCAGCTCGCATTCCTGCAGAAACGAAGCCTGCGCGTGAGCGCACCTATGCAGCGCACCTGATGCCCTTGATCGAGTGCGCGCGGGCGATCTGGCGAAACCCAGCGTTCCCGTGCCACCCGACGACCAGACCTTGCATGAAACACGGGCGGCGAAGGAGCTGAGCCTAATGCTGCGAACAAGACCTGAAACGCGGCCGAACAGGGTGCCAGCTGTCAGTCTTTCTGCAACTTGATGCAGTAGACACGGCGCCGCGACCAAGCCGACCGGAATCACAACCCAGAAGATCGCTGCGATGCGAAGATTCCTGAGGCCATGGAGTGGCGGGAACGATCCTATTTAGCGCTCCGCCACGCCCAGCCCACCACGGGCCAGGGCGCGTCGGGCGCACACTGCGCTGGCCTCAGGGCGGCTGGCGACGCGCGACCAGCCTCGCCGCGCAGGCGCTCAGCACGCGCAGCCCAGTGCCGGGGCCCCCGCCCAGTCGCTTGCCGATCTCGGGCGGTGGGCCAGCAGCGGGCTGGCAGGCCTCGCGTCGGCCTAAGCGGGCGAAGCAACCGTTGGCTTTCGCGGCCCAGGCTGGGATAGCGGGGCCATGGCCGTGAGGCGTGGGGCAAATGTTGCAAGGGCCGAATCCAAGTGGTCCGCTCACCGCCAACGGCCGATCGCACCGCAGCATGGCCGCCCAGGCGCGCCGAGCTGATCAGACGCTGTCACCTGCGCCTGGTCCCGCGCGGTGGCAATAGGCCGTCATACCCAGCTGCCTCTCCTCGCCTCCGGCAGGCCCGGCGCCGCAGGCGCACCGCCGTGCGGAAGGTGCGCCAGCTCAAGCTGACAACATCCGCGGAGGCTCCCCACGACCCCATCGCCACCAGAGCCGTGCGGCGCGATCACCCACGCTGAAAAACGGGCCCAACTCCCAGCTGGCTGGATGGCCCGGGCGCCAGCCCCCAGCAGCCGGACGCGCGTGGCCGGTCGTGCCACGGCTGGGATGGACAGCGGCCATCGCTAGCTGGCCCCACATAGGCACCTCCCGCGAAGCTGAACCGTCATCGAGGGCCAGGGGCAGCAGGGCACTTCGGGCAGCGCCGAAAAGCATCGGAGATCGAACCACAGCCTCGAAGCACGTTCTATCCCGGATCAGGCAATCGGCCAGCAGTTTCTGCGCCGTAGAGTGTGCTGACCCGCAACGGAGTGGCCACCGAAGCACCGCACGTGGGACCAGGTATTGCCTGGAAGCAAGGCCAAGCGGTCGGGGTCCAAAAGGCGTCATTGGCACCACACACCCTTCGGCCTGGCTTTCCTGGGCCGTAGCGCCAGGAGCGCGAAATGACACGCAAGCGCCATCAGGCTCGAGCACACCGCAGCGGCCGCATCCCGCCAAGCTGCGCGCCCCAGGCACCCACACGATCCCGCGCACACGAGGCGTTCAGAGGCTGGCCTGACACAGCCGCACACACCCAAGAGAGAACCAGCCAACAAACACAAACCTAACCAGCCCCAGGAAGCTTCGCCAATAGTGAGAAGGTCGCCTGCGGTCGGATCGGCTCCGTTGTGACAACCCTCTGCCAGCCTGTCGCAACAGCGCATCGATTGGGGCGAACAATGCCGGTATGGCGGGACAGGGAGGCCATGCACTGGGCGCAAGCTTGGGAATCCCAAGGCATCCGCCCTGCGTGATTCACGGTTTTGGCTGTGGCAAGCGGCCCTGGCGAGCGAGAGGACAGCGAGAGCGACAGAGCGCTCGCTGCGGCGGCCGGGGCTGGTGCCGTCTATGGCCTCGACCTGATAAGACCTGAGAAGGGAGGCAGATACCGCCCGCCGGCCCCGCCTGAAATCGCCGTCTGAGCAGCCGACCAACACGCCTTTCCGAAAGAGGTGGTGACACCCGCCCACACACACCACACGCGAGCACTGCACCACCCACAAACCAAAAGACACAATTCCAGACACTCAGCACCAGCCACAGGAGCTGACCACACACAGACACCTATGCGCCAAGATTCACTTATTCGCCGAGAGTAGGCAGGAGGCCGAGTAAGACCAGAGGAGAGACGGAACACCCTCTACCGGCAGCCACAACACATTTAAGGCCACAGGCGTCCGTGCCGCGGCGCCGCCCCCATGGCGGCGACGGCCCTGCAGCGGCTGGTGTGATCCTGCTCCTGCCGGCTGTTGCCGCTGGAGTGTGCTGGTGCCCGCTGATCGCCCGCACTCCCTGCTCGATCTCGGACATCCACCAATCCGCTTACGCCACTGCCTGTGATCGGCGACAGCGAACTTGCGGTCAGCTGAATTGCCGCCCGGCACGCCGGCCCAGCCGCCTCCTGGCGCTGCCGGGGCAATGAGCACGCAGGCGTTGCGCCCGGCAGGTCCGCCGCCGCCTGCCTGGCCCCGCATGCAGCAGCCCCTGCTGGGCCCTGGGGCGAGGCCGACCGGCTGGGTGCCGATTGAGGTCCGCGCCAACTGGTGCGTATCAAAAGCGATCTCGGAAACTGACCTTGCTTAAAGGGGTGGGGCAATGCCCCCACGACGAAGCCCCAGCCGAGTTTCAGCCAGCAGCTTGCATCCCTGGCGAGCCGCCTGAAGGCCGCAAGCGTAATTTGGCCCCTCAGGATTCCGGGCCCCAGCGAGCGCTGCATGAAGCACACCCTTCCATGCTGGTTGAAGACACGATCACGGCGCCCTCAGCCGGATCTCCGGTCGTTTGCCCAAGGCGCGCTTCAACATCGAGAGCCTGGCGTTGGGCCTGCCGAAGGCAAGGGAGTGTCCCGGCTGACCATTGGTGGTGGAAGGGGATCCAGTTCGACCCTGCCCAGCAGATTGACCAAGCAACTCAACAAGTTGGTCAACGTGCTCAATTGGATTCGACTCACCAAACGATCCATTCGGTGGAGCGGGAACTGATGTTGTGAAGGTCTCGGCACCAAAGCCGGAGCGAGCTCGCGAAATCCTCGAACTGATGCAGGTGGTTCCGCCCAATGTGAATCGAACGTCTCCAATCACGCGCCTGAATACCTTGAGGTGGTGGGGGATCCAGGCAAAGTTGGTGCCTTGGACAGATTCTCGAAAGTTACGGAATTCTCGAGATCGGCGCACCGGCAACCGGTGGCCTGGAGCGGCGCTCAGGCGTGACACGGCCTTCCTGAAAGATCAGCGCGTCCAGCAAGCGGGTGCCGGCCGAAGGCTCCGCTCTCTCAGGGCTGCCCTCCACAGCCTCGCCCGCCCCTCCAGCACGGTTGGCCTCGACCAGCTTGTTCGCCCTGGCGGATCTTGTCCACCACCTCCAGGCCCCTTGACCACACGCGAACACCGCATAGCGGCCAATCCTGAGCTCCACCAGGGGTTGAGCGCGGAATATAGAACTGAGGCGCTCCCGAATTGGACAAGCCGACGGGCCATGGCGATCGCTCCGCGTTCATGTTTGCAAGGCGCAGCTGCCCCAGCTCACGGGATGGTCAGCTCTGGCCGTAAAGCGGGGTTCCGCCTCGCCTTTGAGTGCATCTCCAAGCGCACGACAAGCGGGCTGGCGCGGTGGATCAAAGAAAATGCCGGTTCCGTACAGGTGGACCGGCAACCTTGGCATCGGCACTCTGGGACGCCCCTGCACAACGAAGGGCGAAGGTTTCGCGCACCACCCGGTGAACAACGGTTGTTGTATGTTGGTTGCCCGTCGCCCAGATGCAACGAAGTTGCCTGCGTCCAGCGGGCGCCGCCCTCATCACCGTCGAGTGAAACCTGCACCTCCGCCGCGCTGGTGTCTGCAAAAGCCACCAGGGCCTGGCGCTCAGGCAGGGGCGTGCCGGCTTCGCATGCCGATGAAAGCCTTTGACCGGATCGGCTGCGCAAGGCCCGTGAGGCTCCCAAAGGCGTAGAAACAGCAAGCAAGCCGACCGAGCAGAACGCGGAAAAGAGATAGCCCATGGATTCAGACCCCTCCAGGGCATACTTGAAGGAAACGAAGCCAGCTCACAGCACCGCTCTGCTCCGAGTTCGGCCAGGGAGGGGTTTAGCCGAATCCGGGTCAGGGGTAAGATCGCGGCGGCCCGCAAGCGCAGAGCCAGGCGCGGCGGGGATTGATCCCACGCGCACATCCACCTTGACCCCGCCTGGAGTCGCGCAGGGGCAGGTCGAAGCGAATCCACTGGCGAAAGCCCCGCCGACTGAGTGGTGGCGGTGCCAACTGGTCTGATCGAAACGGTTGCTGCCGGCGTGCCGACATCGAATAGCTGAATCACCCCCCAGAGGTTAGGTGGAGAGCAAACACGCGCCGCGGATCGCCGTAGCCCCCATCACTAGCCCTGTGATACCCAGAACTAGGGCAGCGGGGTGGCCGGATCGGCATCAGGGTCGATCCCCAGCTTGCTGGAGAGGCTGGCGAGCAGGAAACCGGCTTCGCCGGCTGTTCACAGCCAGGGCGAACACCGTTCGGAGGGCCGCCGGGAACCCAGCACCGCCTGACGAGCACCTGAGGAGGACATTGCCAGCCGGTGGCCCGGGCGGCGAGGCGGCCGAGGAAGGAGACCGAAGCCATGGGGGACCGCAGCGGCGGAACCCCATCATTCGCCTTTCCCGGCCGCAGCCCTGCGGCGGGGCCGCAGCGACGGGCCCGCCCTGAATGGGAAGAAAGTACCTTAAAACCCTGCTGCAGCGGCCGATGTCAGGCCGTTGCAAGGTCCACCCCGCATACCACCATCCCAGATTGTTACCTATCCGCCGGGTATTTCATCGACAAGTCGGGTTCCCGACCTGCCTATGCATCCCATGGACGATTGCTCTACGGCGCGCTGCCAGCAGCCCGGGATGGTTTGAACGTCCTCGATGACTGGACTCAAGCGCGAACCGTTTCGTTTTGTGGCTGGTCGGCCGCTGCTTGTTCCCCACAGCACACCTGGCCCTGGCGGCTGGCTGACGGCACCACCTCGCGACCTCGTATGTACACCAAGATCCGCCAGCACCTACCCTGAAGGCTGCAAATTTTCTCACCGCAGCGGTGAGCACCCGGCCGAAATCGATGGCACAGCCTGTGCTGCTCTGGGCCCGGAAGCCCAGGGCGAATTTATGTGCCTGGTGCCAGCTGGTGTCCTCTGGCCATTCGTGGCGCTGCAAACGGCGCTTTCCGCGTCGTCCTTCAACTGCGTCAGTTCGAGATTGCCTCGCCTGGTTGGGCATCCGCCCTACAACGCGATGCTTCTCCGGCCCATCGCGGTGTTTAGTAGAGCGTCTTCTGATCAAACCCACTGGTTCAGAAGCAGCTGGTTCTTCGCGCCGAGCTTCGGTGGTGGCGGCGATCTTCCCGTTTCCTGCTGTCTAGCCAGGGCTTCCACAACTGGCCCTGAATCCCGGTCCACATGAAATGGGCGTGGCAGGATTCTGGGCGGGTGCGCTGCTGTGCGCCATCACAGCGCCACGGTGGAGAAACGCTGTTGAAAGGATCCGACAGCCGAAACACCTCAAGGCGCTTGAGCTCGACGCAGGAAGGAGGAAACCTACTCGATTTGACGGCCAAACCGTTTCTGGAGCCAGATCTTCGGATTGCGTTTCTCCACAAGCGGCTGGCTGCACTATCCTTCATGTTTTCGTGCCTGTGATGGGCCTGTGGACCAGCAGGCATCGGCATCCATTGGGCCTGGCGCTGAACCTCGTGCGTATGGACTTTGTGAGCCCAGGAGATCCGGCGCTAAGACCGATTCGAGACCTCTACACGAGAACATTCTTCTGAATGAAAGGCGCTCGGCCCCTGATGGCAACGGCAGAACCAGCCCCCATGGAAAAGCTTCGTCTTCCCTGAAGAGGTCCCGCCCGGGGTAACGCTCCTACTCATTACCTTGTTGCCGTTGCGGCAAGGATCTTGACTCCAAACGGCTACGCCTGGTGGGCAGGCAATGCCCGCCTGATAACCTCATCCGAGGCCGACTGCTGGGTGCCCACTGGCCAAGCGCCGGCCTGATGGTGTTCTGGGCAGGCGCGATGATGCTGGTTCGAGGTGAGTCACTATCAGCCTCGATAAGCCGATGGTTACGAGCAGGGCCTGATTCCTGTGCCCCGCACGTGCACCCATTGGCTACGGACCGTCGGCCCCGGCGGCAAGTCCACCACCCTAATCCCTTCTTTGGTGTCGTGTATTCTGCACTGACAGCTCCCGCCCGGCTTGGCCTCGGGCGGCCTTTATCAGCCTGATGGCCTCTGAAGTGTTTTGGAGAACTATTCCCTACCTCTTTCTCCCAGGACTGCGTGGACAAGAAACCAGATGACCAAACTCATTGTTATCAACCTATCCTGCTGGCGTCGGCGCCTGGCTGCTGGTCTTCAAGGCATGTGCTGCGGCGGGTTACGACAACCTGGGCCACCGGGGTTGGTGGTGACGTAGCGCAACATGATCACCAAAACCCCACCTTTGAGCCCTGCGTGATCTCGGTAAATCTCACCCCCTCCGTTGGTGGGCGAGGGCTGGCTCATCGGTGTCAAATTTCCAATGGAAGACATCACGGGTGCCACCATCTGGTCGCCTGATCTGCCTTCGGTGGCATCTGGCATGGTGAAATTCACCAAGCCCTTCGGCGGTTGCGTCTGCTTCATCTGGAACGGTGAGGCCCTATCCTGAGCTACAGCCGGCGCATGAGCCTTGATGAGCTTCATCGTTCCAACCTTCATCTGGTCAACAACACCGCTATCCCTCCGAGTCTACGGCCCCACCAATGCCAGAGTCCTTTCGCAGCCGCAGAGCTTCACCTTCCTGGGCGTGACCAACGCTCGGTGCAACCATCGGGTTTCGGCCATCGGCCCGCCCACGCCTGGTAGTACCTATAGCGCTCCCCCACCGTGAAAACATCTCCGTGGTAGAACCACATGACGTTCCGGGAACTATATACCGCGCCCTGCTCGAGCCTACTAAGAAGTGCCACAATGGCCTCAGCCCTTCGACAAGCTCAGAACGACATCAGCCCTAGGCAGTGCAGCCGGGCGGCTGATATACAAGACCAGCACGCTCCGCCCACGCCTCCCTCAACTACAGTGAGGCGCATCATCAACCGGCTCCAACTCGGTGAACTCGTGAACGTGCGTCAGGGCTCTCTGCCACCCCAAGTTCCATCCTGGCTCTTCTTCCTTTCTGTCGTCACCTCTGGCATGCGGGCCGCGCCCCAGCGCCGCAGCGGCCGCTTTCGAGAAAAGGGATTCGACCGCAAGGCCGAGCCCACCCTGGCATAGCCCTGATCTTCGACTGACTCTCCTGCGAACCATCCACCGTTCACGGTCATTCGTTCAGGGTCATTCTAACCCCCCTTACCCCGCATTTGCGGGG
>Ga0163217_1090605_pt1 | contig 13127 bp, 19 predicted proteins | sample SynspAceP_FD_185933 | JGI IMG/M metagenome (GOLD analysis project Ga0163217, IMG submission 185933) | Saline lake microbial communities from Ace Lake in Antarctica - Synechococcus sp. Ace-P (PacBio error correction) | ecosystem: Environmental > Aquatic > Non-marine Saline and Alkaline > Saline ...
CAAGAAAAAAAAAAAAAAAGGGGGAAAAAGAAGGAATGGAAAAAAAAAAAATCGGAGGATGATCTGGGGCCCGCAAGATCGATGTTAGTTAACTTGGGGAAGAAAAATGGGCCAACGAAGGCCCTGGGACCGTAAAGTCGCCGAACAAACAGGCCCAAGGCCGGGAATAAATCAAAACAAGGCCAGAAAACATGAGCTCATCCAAGTGGATCATTCCGGCGCTTTGGGTCCTCGCCTTCGGCCGCCCTTTTTGGGTTCGCGGGGCGCGCCCGGTTTGCCCGTAAAACCAGATTCGACGCAGCGATCGCGCTGGCCACATCCGAGGCCGGAAAGCCCCGCATCGTTTTTGATCTGTTGGCGCAGAGCCGCGGTGCCCCTGCCTCAATATCCTTTTCCCCAGCAGGTTCTGGGGCAGGGGCAAGCAAGCAGCCCATCGGCCGAAAGAGGTTGAGGCCCTGCCTTGACATCCCGACCTCCAGCCGCTCCTCCTTTTCCCCAGAGGCTGCGCAGGAATCACGAACCGCTCCCGGGGCGCCCTGCGGCACCGGGCAGTAACCGCCGGAATTGCTGGTGCCCGCACTCCAGCAGCAGCTGTTCACTTGTGCCCCAGAGTTGGCACTCAGGCGCACGAACTTGAAGGTAGAGCGGGTCGTCCTTCGTCCGGGAATGGTGCTGAAAGATCTTCGAGGCCGCGTTTGGAGCTGTGGCAGGTTGACCACCACACACCCGGCTCCGGGTAGAGCAAGAAAGGGCGCGCAACGATGTCCTGACCGCGGCAACGGCGAGACCGGGTGATCGCAATGCGACCCCGAGCTCGCGAAGACGTAAGTGCGCCAGGCGACGACGTGTTCAGGTCACAGTGTTTTTGCATCGAGGATCAGGGGCACCGAGAGCGGCACCAGTTCACGCACTTCATGTCAGAAAGCCTCGATGCCGATCGGACGAGCCGCCTGATAGAAGCCAGGGCCTCGTTTATAGGCGGAAACATTTTTCAACGGTGGGCCTCGATCACCCGTCTTGATTCCAGCGGCGGCCTGGGCCAAGAAAGGGCCATTGCCGGGGTTGTGCGGCTCCAGGTCCGCAGCAATCTCCCCGGGTTGGGATCGAGTTCCGGTGATCGCAGCGACTGGCGGGCTTTGGCTATCGCCTCGGTGAGTTTTGACCGAAAAGTCATGATCTCCGCACAATGCCGGCGCTAAACAGCCACAAGCCAGCCTCCTGAACCCTTCGAGCATGGATGGAGCCTCCGCCACTGGGCCATATGCCTGGAAGCTTCCTCATGGTCATGTGCCGACCGGCCCCCACCGCAGGACCTCTTGAACACAAGTTCCTCGTGAAAATCAAGTTGCTGAAAGCCCGCTGCCGCTCAGCCTGCTGCTGGCCCAATGCATGCTGTTGCCAGGCGGCCGGGGTTTGCGCCGCCGCGGCAGGGAGGCCCGCCAGGCTCCATCTCCTACGGGCCGCCGCTTCATGGCGGGGGCGGGCTTGGGGCACCACAGTTCGGGCCCAAGGCCCTGGTCACGGGGCTTGGAGCAAACCCCTGGGGGATGGCCTGGTTGCCGGATGGTGTCCGTGCTGATCACCGAGCGTCGCCGCCTGCGCCTGTGCGCGATGGGGTGCTCGATCAAGGCCGATCCGGGGTGCCCGAGGTGCTGGCCCAGGGGCAAGGGGGGCTGCTGGTTGTGGCAGTGGAATCCCGATTTCGAGCGCAAACGCGTTTCATTATCTGAGCTACGCGGCAGGCGAGCGTGCGCCAAACGGCACCGGTGGCGCGGCGCCGCTTCAACGGCCAGTCTCTGAGTGACTGGAGGTGATCTATGCGGTGGCCCCAGAACAAGCCCGGAGCCCAGATTCCGGCTCCCGCCTGGCTCTGGCTTCCCGACGGCAGCTGCTGGTGTCGATCGGCGATGGGGCAATGCCGCCGCTGCAACTCGGAAGGTGCGCTGATCCGCCGCCAGGCCAGAACCGCAGCAAGTGCCCTTGGGCAAGCTGTTGCGCATACACCCGGGAATTGGAGCCCCAGCCGTGGCCATCCTTTGCCACCGGCCAGGGGCGAAGCGCCAAGGTCTGGAGCTACGGACACCGCAATGTGCAAAAGGGTCTGGCCCCTTGACCCGCTCAACGGGCGGTTCGGGTGAGCGAACACGGCGCCCGCGCGGCGATGGAAGCTCAACTTGGTGGAGGCCGCGCGAAACTAACGGCCTGGCCTGTGGTCACCCATAGCCGCGAGTATTCCGGTCCGCCGATCTCTGCGGCTCAAATCAGCAACAGGACTGGTGGAATCCACGGCGGGTCCGGACCCGCGATGCCCCCTCCGGTCTGGCGTTCGACCGTGGCGATCGGGTATTCCAGGCTGGAAGTGGCAATCTGTTTCGCCGTGGCTGGGTCCTCGCGCGATGTGCGCAGGATCAGCCTTGCAGGCCGATGGAAGCCGGTGGCGTCTGAGGAGACCATTCCAATCGGGGCGCGGTCAGGGATGTGCGCCAAAGGGGCCCGATGGCTATCTCTACGTGCCACCGATTCGCCCATGACGGCCAAGTTGAAATTACGGCCTGGAGCCGGCCTCCTGCCCCCCGGCCGCCCTCTGGCAAACCGATGACCGTGGCGGGTGGCCCTGGCGATGCTGGGCGGCATCGTCTATCCAGGCCATTGGGGATTGTTTGGCGGCCACCTGGAAGCCAACGAGACGCCGGAGCAGGCCTGCGCCTTGAGCTGAAGGAAGAATCAACGGGGAGACAGGAGCTGCCCCCTGCTGGTTCAGCCACCACGACAAGCCAGCGAAGCGCCTATTTTCTTCGCGCGGCCCTGCGGTGCCCTATAGAAGCGCTGGAGCTGCTGGAGGGTCAGACATGGTGCTCGGCTTTCGCTCAACGAGATGGGCCAGCGGGGCGATCTGCACCCCGCAGGCTCCGATCAGCCACGTCCCTGGGCCCCCCTCGCTGCGCAGGGCCATGCTCCGAACTGGAGCCTGGAGCAAAGGTTGGCCTGGCTTCCGCTGGGAATTCCGCCCTTGGGCTGCTGCAAGCGGTGAGGATTTGCTGCGTTTCGTAGTGGACGCGACAGCGCAACTCATCACTTACGTAACTATAAACAAGCGAAATGAATTCCCTAAGGGGTTCCGATTTTCAGCTTCTTTGCTGGTGGAATGTCTGGTCCGAGAGGAAACACACTGAAGTGATTCAGTGGCAACGGGAGGGACAAAAGCCCGGGAGACCGCCATTCTCCAACTCCCCTCCGTGCATGACAGACCCTTCGCCCACCCGGGTTCAGCTTCCGGCACGAGCTCATCAGCCTTCGACCGTCGCCCTCTACCGGCCACTGAAAGGCTCCGAAGCCGCTGGAAAAAGAGCGGCAAATTCCCTCACGGCTTGCAGCAGGAGGTGGATAGGGCCTGCAATAACGGCCTGGAGGCCGCCGAGAGCAAATTGTTGTCGCCGCATGCCCACCTTCTCGGCGCGGAGAGCTGCCCACTACGCGGGCATCAACACCTTCATGAAGGCGGCCTTACATCGAAGACGTGGAACCGCGTCGGGCGATTTTTTGTATGTGGCGATTCTGGGCGTGCCCACGATTCCGGCACCACCTACCGCCGCCCCGGCACCCGCTTCGGGCCGCAGGCATTTCGCCGTATCCTCCGGCCCTCTACACGCCCTACAACTACGAGAATGGGCGGTTGACCTGCGCGAGTCGATCAGCGCCTTTTGCGATGTGGGCGACATCTTCAACGATTTCCCGGCCAACGAACGAAAAGAGTTTCGATCAGATCTCCAAGGGTGTGGCCCACGTGTTTCAGCAGTGGCGCCTTTCCGATCATCCTCGGCGGCGATCACTCGATCGGTTTTCCACCGTGCGCGGCGTCTGCCGCCATCGGGGCGACAAAAAGGTGGCATCATCCACTTCGATCCGTCATGTCGACACCCAGGAGACGACCTCGACGAAAGCGCATGCACACCGCCCTTGGTTCAATGCCACCAACATGGCCAACGCGCCGCGCCGAGAACCTGGTGGCAACTGGGCATCGGCGGCTGGCAGGTGCCCCGCGCAAGGGGTGAAGGTCCTGCCGTGAGCGCGGCACCAACTGCTCACCGTCACCGACATCTGCGACATGGCCTTGGAGGCCGGCTGCCAAGTTCGCGACGAGCGCGCCACCGACGCACCGAACTGCGTCTACAATCTCCTTTGATATCGACTGCATCCGACGTCCCCCCGGTTTTTCGTGCCTGGTACCGGCTGGGCCTGAGCCCGGCGGCCTGCTGGCCGCGCGGGCCCTGAAGTTGCTGGAGCTGATCGTGCGCCATGTGGCCGGTCTGCGGCCTCGAGGTGGTGGACGGTGTGCCCCCTTACGACCTCAGCGACATGACCTCACTGATGGCCTACCCGGTGATCTGCGATGTGATGGCCCACTGGTGGTGAGCGGCCAGCTGCCCAGCAAGGAGAGCCGTCCTGGCCTGGCAAACGATACTGCAACATGGCCGTCGATCGAAGTGGGATTAGGGCCTGCACGAAGTCCGACATGAACCAAGTGCTGCTGCTCTCCCTGCAGGATGGAAGCGGGAGCACGAACCCACACCCCTTGCGTCTCGGCTGTGCACCTCGAGGGTGGGTGATTTCCACCTGCGTCGAACCCGCCGCCCTGCGCTTCACTTCGCCGGCTGCCGTGCAGGGCACCTGGCTGGATGGCTTCCGAAACTCCAGATCGCCACCGTGCCCTGCGCGCCCGTGCCTGGGCTTCCGCGTTTTTAATGCCCCCAGAGCGCGGAAATCAGGCCTACCGGCTCCCCCTGCTGCGATCGCCATGGAGGAGATCATCAAGCGGGCCGCGAGCTGCGCATCTGTTCTGTCGGATTACAGCCTCTCGCCTCTGTCTGCCTCGCCTCAGTCTTCAGGTTTCCACCTCCCTTTTTCCTCGCGCTGACCCATGCACATGCCCTCCTCAGCGACACACTCGCCTCACTTGATGGCCGCCAACCCAGCACCAACGGCCCGACCACAACCGTGAGCGCTTCGATGCTGGCAAGTTTGCTCTGCCTCAACGTGATGAGGCAGTCCCGGCGCCGGGAAAACCTCCCTGCTGGGAGGCCACGATCACCGCTTTCCCCCCAGCTGGCGATGGCGGTGCTGGAAGGGCGACATGACCACCGCAGCTCGAATGCCGAGCCCTCGAAGCTGTCGGTGTGCCGTGGTGCCGATCACCACCGGTCGCGCCTGCCATCTGATGTCCGGCGATGGTGGCGCGGTTCTGCGCCAGCCGGCGCGGCCTGTCCCCCGGCCGATCTCGACCTGCTCTGGGTGGAGAACGTGGGCAACCTGGTTTTGTCCGGCGATTTGAGGTGGGCGAGCACCTCAAAGGTGGCGCTGCTCAGTGTCACCGGAGGCGACGACAAACCGCTCAAGTACCCCGGTGATGTTCCGCGAGGCCGAATGCGTGCTTGATCACCAAGGTTGGATCTGCTCCCCTATCTTGCCTGTGAGGTTGGAGCGCTTGAAGAGCCACATCCATGCCGTCAACCCTGCCGCCACGGTGTTCCAGCTCTCAGCAGCAGTGGCGTTGGCCTCCAGGCCTGGTACCAGTGCTTGCTTCGACACCAAGCCGCGAGGCACACCCAGGCGTTTTGAACAGGCAGACACCATCACCGCTGCCGTTCAGTCCCATGAAGCCGGTTTTGCTGTCTGATGGCAGCCTCCTCTGAGCTGATTCGCTCTCCAGGCGATTTGTTGATCGCCGCCCAACCCCCGCACTTCCACTCACGCCATCAGCATGACGCAACTCCTTCAAGCCAAGAAAAACGCACCGCGCCCCTCAGCCTTGCTTGGCTGCTCCCACCCTCAGCGCGTCTGCTTGCCAGTTGCCAAAGCAACCTCCCCAGGAGGGCAACGCTCCGGTGCGGATCGGCCTACAGCGCCTGGCCCGGTTGGTTCCCTGGCAGGTCAAGTGAGGAGAAGGGCCTTGTCGAGCAGGCCCGCGTTCCGGTCACCCTGCAAGTGGTTTCGATGGCTACCTCGATTCGATCAACGCGCTCAACGCCGGCCAGCTCGACTGCAACAGCCCCAGACCCTGGCGACACGATCAGTTCGGTTGCTGTGGCGCCGACCTTGCGGGTGGTGCTACACCACGACAACTCACCGTAAACGAACCAGGTGATTCGCCGCCGAGGGGACAGCAGCGTGGCCGATCCTCAAGGGCAAGTCGTTCGCGGGCCGAGGAAGGCACGGTCCGACCATTACCTTGCTGCCTGCTTCGTCTCAAGCAGGCCCGGCCTCAGCGGCCGATGACTCACCTTGCGTTCCGCTCGAAACCGGTGCCGCCGCCGCCGCCTTGTGGCTGCTCAGGTGGAATGCGGTGGGCGTGTTTGCCCCCCTTCACCACCCAGGCCTCAGCGCAGCGGCAGCACCACCTTGTTTCTTCGCGGATTTCCCCGGAGCGATCAGCGATCAAACCTGTTCTGGCCGGACCGAATTTTCCGTGAGAATAAACCCCGAGCAACTGCAGAAACGTGGTGGAACGCCTGGTTCGCCAACCCTCGCTGAGATCAAGGCCCAGCCTGAATCCAGCCTGGCGATCATGGCCGAACGGGCCGGTGTCACCGAGCCGAATACAGCGAAAATACGACGCCGGCACCACGATCTTCAGCCTTGAAGACAATCGCCCAGGCCTCCAGCCCGGCGACAACGAATGCAGTCGCTGCCTTTCGCTGCCGCTCCAAGATCAGCGACTTTCCTCCAGAGGTGGGCTTGGCTGAGACCTCCCCGAATCTCACCAACCTGTTCGATCTCGCTTTCGTTGAGGCTGGTCAGTGAGCCTGCGGCAAGGAGTTGGATCAGCCCCTGGTTGCCTCGGTCTGGTCGGCATTTCAGCCTGCTGCTGCTTCTGGCAGCTGGTGGCAAGCTTCGCGGTCGTCGTCCGCTTCTTTCTGCCCAGCCCGGCGGAGGTGCTGGCTTCCGGAGCGGAGCAGCTCAACGAGGGATCTTGGTCAACGATGCCCTGGCGAGCTCTTGGCCGCGTGCTTGGGGCTATGCCCTCGTCGATCCTGGTCTCGTTGCCGCTCGCATTCGCGAGGGCAGCAACCGGCTTTGTCCCCCTGCCAGCTGCTGGAGCCCCTGCTGGGTCTGATTCGCTACAATGCGGCACCGGCCTTCATCCGGCTGTTGATCATCTTTTCGGCCTGGGGGAGCTGCCGAAGTGCTGCTGATCTTCATCGGCAACCCTCTCTTCAACACCTGATGATCATGGATGCGGTCAGTTCGGTGCCCCGCGAACTGCTGGAGTCGGCCCTCACCATGGTGGGCGGGGGTTGCAGATCATCAACCAAGGTGGTGGCGCCTATTCATCGCTCCCCACCGGTTGCTTTGGTGCTTATCGGAATCAACATGGCGGGCCGCCTGGAATCTGGTGATCGTGCTGAACTGGTGCGGCCTACGAGGGGCTCGGCAAACGGGATCAGCCTGGCCAAACGCTTCCTGCGACCGATGAAATCTTTGTGGGGCTGATCGTGATTGGACTGATCGGCCTGGCTGATCGATTCTGGGGCTTTCGCCTGCTGATGCGCCGAACCTGCCGCTGGGCGATCTGAATGCATCTGTCTGTTAAAGGCGTCAGCCCAATAGTTCGGCAAAGGGCCGCGACACGCAAACTCGTGCTCGAGGAAAATCATCTCGAGATCAGCTCCGGCGAATTCCGTGGCGCTCGTCGGCAGTTCAGGTTCTGGAAAATCAACCGTGCTGCGCCTTGATCGCTGGGCCTGGAGCAACCCAGCAGCGGCACAATCCACATGGACGATCGCCCGGTGCGCGGACCCGGGCCGGAATCGGGGGCCATGGTTTTCCAGAATACAGCCTCTAATCCCTGCTGAGTGCTGCCGACAACGTGGCCTTCGGGATGCGCGCTGCAGGGGCGAAACAAGCTGACGTCAAGGACGCACCGCCTATTTCCTTGAGTGGTGGGTTCTGCAGGATTCACCAGCCGCTTTCCTCGCCCAGCTCTCCCGGCGGCATGCAGCAGCGGGTGCGCGATTGCCCGGGCCCTGGCGGCTGATCCCAAGGTTGATGCTGCTCGATGACCCTTCGGGTGCTCTTGATCTATCAGATCCGCGAGTCGAGCAGGAATTCCCTCTACCAAATGTGGGAACAGCTCTGGCTCACGGCCTTGCTGATCACCCCGACCTGGAAGAAGCGGTTGCTGATGGCCAGAAAGGTCCACATCATGGCGCCAGGACGGGCGGATCGTACGACCGTGGCGGCCACCTTGATCGCAGCAACTCAGTGGCTGCGGATGGAGGCCGGAGCTTCCTGGAGCTTTCGGAAGAATCTTGGCCGCTTGCCTGCGGGGTCCCTGAACAAGGAACCAGCAGTGCTGGCGCCAGATCCTTAGGCGGGTCAACGACCGATCCAGCAGTTCCGGTTGAAACACGAGGTAAAGCGGTTCGCGAACAGGGCGCTGAAGGATGTCGGCTCGCCGCTTTGGGCGGGCTGTGCTGTAGCGCTGCCGCAGGGACTTGAACCATGGCCTGGATGGTGGGTCCTGCGATTCGCATCATGGATTTTCCGTATCAAATACAACATTCTATTCCAAGCCCACTTTTTGGTTCAGCCGGCTGATTGAAGCCATTGGACCTGAAGCCATGGATCGAAGCTGTTGGATGAAAAGCCGTCTCAGCGCGAGAGTGGAGCCCGACTGGTCGACGGGCAGGGCCTGGGTGATCAACCTCAAAGCCCGGTCCAGCTCGTGGGCTCGCCGAAGGAGCGCAAAAAAGGCAACACATCGGCCGCATCGCGCCGCGGGCAGATCAGCACCCCGCCGATCCGGGGCGTGTTTGTAGCGGCATCCAGGTGTACCTACCAACCATCGAGTAGGCCTCGAACCAAGGCCGAGAAATCAATCGCTTTCCGGACTGGGGGTGACGCCGGTATAAGCCGACATAGCCGTGCAGTAGCGGCCGGAATGTTCAGGCACGGCCAGAAGCGATCGCCAGATGGGCGCAGTCGCGACGACGCCGAGCCTTCCTGGTCGCGGTCGAGGCCGTTTTTGGTGGAAGCGGGCGTCGTCAAACCGGCGTGACTGGATTGGCTGTGAACGTGATCACAAGATCGCCTGCCAACCAGCGGGCCAGCCGGCGAGCGACCCACCGGAACAGGCCTCCAGGCGGTGTCGATCAAACCGGTCGGTTTCGCAGTAGCGGCCTTGGCGTTGAGAAAGGGGCAGCACATCGGGCGGCAACGACTCCACCGGCCATCTGCCAGGCGAGGCACCACCCGCATCGCTCCTGGCCGCTGTCGCTACCACGGTGCTGAGGCTGATGTGGCTCTCGCCGGCCGGGGCCAACCCAGGCGGCAGCAGCGTTTTGCCCTGGGGCTAATCGCAACAGAACTCCCTCCACCGGACCGAGGCCCACCAGGATTGGATCGGCTCCCAAGCAAGATCCTGCCTGGCGGGAGCTTGTGCGCTGCAGCAAGCAAACAGCAACGGTGTGGGCTGGGGACAGATCACCGGAGCTCACAGCCGAACATTTGAAATCTTTCACAATGGCTGGGCTGAACTCCTTGCCTGAACGCGCTGGGCTCCTCTGCCGTGCCGGACGCGGCTCAGGCCCGGAATGTGCGGGAAGTGAAAGGCCCCAGGGTCGTTATGGCGCGGCTCACCGCCGAGAATTTCTGTGATTCCAGTCGCCAGGCAGCAGGAAGGGCAGTGTGCCCAGCCCTGGAGGATGCGGCTGGCGTAAAGTTCGCGCTGGGCGCCAGCCCCTCGCACTCCATACCGCTGCTGGGCACATAGGTGAGCCTCGAAAGTCCTCGCCGCCGGGGCTGTTTCACCGGATCGATGTCTTCACGTACGTGTGGGGCCCGGTAGTGGCGACGCCACGCCCTCAGCAGGCATCGAGCCGGCGGCGATCGGCTGGGTTGAGATGGTTGCAACCACTCCCAGCAGTTGGGCGGGCGGTTCGGGCTGGATGCCGGCGGCGCCATCGGCTTGGATCGCGCCTGGGCCCTGCGCCAGCCGGATCTTGTGAACTCCAAGCGCCAACCGCCAAGGTCGTCACCAGGCCACGCCGTCCCATGCCAGCGCAGCGGGCAGAGAGCTGGTCCGGGCAGAGGTTCGACCATACTGAAGATCGGCGTTGAGCCCCAGTCGGCGAAGGGCACCAAGTGGGCTGCGGCCACCAGTTCGGGGCGGCCCACATACACCCAGGCCCAATGTTCCGTCACCCCAGCTGGAGCCAAGTTGGGGCGGGTGTAGTCCAAAGGAACATTTTTCGAGCTGGTCGAGTCCGGCCAGCACCGCAGCCGAGACCGCGAAACAGTTCGCCGTGAATCAGGGGGGGCGGCCCCCTGCCGATCGCCTGCAGCCGCTGCTTGTGCCCATCACGGCATCGGATAGGGCCCGAGGTCATGGAGCTGCGCGCCCAGCAGACGCCTCCGCCGAGAAGCGTGCTCCGCCCAGCCAGGAGTGGTTTTTGCTTCTGGCCCCGTTTGAGCGTGCCGTAAACGAACAGAAAGCCAGGCCCGCTAGCCACGCCCTACGCCTGGCCGGCCGATGGATCGAGCGGCAGGCCTTGGAGGCCGCAGCGCCCAGACGCCGCGCCACAGCAGCCAGCGGATAGAGACGACGACTGCGGCCGGGATCGCCAAACACCAGGCCTAGTAACTGCAAGCACACCGGGGTTGGGCTTCATTTGCTGGCACAAAGCGGCTCACGGCTTCCGAGCCATGCCAGCAGCGCTCCCTTCGATCAGCACCGCCCCGGCGGCCAGGTCATAAGCCCCGTTGTTTTTCAAGCTGCTCACGAGAGCTGGGATCGCGCGGCCATGCCACGATCTCCGGCCAGGCAATTCGCCCCGCAGGGCGCTGGTGGCCGCAAAGGAACGGCAGAACGGGCAAAACCGCCCGTCCATAGACGAGTTTTGCATGGGCCCTGGGCCATGGTCGGGCATGGTCAAGTTGAAATGGCTTGAAATCAAGGTGGGCGTTTGGCCGTCGCGTTCCTCCTCAAGATATCCCACGAAGCTCTCGCCGAAGCGCATGGCGTGATCCGCCATAGCTCCAGCGGGCCTACAACCGGACTTCTCCGTTTCAATCCCACCCCCTGGTGGCCCTCATCAGGGCGCCTGAGCCGGCTGACCAGCCGCCGGTGCCAAGTGCTCACGGCTGACCCCGAGCAGGAGCAGCGACTCCCGCCAGGGTCGGGGCTGCGATCTGCCGCCGAGCAGCAGGGACGCACTCAGCAAACCGCCACCACGATTCGTCAGGCTGCCCCAGAGCGAAACCGTGGCCACCCGGCAAGCTCGGCGGTAGGCCGCGGCGCAGGGCAGCCTCACTGCCCCAGGCGAGAGCGTCAGGCCCGTAGAGACCGTATCACGCCCACCACCCACCAACAGTTGCAGCAGCCACGAAGTGACCAGGCCCCAAACAGCAGCAAGGGCCAGAAGGCCCGAAGAATCAGGGCGTCACGGTGGAGGCAGGCCCACGGGAGCGCCCCGGACCAACCTTTGACGCGATCCTGCGGCTGTCACCGCCGCGCCGGAAAAGGCCAGTAACCCCAGCAGGGCCCAGCTTCACGTCCGGCCAGGTTGTCCATTGCCGCGCCCATCGCCGCCAACCCACCCACGGCGCGCCGGCCCCCAGGTTGGCCAGCAGCAAGCCCAGGCCAAATCAGGCCGAAGCTCACGCCGAAGCCATCCGGAGCGGCTCGCCAGCAAGCGCTTGGGCCAGCAAGGGCGGACACCGGCCAGCATCCAGGGCGACAAGATCAGGGTCTGCTGATCACCGAGAGGGAACTCAGGGCGAAGTAATAGGCGACGCGGACCCAGAGAAACAAACCCCAGGAAGGCAATCTACAGCCAGCCAAGCCGGCGATCGCTCGGCCTGAGCCGGGCTAGGTCGAGGCCCAGCCTGCTGCGCCCAGGCACAATCACCGCCAGGCCCCACGATCATCTGGGCCAGAAAGAAAACATTGCAGAAGCTGATCGGATTCTCCACGTCCACCAGCCGTTGGGCACCCATGCTCCTGCAAACCCTTCAGCAACCGTTGCATTCCAGGCCCTTGAGCAGCACATACAACCAAGGGGAACAGCGCGCGCCAGAGAAGGAGTCACAGGGGATCAAAACGTGGGGAAAAGTCGGCCTTTGATCCCTCGCCTGGCTGGCTCGTCAGGATCATTCATTCCGATCGATTCTGCCTGCGATCCGAATCGCAGTGGCCGCCAGCTTGAAGTGCGTTCATACTGGAAGTTTTTCGATTTGGGGCTAGTCAGCCCATAGCTCGTGTTGCTACCTTATGCAGGAGCATTCCATTCATTCATGCTACTGGATTCTGACCATGCTGACCAGAAGTCAAGGAGTTGGGTGATGTCGGCAAATCACGAGCTGGGTCAGGGCTGCTGGTTATGTGAGCGTCCAAGTAAAGACGGAACGCGAGCCGCCTGAACTTCAACGGCCTTCTAACGAAGCGCTTCTTGAGGCCAAAAGGCGTCAGCCTTGGCACCACTGGCGGAGCTGGTGTGGGGCCAGGGTGGGCCGCAAGCTCAGCTACGTCACCAAGGTGCAGTTCAACGGCAGATCCTCTGATTGGCAAGGCCTACACCGCCTTGCTAGGGAGCACTCACAGCCCGGCGATGAATTCGAGATCAAAGTTGGGCAAAAAGCAAGATTCGTCTGTTGCCTGCTGGTGCAAGTGAAGAGGGCTGACGACTGAAGCCCTGCGCTCCTCCAGCGGCTCTGATCTGGGGTCATTGACGTCTGAATCCGAACCGTTCCTCCACTGCCCAGCACGATCATGGTGGTCTGATGATCCAGCCATCCGGAGCGAAATCCCAGCCGCAGAGGTAACCGCGCGCAAGATTCGCGGTTAGAACTCACCCCAAATCCGGGCTGATCAGGGCGGTTGACATGCCCTGTTGGGCTGGAATCCAAAGCCCCGCAGCCACTGCTTCGGAAACGGTCAGCGTCCCATCACCTGGCCAGGGCGGGGGGCTCCTTGCGCAGTGGAAGATCCCATCTCCTCCAAGAACGAAATAGCGCTGCAGTTTGCGAAAGGTGCGCTGCTGTGACTGGCGTAACCCTCTTGCGTGTCAACAGCACATAAAAGCGGCTGGGTGAACGCTTGCTGCAAGCTGGGGCAGTTGGCAGCCCGAATC
>Ga0163217_1108495_pt1 | contig 13126 bp, 16 predicted proteins | sample SynspAceP_FD_185933 | JGI IMG/M metagenome (GOLD analysis project Ga0163217, IMG submission 185933) | Saline lake microbial communities from Ace Lake in Antarctica - Synechococcus sp. Ace-P (PacBio error correction) | ecosystem: Environmental > Aquatic > Non-marine Saline and Alkaline > Saline ...
CGCACTCAACCCCCTGCCCCGCCACCGTCGGGGTGGAGCACTGCGACCCACGGCGTGGGTTGGCTTCCGGTGCGGTGTGGCCGTGTTTGCTCGCCTGACATTCATTCGTTTCCTCCGGGCCACCTCTCCCGCCGTGCGTCAGCTTTCCCCGCTTGGCGACTGTTGTTGTGGTTGTGCCGGCCTTCGCGCGTCTGCTGGCGCTCTGGCGGGTGGGCTGGCGCTGGCGGGCCGCTTCGCTTTGCGCTCCACCTGGGCGGCCTGCTGGCGCATGGCACGCCAGCCGCGGTCTGGCGCCAGGCGCGCCCCACACCGTTAGCGGGGCTTCTGGACGTTTCCCCTCCGGCGCGGCCTGTTGCTGTGGGCGCGTTGCTGTTTTTCGCATGGCGGCGGGCCGGACGCTCCTCGCCTGCTGCGCTTTCCGCGCCCTGCCTGTGAGCGCCACCGCTGCTGGTGGCCGTGCTCTGGGCGTGCGGCGCTCCCCGGCCAGCCGCGCTTTTGCTGGCCTGCTTGCGCCGGCAAGGCTCGGTTTCAGGGGCGCTCCGCGCCGCCCTCCGCTTTCCGCCCCGCCTCCCTGCGCGGCCGCGCCTCGGGCCCACGTTTCGGCGCCCCATCGTGCCGGCGGCGCTGCGCGCGCGCCACCGCCTGGCCGGTCCAGCACGCTGTTTGCGGCGCTCGCCGGCCCTTGTCGCCCTGGCCTCTCCCACCAGGGCGTGCGCTTCTCGGCGCCGCTGCCGTCGCTGCGTGGCCGCTGGGGCTCGGCGGCCACCGGCCGGCGCGTTCGGGCCCGCATGCTCCGCCCTCACCGCCCGGGGGCCGCGGCTGCCCCGGCCCCCATCCCCCTGGCGCCGTGATCGCCCGGCAGGCGCGCGCCGCCTCCGGACTGGTCATCGCCGTTGCGCTCCCCGGCTGCGCGGGCCGCTTCCACCCGGGCGCTCGGCCCGTCGGCTCGCCCTTCAGCCCTGCTCCGTCTGCTGTTGCGGCGTGCACGGGTCCCGGGCCTGGGCACCCAGCGTTCTCCACAGGGCCAGGGCCCCGCCACGGCTCGGCGCTTGGCTGCCGCACCCACGCCCCGCCGCGTTTTGAACCGTGCCCGCCACTCGCACGCCGCTCCCGCCGCCCGACTCCGGCTGGGCCAGCTCGGATCGCGCACGCACGGCCTGCGCCGCCTTGCGGGGATTTGCGCCGGCAGCCACTGTTTGCTGTCGCTCACGCGGCACGCGCGGCTTTCGGCCGCCGCGCGCTTTCGGCCTGCGCGCGGACCGGTGCTCCCGCTTTGCCCTCGCGGACTCGGGCGCCCGGTTTCGCCACGCTAAGTCTCCTTTTCTCGCCGCCTCTGGCGCGCTCCGGCTGGTGCGGTGCCCTCTCGGTGCCGCCGGGCCTCCGGCGCCCCCGCCGTCCCACGGGAGCGGAGCCCTGTCGCTCCCACCCGCAGCGGCGCCTGACACCGTCTTGTGGCACTCGGCTGGCGGGGCTCCGCCCGCCGGCCGCGCCAGTGGCGGGGTCCAGCATGGCTTTCGCGCGGCGGCCTCGATGCTCCCGCTACCTTCCCCGCTCAGCGCCGACCTGCTGCGGCGGATCCTCGCACCGCCGACAGTTCCAGCGCATCGTTCGTCTGTGCATTGGTCTGGCACGGCTTGGGCTACCGGCCGAGTCGCCGGCCAGCCCTGGAGTGCGGGTCCCAGAACCCACGGAGTGGGCGAGGCCTCTCCGCTGGCCCGGAGCCTGACTCGCCGAGCGTCCGCCCGCGTCAGGCCTCACCCCGTCGATCGCCGGGCGCCTGCACAGCAATTGCTCCAGGAGCAGCTGGGATTCGCTTGGCTACCGGATGGTGCGCTCCCATCCCCGCCGCACCCGCCGGGGCCACGGCGGTTGAACTGGTTGCTGGCTGGCTGGCTTGGCTGCGGCGAGCCGCTGCCGCCAGACGGGGCGCTTTCGCCGCGCCCGGCGCTCTTGTAAGTGTCACGAGTCGCCCACGGTTTGGTTGAGATCAGTATTTTTTTGGCGCTTCATCGTCGCATTCATCGCCGCCCTGTGGGCAAGTCACCTTTCGTCACAGGCTCTTGCCGCAGCCGCGCAGCCTCGTTTTCCTGACCAGCCCGGGGTCCCCGGGACCGCACCTACCACGACAGGCTTCTGGGGCGATCGCACCTTCCGGGTGGTCGTCACCGGCGGTCTGGTTCTTCTGACGAACGACAGCGAATTTCTGCCGGATCCGCCGCAGCCCAACCTGGCATGGCGACGCGGCCGTCGCCGTGGTGGTGGTCGATGGTCAGCAGGGGCTCCTGCCGCCGATCATGTCCATCGCTGAAATGGTTGCGCGGCCCACACGCAGGTGCCCGTGCGCGGCTCCACACAGTGTGAGTCGCCCGACCACGGGTCTGGCATGGCCGCTGCCTTCTGGGGGCTCGGCTGGGCGACCCCACCCGTCTCGGCGATTCAACGGGCCGGCACGGCGATCTGCTCGATAAGCTGAAATTGCTTCCTGCCCCCACGACGAAAAGCTCGAAGGCGAGGAGCGATCAAATTGCGAATGCATCGGCCCGCCGAAAATGTGGGCAAGTCGAGCTTGCATCAATAGCGCAATCTGCGGCGGAAAGCCCCAGGGCGAATCGTCAGCCGCGATCCGTGCAACCACCCCGCGACACGTCGACAACGACGATCGAGCGCGACAGGCAAAACCTGAGAAAACTGCTTGACCCGCCGGCCATTCGCCGTCGCGCAGTGGTCAGCTACGGCCCCGAATACTTCGGCATCACCCGTCAGCTTCAAGGCGGTGGAAACGCAAGCGATGTCTGTGTGCTGGTAGCTCGACGCCCTCGACGGCGTCACCGAGCAGGATCAAAGCCGCGTGCGGGCGGCTCGAGGAAGACGGCCGCGCCTGCGTGGGTGGTGGTCAAACAAGTGGGACGCCAAGTCGAAAAAGAACAGCCACACATGCCGGAGATGGAGAAGGAAGCTGCGCGCCAAGCTCTTATTTTCTCGATTGGGCGCCGATGCTGTTCACGTCTCCGCCCTGCAGCGGCCAGCGGGTGGAGAGCATCTTTGCTTGGCCCCTGCTGGCGGTGGAGCAGCAAACCGGCGTCGGGTCACCACCTGTGGTGAACGAAGTGCTGCAGAGGCGACTGAGCGCTGGCGGCTCGCCCCCCCAACCAGCCGCGGCGGGCGCCAGGGACGCTTCTATACGGCACCCAGGTAGGCCAACGCCGGCCCCAGCTTCATACGCTGTTCGTGGAATGAATCCGAAGGAGCTGTTCGGTGAAACCTACGGCGTTATGTGGAACGCCAGACGATCCGCGAAGGCCTGGGCTTCGATGGCTCGCCGATCAAGTTTGTTCTGGCGTGGCAAGCAGGAAACGGGAATGCGGAGAAGGAGCTCAACGCCAGCAGGCCGCGCCACCGCCCACGCCGATTCCCGTTCCGATTTCCCGTTCCGCATGGCCGCGCTCCAGGGGCGATTCAAGACGGTGCAACCGCTGATCTGGAGAATTTAACCGGCCGACTCCGCCGACGCCCGCTGTCTTGATGGCTTTGGTTTGGATGGCGCAGACGTGAGAGTTTTTTCGCTGATGGACTGTTCGCAGCTTTTCGATTTGCCAATTCCGTCGATGGCTCATCGAGTTGGCTGCGCCGCCTCGAATCCCCGCTCAAGCTCGGCTGGACCCTGGCCTACTGGTCACGGATAACAACGCGATTCTGGCTGGACGCCTCTGGCGGATCGCCTGGGTGGGCTGCTGCTGCTGATCACCGCGCTCAGCGGTTGTCCTGGCGGGGCTGTGGCGCGAACCTTCCTGCTACTGCCTCGCCCTCAAGCCTTGCGGTGGGGCTGCTCTCTGCCCTGCTCCCACCAGGGCGGTGCAGCGGCAACCGAATCAGCGGATCGCCGCAGGAGCTGACGCTTTGGCCCCAGTGCTGCCGGCAGCCCGCAACCCAGCGCCCTGGGAGAACCCGGGAACTGCTGCGCTGGGGGTCCCCGTGCAACTCGGCTCGCTGCCCGCTCGGGCCCTTGGTGGTCAACGCGCGCCGCTCAGGCCGAACTGGGCCTCAAACAGCGCCACACTGCTGTTCACCTGATCACAAGCGCCATTACTGCTGCTGCTGAGCACCCTCCCGAGGAGCTGGGTCTGGGCCTGACCTGGGCGATCAGCCCTTGCGCCTGCTGGGCCTGCCGGTGGATCGGCTGTCGGTTTCACCCTGCTGCATTGGCGCTGCGCTTTCTGCCCCTGGTGCAGGAAGAATTCCAGAACCTGTTTGCGCTCGCGCATGGCCACCCGGGGCCGTGAACCTGCGCAGCCCTTGGACCATGAGGGGCGCTCGTGGAATCTCGTTCTGGCGGTGGGTGCAGAACGCTTGTTGTGGCCCAAAAACCTTGTTGCCTTGGGGCCGAGCAGGCGGCCGAAGCCCTGATGGCCAGGGGCGGCCAGTGGTTGCCAACCCCTGCAAAACTGCGGTGGGATTGTACCGGGCGGCTCACCCACTCAATTGGATCGCCGCAACCCCCTGATCGCTTGCTCGGACCTGGCGCTGGCAGTACGGTGCGCTGGTGATTTGGTAGCCGCTAGAACCATCAGAGTGAGCGCAGACGCGAGTAACGGAGCGGCGGTATCTTGAATCAACCCCACTTCGGTTCTGCTCTATCGGGTGTCCCGGCCCGGAGAAGGCGTGACCTGTTGCCATACCAGGCTCTACGCCAGAGGATGTTTTTTCTGGTCACCCTGCAGTCGCGCAAGTGCCCAGTTCGAGGTGATTCCCTTTTGATGATGCCCGTACACTGACGCGAGGAGAAGCCTGGCGCGGGCCCGCCGCGATGGCGAGCGCCCTCCCCGCCTGGCGCCAGCTGTTCGCACCAGAACTTTCATCTAGGCGTGGATGCCCGCTGAAGGGCTCGAGCAGCGTTCCAGCGCCTGGAACCGCTGCATTGGGCGCCGGGCAGTTTCTGGCTTGCTGGCGGTGAGCAGGGCAGCCGGACCGAGCGGATACGCCGTCTGGTGGGTGTGCCAGCGCTCCTTGGCGAGAGCCGCCTGCAGGAGGCCGTGGCGGAGCAAGCTCGAACTAGGCCGATCTCGAAACCGCTTCGACCCTGGCAATTTCATGCGGTCGCCTCAGGCCAACAGGCCAGGGCGGTGGCTGCGTCATTTTCGGCACGATCCATTCCGGTCGACAGGCGCCGCCTGGGCGCGAGCGCCTGCAGCGCATCGCCAGCGAGGAGGGCCATCAGCCCAGGCTGTTTCTGCGGTTGAAGTTGCGGCTGACCCCGGCAAACCGGCTTTTGAGGCGGCCGAACTCGAGCGGCCTCTGGCCTGAGAATCGGGCCTCGTAATCCGCTGCGGCTGGTGGGATTGATGAGATTGCGCCGATGGGGCCCCTGGAGCCGGTGAGCGCCTGGCGCTGTTCCGCTGACTGCGCGGCCTGGCGGCACGCTGGGACTGCCGGGGCTCTCGATGGGCTGAGCGGTGACTGGCCTGGGGGAAAAAAAAGCGGTGGCTGCCCGGAAGCTCCACTGGCTGCGAATTGGCTCGGCGGCTGTTGGTCCACGCCGATCTGGCGGCGCAAGGTCTGAGCCGGTCTGATCTGAGCGGACCCCGATCCCAGGCCAATTCGCTGATTTCGGAACGGGATTGTTCGATGTGTGCCAGTTGCACGTGGCGTGGGACGTATTGAGGTACAGACCAACACGAAGGCACTCAAGTGTCGTTGGTTCTCACGCTGCGTGCGGTTGTCTCGGGTGACGACTACCGAGGCGACTAACGGAACGACGAACTCGATACGACGCCGGTGAGGCACAGCACCGCCAGCACTCCCCCCGGCAGCGAAGCCGCTGGCAAGCAGGCAGCGGCAGCGCTGAGCTCAGCTCAGATTTTTCGATGGATCGAATCCTTCGCCGGTGGGAAAGGTGAAATTCGGAATGCGCGGTCTTTTCCGCCGACGGCCGCGGAAGTCACCCTGATGGAGCACACGAAAGCTTTTCGATGAGATGCCCGCCGGGCGAATTCAGGCCTGCGTGACCGAAGACCTGTGAATCATCAACCTCACGATGATGGGCCGCGATGCAAGGCCCAGCGCGCCGTCGATTTCGTGGTGGCGGCACCTACGCCAATCGATGGCAGCCAGGAACGGGTCGGGGCGAGAGTCATTTTGCCTGTTTGCCTCCGAGCTGTGTCACGTCACCAACGGCCGGGAAGAGCCCTTCCTCGCCACCATCCGTCGACTCAAGGATCTCGGCCCGATTCGGTGGCCGCCCCCGCCTGCTGGGGCCGAAACCGATCTCGGTGCCGGCCTGGGCTGATCCGGTGTGATCCCGTCGCTGATGTGGATGGTCTTAGGTGTGATTGGGTCTGGGGGCCGCATGGCCGGGCCTGCTTGGGTTTTTTAGGGTTTTTTAGTTTCCGCTGCTTGAGCAAGGCGCGGTGGCCATGCGGGGCGGTCCAGGGCGCCGTGGTGGCCAGCGAGGCGCAAGTGCCGGGCGCCCTGGCCGGGCGGAGCTTGGGGCTGGCTGGTCGGCACCGATCCAGCGCTGCTGGGCAAGAAGGGCGGTGGTTGGCTGCTGGCTGTCAAACCCCAGCAATTACGCCGGGTTGGCCGCTGCTGCCCGTCTTTCGCGGCGGGTCAAGCCGCTAGCTGATTTCGGTTCTCGCGGGGTGACCCCTGCGACAGCTGGAGCAGGCCTTTCCCACTGCCAGGTGGTTGGGGGCCGTGCCAACAGCCTGCCGGTGCGCGCCGAGTCATTACCGCCTGGCTGGGGTCGGCGTGTGCAGACGGAGCAAAGTGTGATCAGGTGGCGGTCTTGGTTTTGCGTGGTCGGCCGGTGTTTCGAGCTGCCGAGAGCCAGCTCGATGGCCTTTCCTCGCCTGGCCTCCCTCCGGCCGGCAGCTGGCGGCGGTGGTGATCGAAGCGGTTGGCGGATGGCGCGTGGGCCGCCGGCCTGGCGCGCGCCTTCTTTGCGCTCGGCCGGCGGGATGATGGCCGGCTCGGTCAGCTGCTGCAACAGCAGGCAGCTGCACCGCCCGGCCAGCTCAAGGACATGGTGGCCAACCCAGGCTGGCCACGATCGCGGCCCTCAGGCGCCTGGAGCAGGGCGTGGTGCGTTCCGCCCTTGATGAGGCGGTGCTGGCCGAGCCGAGCAGCGCGGGCCCTGGCGAGGCTGAGTTGTCCCTGGGCTTGGATCATTGCATGCGCCGGATTTGCTGCCCAGCTTCGGTTCGTGCCGGCGATTCAAGGCGCCCGAGTTTTGGCGCGGTGTCGCACACACCAACAGGTGGTGGGAGCACGGGCAGGGCCAGATTAGGACCGGCCGCAGGCCGGTTCCGGCGGTCCATGAAGCGCCCTGCATCAACCAGCGGCAGGGCTTCAGGGCGGCCACACGCTCGAGAGGAGACGATCCCGGCTGACCGTCAGGGTGGCCAGAAACAGGCGAAGCAGGCCAGACCCAGGCCGCCAGGCGAGCAGCATGCCCAGGCCGGTGGCCACGGCCTTGCGCCTTGGCACCCACCAGATCGGCCAGATGTGGCCGGCAGGGGGCCAGGCAGCGGCGACAACCACCAGTCGCTGCTGTCGCTGCTCAGGAGCGGCTGGAGCAGGAGCCTTGGGAGCAACACCGCGGCGCTGCCTTGAGCAGCATTCGAGCAAGGAACACTCACAGGGGCCGGGCTTGCCCTCTGCCGAGCAGCACGTTTGGTGGCGCCTGTGAGCCGACACCAGTTCGCGCAGGTCGATTCCCCCCCCAGCGGCCCGCCAGCCAGCCGAATGGGATCGAGCGAGTAACAGGTATCCGTCAGCATCACCACAGGGGCAGAAGCGCGTTCATGGGCGGGTCGGGGTATTGCGGGCGGGCTGGTTGGCGCGGGGTCTCAGAGCTGGTCCTCTCGAGGGCCAATTCCCACGTTTTGGCGGTGGCGGCGAAAGCGAGCCAAGCGGGGAACTGCAGGAAATCGGGATGTCGACCACCTGCTCGGAGGCATCGATCACGATGAACGGCAACTCCCCCGTTCTTTCGAGCCCGATCAGCCCGCTCGATTCAGGGGCATCGGGCCGCTCGACACAGCACGATGCGCTGTTGGGGCCGAAGTCTTCCGACCCAGGCCAGGCAGTCCTGCAGGCCGCGGCGCACTCCCGAGGCGTTCGGGCTGGCCGGCCAGTACCAGGGTCTGGAAAAACGCTCCCCGTAGAGCTCGCCGAGGATGGCAACGGCGGCCGCCACACAGGGGTTGCGGTTGCGGCTGCGCTGCTGCTGGGCGGCCGGCCCCCCTGCTGCAGGATACGCAGTCTTCAAGCAGGGTCCTGTGGTCGAGGGCTCGATGCTGCCGGGCATGCTTCCAGGGATCGGCGTATGTAAGTCTGGTTGGCTTGTAAGCGGGCCGCATGCTGGTTTCGCTGATCAGGGCCTCGTCCTGGCTGAACAGACCACCCCGGGCTCACCGCCGCAGCGGCTTCGGGCGCTGCCGCCGGTGCGGTCAAATTTGATCGAGGGGGAGAGGGTTTGCAGCTGCAGGCGGCGCACGCCAGATTCAATCTGCTCTGCCTGTGCTGGCCATGATCTGCAAGGGCAACACAGATAGTCCTGAGCCTCTTCAGGCGCCTGGCATGGCATCGTGACTGTCCAGGCGACCGTGCGCAGCAGGTCTTGGCCAGCAAGATCGCGGCGGGCCTCAAGCCTTCGATCTCTCGCTCAGCCAGCGCCTGGCGTCGCCGCTCTAGTCTCGGTCAGGGCCAGGTCTGCCAGGGGGAGCCGGATTGAGCCGGCGCTTCCGGCTGAGCGCTTCGTTCGGCACTTCGGCTCCGGACTCAGCGGGAGGTGTTACGGATCGGTTCTTTCGGGGCGCTGAATGTGGCATGGTCTGAGCTGCTCGCTGCAGGCGGTGGCATAAACCATACTACCGGCAGCGGTTGGATGCTGCGCTGTTCAGAATAAAACAGCAACCGGTTGCGGCGACCACCACACAGGCCCATGCCAAGCATTCAGTCGTAGGGGAAGCGGCGCGAACAGTGGTCCTGACGCCGCCTAGAGCCTGCACGGCCATTCGGGGCTGAACTGCAGCGCATCAGGGCGGTCTGCAGCAGCAGCCAGCAGGCCGAACAGCACGAGCCGCACCGGCCAACGAGCGCCCGCTTCCAGCGCGCAGCAACAGCAGGCCTGGCCAGGCGAGCAGCACAACCCCAGCGGAACCCAGGGACGAGGGCGTGAGGATCACCCCTGGGGTGTCGCGGGCGTGGAGGCTGGGGGCCGGCTGTCGTTGGAACTGGTCGCCGAGTGGTCCGCTGGAGCTGGAGGGAGTGGGTCATGGCCTGGATCAATGGCCTCCATGCTGGCTACCGGCCGCTCAGTCCGCCGGAACAGCACTTTGGTGAGCAGCACCGTCCATCAGGCATTGACGGTGAACCAGAATGCATAACCACGGCGCCGGTGGTTGCTGGTGCCCACCTCTTTCGGCCGCCTTTCAGGTGGTGGAGGCCCCAACCACAGGCAATCACAGCGATCTGACAGGCCGAACACACCGCTTTGACCAGCATCGAGGGCAGGTCACTGGCTGCATCCAGGTGCGCACCGAGTTCCAGAAACACGTTCGGGGCGGGATCGAGAACAGGAAGGTGCTGCTACCAGTGCCCCGCACGCAACACACCCGACCGCAAAAAAGAGGCATGCATTGCACCGGCGCCATGATCACAGGGCCAGCGAAACCCGCGGCAACCACCAATAGGACACCGGATGGTGGGCGCGCGTCGTGGATGGATCCGACTGCTCGGTCACCTTCATGGTTCCGAGCTGGGACCGCATAGGCGGTGGCCACACTTGCCCGGTGAGCAAGGTGGCGGTGAGCAGGGCGCATCTCCCTGGCCCAGACGAGCGAGAGGTCCGCCGCACGGCATACCCGGCCCCTTGCTTTGTCAGTTAGCTGCACCTGTGATGTTGAACCGGTGGCCCGGCAGCCAGGGCGGTGATTCGCCACGATCAAGGAAACTGCCAGGACCGGCCTCAAGCATCTGCTCCTCAGAGAGGTCGTTTGAAATTGATCTGCCGCGGGCGTCGCCGAGAGCGTCTGGCGCCGATCAAGGCAGCTGGTGCCGAGCCGGCCTGACCCACCGGGGAGTTCTCAAATCGGTTGTCCTCATCGTGGTGCCCGCTGGCAGATGCAGCCCTCGCTCGGCCGCGGCCGCATCACAAGTCAGCCCAACCCCAACCAGGGTGCGGGGATCAGGCCCCATGCACAAACCGGATCGTCAGCAGGTGCGCTCTCGGGCTGGAGCCTTTGCAGACCCTGTTTCATAGCCGCTGAAGCTGACACGCTTCCGCAAAGCGAACACGGCCAGGCTCGATGCCAGTTTCTGGGTGATACCATCCAGGCCGTGTAAGAAGGCCGCCGGTTTTGTCAGGGTCGGCATCGATCGCGGTCGGGAAAGCAGCGACCAGGGGATTCAGGAAGGTCGGTGGGCCCCCCCAGTCCATCCAGCAGATCGTGAGCACAAGAGCGCCGAGGCCTGAACCATGTTGCGTGAGGGCGACCGAGCGGACCTGATGCTGGCCTCAGTGAACCAGCACAATCGAGAGGGGCAGCGGCGATCGCAGAGGCCGGCGCCCAGCGCAGCGCATGCACCCGCCCGCGCCTGTAGGAACACCCGGCTCAGACTGCAGCCCGACCAAGGCGCTGAGCTGGGAAAGGAAATCAGGATCCAGACGCTCCAGCTCTTGGCAGTCGGCAATCACAGCCTCGAAAAAGATCAGCGGACACGGGTTGCCAATCAGTGCAGGCCGCCCAGAGCAGCAGGTAGAGCCAAGGACCCGACAGGAACGACATCATTGGCGGCCAATGCCGGTCGCACACTGGGTCCATCGGCTCGGGATCGCCGGTGGGCCGCTGGCAATGGCCCGTCGAAGGCGACAGACCCCAAGCGCAGCCCAGGGTTCCCAGAATGATCAGCAGGCCGGAGGCGAGCCCATCGCTGAGGTAGCCCGATGGTCGCCGCGGACCAGCAGGGCGCCGAGCACGAGGCCGCTGGAGTCGGCAAGGATCGAGCGGTGAAGCGCCGCCGTGTTCAGCCGGGTTGCGCAGTGCTGGTGTCGACGGTGAGCTCGCTGGCGAGGGCGGAATGGGCAGGTTTCAACGCAGGTGAACAGTCCCTGGGAGAGCAGGGCGAAATCACCACGAAAGTAGGCGAACTTCTGCAGAGGCTGCCCTGGCGGCACCCACCAGTTGGCGGCCATCGCCAGCCCCATCGGCACGGCACTCCAGGCAATCCAGGGCGCCGCGGACCCCCACGCTTCTTGGTGTGGTCCGCTGAGCCAGCCCACGAAGGGAATGTTGATGCCGTCCCAGACCTTGATCACCATCAGCCCAGCCGGCCATCCAGGCCGGCAGACCGGCACTCCGGTATAAAACACAAAGAGTAGAAGCCCAGCTGGGTGCGGCCATGCGGTGCCCGGTGTCACCATGCCCGTAGGCCAAGCAAGGCGGCGCTGCTCGGCCTGGCCGCATCGGCCGCATCCGGCAATGGCCGGGGTTCCAGCAGAGGGAACCGTGCGCTGGGATGGGGCTCAAGTGGGGCACTCCGACGCAGGCCATAATGCTGCAGTGCATGCGGGGTGTGGCGCGGGTGAGGCGTTACGGATCACAGCATCAGATCAATTGTGCTGCTGCGGGCGTAGTTTAGTGGTAAGAACCTCAGCCTTCAACTGATGATGGCGGGTTTCGATTCCCGCGCCCGCTTACTTCCCAAATAGGGGTTTTCGGGCCAAGGGCCGTCATGTCTGAGGACCATCGCCGGGCCCTGGGGGAGTAGCGAACCTCGACTGAATGGGGAATTCGGGAAGCAGTTTCAGGAGACGCCTGGCCAAACGGCTGATCGAATCGCGATTTCCCACAAGCAGGCTGCTGGCTATCGGGCCATGGGATAGTCCCTGCATTTCAGCTCAAACTAGCCCATGCCGAGCCTCCTTGACCGGCCTCATGCCCGAGGGCAGCCGCAGCTTTGCAGCATCGCCCATCAAAAGCTGGCCCCAGCTGGGTGCAAGCGGCTTGTGAGCGCCACCGCCAGATGCAGCGCATCACCGGCCGCAGGGCGAGAGCAGGATCTTGAAGCAGCTCGGCTGCCTGACGAAAGCGTCGCGAGCAAGCGAGCGGCAGTTCAACTCGCCGCCCTGCAGCAGGCGCTCGAACTGGGTCCCCGGCGGCCTGGCGGCCCTGGGGCTTGAGGGCCGTGATGGCGCTGCTTGATCCCCAAGGGCCGCTGTGGTCTCGGTGAATCAGCCAGTCGCTGCTGATCAAAAGGGGTTCGCGCACTGCGCCAACCAGTCGAGGCGTGCGGGCTGCGCTCCTCGAGGTCAGCATGAGCCACCACCACGCTGTGTCGAGGTAAGATCATCGAGCGGCGGTCTCACCAGCGCTCATTGGCGCGGCATTCTTCAACCACAGAGGGAGTGAGGGGGCATGGGTGGCCTGGAGCTCGCGAAGAACAGCGGCAGAGCGAGCGATCCAGCCTGTGCGCAGGGGTTGAGACTCAGCCGGCGTCAGGGCCAACGACGAATCTCGATCTGATCGCCTTCCGCAGGCCGGCTGACGCAGGCAGTCAGGCGGGAGCCGAACGGCAGCTGTTTCGCCCCAGCGGCGGATCGCCTGCTGAAAGTGCCCTACCTGTATCACGGGATGGTTTGGGCATGGACTCTGTCACGGGAACGGCCTTGGATCTTGCCAGCAGTGTCGATACAACGACTCTAACGTCCATACAAGCAGTGATGGTGCGCCTCCTTGCTCTCAAGGTGCCACTGCAGGCGGACACCGGCTCTGAGTGGCAAACACCGGCGGGTGCTGGCGACCTCTTGTGGCCAAGAGGCCTCGCGGCGCATGGACGCACTCCAGGCCCCAGACGGCTTCAGCGAGGCGAAGCATCTCCACCAAGTAATCACAAAATGGCTTTTTTTTTGTTGTTGATTTTTTGTTGTTGATATGTCAGGCACAACAAGGAGATGGCGATCTGGTGGCTCAGCCTTCCAAGCTGACTGATGCGGATTCGATTCCGCCGTCCGCTTTACTTTCGCATCAGGGTTTTTTTTCTCATCGCATTTTTGGTTCACATTGCTTGCTGGCTTAATTGCATGATTGTCTGCTGGCTTAATTGTGAAATTCTCAGGGTGTCGAGG
>Ga0163217_1037612_pt1 | contig 13125 bp, 14 predicted proteins | sample SynspAceP_FD_185933 | JGI IMG/M metagenome (GOLD analysis project Ga0163217, IMG submission 185933) | Saline lake microbial communities from Ace Lake in Antarctica - Synechococcus sp. Ace-P (PacBio error correction) | ecosystem: Environmental > Aquatic > Non-marine Saline and Alkaline > Saline ...
CATTGGCCCGCCTGCTGCTACCGACCCCAGCCAATCCAGGAGGGCCAGCCCTGGCAGGTGCAGCTGGAATGAGAGATTCTCCAGCGAGCTCCTGAAAGTGACCTCCAATGGCCACGCCCAAGCGACCTTGCCAACAATGGGGCGGAGGCCATCAAGGGGAGCAGAAACCAAGGGCCGAGAGGGTCCTCCTCTGGCCTTGGTCGGGCAATGGAACAGCGAGGCCAGCCAACTGGAGAATCCCCGACTGAGGGCTGGTGCGCAGTGCCGGCGGCCTGCCGGTGGGGACTGTCGGCAAGAACGTCAACCCAAGCGGGAGCCCAGACCATCTGGGGCGATGAATAGCTGCGGGAGGCGCCCTGAAGCCCCGGCCGGCTGAGGCCCAGCCTGGTAAGTCACCGATTCGGGACATCAGCCCCTTCCAGACCCCGACACCTTCGAGCGCCTGCTGGATCTGCCGTGAGCGACCGAGCGAACGATCCGCGACATCTTTGCCCAGCGGGCCGCCAGCAGCGCCCGGCCCTCAGGTGGACTGGCCCAATTGCGCTATCCGGAACTGCCGAGGCTGAAGTGGCCCCGCGGCCAAGAAGCCTGTCCACGTCAGGGGGAGAATCGCACCCGGGGACCTGGCCGAAACCCAACTGGAAAGGACCGGCCGCGTCAATCGCCAAAGCCGCATCGATCGGCTGCCAAAAGGCGGCAGGTCAGGCGGCTGGTGACCACTGCGCCACGCCTGCGCCAGGGGCGAGCCTGGTGGTGCCGCCGCTGGCCCCTGGTGGGTTAACGACCAAACGCCGGCAAGAGCTCCCTCTCAAATGTCCTCACCACGCGCCCGAGGGAGGGGAAGGGTTCTGGCCGAGAACAAGCTCTTCGCGAACCGGGGTCTGCGTCGATCCACCCAACGCGACGGCCTATGGCTGACCTCACGCCATCAGGGCCAGAAGCTGGCACCCAGACAACGGCTACGCTGCTCCACCCGAACCACGAGAGTGGGGCTTCATATGCGGGAGAAGGCTAGCCCCCCACCTGTGCTGCACTGGGAAGCCTGATCCGCTCGCACCTTGATTCAGATGGAAACCCTGGAGGTGGGATGCTTGCGATCGTGGTGGATTCCCCTTCGGATGCCGCCCTGGTCCGAACAACTGCGCACCGGTCCCACGCGACTGCCTCGGATTCGCTTGGCAAAGCAGGCCCCGCCAGGTGATCGGGCAATCATGATCGACTGCTGCCGCCCATCGAACTGGGAACGCCCGAAGGCGATCAGCCCGAATGGTTCCTTTTCGAGTTTCCCGCCCATCCGCCGGACTGGATTTGCACCGCCTGCGGGAGTGCTGCTGAGCGTACCGATTCAGCAGAAGGATTGTCTGAATCGCTCGCAGATTCGAACCAGAATCAAAGGATGCGTCCCGGCCATTTCGATGACACCTGCACTCTCGGCATTGATTCTGTGAGATCAAAAATTGCGGACAATCCGCCTTGTCTCCAGCATTGTCTGAGAATTGTTCTCTTAGAAACTGATCTAACCTCCTCCCAGCAGGCCACTCCTGCCGAATGAGAATGGTGCCAGACAAGCAGCCAAAGGTTGACTATCAAAAATACCACAACCACCCCACTGCCTTCATCGGCACGGCTGGAGCAGATTCGCCGTAAGCGATGCATCTCGCTTCCACAACTTGAGATTGAAATTGTTTTTCATGAGTGCAGGCGAGCCTGCCGGCAGACCCGCTCATCGCTATTAAGACCTTGAGAGCCCTCTTCCATCGCCAATGGCCTTGCCTCAAGCCGATGCCCCCTTGGCCCATAGCCGAACCAACCCATGGCCGAACCCAAGCGCGGCCATAGCATAAGACGCAACAACGCACCAATTTTAGCCCCAGTCCTCAGGGAGAATCCTGTTCGAAACCCTGCGCAACGCTTCTGGCCTGAACGAAACGTCCAAGCAGCGACGGCAAACCATCAGAGACGATCAGAACTGCCGAACTTCATCGGCAATTCCGAAAGGCAAATGCACCAAACGGCGATCTACCGTCGGTGCATTTACCCCCCACCTCTAGCTGCAACAAACTTATAAGTCAAAGTCCTTGGTTTGATCCAGGATCCCGACACTGAAGACTGGGTTCCCAAGGCTCAAAGTTAGATTCAATTCATCCATAACGTTCAAGCTCATTGAAACCCTTCCTCCAAACCGCCTTGGCGCCCTGACGCCCTTGATCAACATTGTGGTTGGTGGGACTCCATGGTCTTGTTTTCATCAGCGGATGGCTGGCCCCGGAATTCACCGTCTGCTGGTCGTCGCTTGCTGATGGCCACGGGCGTGCTCCAGCCCTGGAGAAGCTCTGGAGGGTTTTCGGCAGTCCGGCCCTGGCCTCTCACGGTCTGGTCTGTTCGCGATCTCCCGGCCTGTTTTCGCTTCCGGTGGCCTCGAATCAGCTCCGGAGGCTGATCGGCTCCGATGCGGTCCGCAGCCCATAGCGCATGTTCTGCTGCTCACCACTCTGGTGGCGCCGGTTTCAGCCTCTCGTGCCCAACACACGATCGTGGCCTCCACTGCTCCGGTGATCGAGGTGGTGCCATCGCCGCGGCATCTCTCCCTCGAAGGTCTGCTGCTGCTCTCGTTTGCCAACGTTCCTGGGGGGAACACTCACCCTGGATCGGCAGCTCAGTGAACCTCTGGCCACGAAGTGAGCGAGCAAACTCGGCTACGCACTTCGATCTGTCACATTCACGCCGATCGGCATTGCGTCTGGCTGGCGGGCAGCCTCACCATGGTGCTGTCCTCCGACCGCTTCCTGCCGAGGATCGCGGCGCCAATAACAACGACCTGGTGGCAGCTTCAGCGGCTCTCTTCACCGAAGTTACTGAATCCCCCGGGCTCGGACCTGGTGGGCAGTCGGTTGCATCCGCACCCCGCCCTGCAGCGTCGCTTTGACGTCGACGTCTCGGAACTCCACAATCCGCCAGGAGGACGTCACACCTCCACCGCTGGCCGACCGCAGCCTTGATGGAAAGGCGATCGCCTGGGCTGCGTTGCACCGCGCCGGAACCTGCTTCGGCTGCAACAGGAGCGCACCATCGTCGGCTCCCGTTTCCTGAAGCCGCAGACGACGTCTTGCTCCCCGGAGGCTGAAGCCATCTTGAGGATGGTGGAGGTTCTGCTACCCGCAGGTTTCGACCCTGGGGGCCGAGCCTGCGAGATACTGCGCTTCCGCCAGCGCTACAGACCGCCCAACCGTTCTGGCACTGCGTCGCGGCAATTGGTGGTTCTGGCGCGAGCGCTTGGCAAGGCCACCCTGAGGGAAGGCGACGGTGCTGCCTACTGCAATGGCCCCAAAGCCGCCCATCCGAGGCCTGCAGGGCAACCAATGAGCCTGATCGTTTCTCGAGCAGATTCGAGGACGATCTGCCACCGTGAAGCCCCAAGGGGTGGCGATCCTCTTCGCGGTCTGGTGATCACTCCTGCCAGCTCAAGGCTGCTGCCTCTGTGGCGTCGGTGCTGCTGGGCACGGTGGCGAATGGTGGCCACCGGCTGCCTGCGCACCGGTAAAGCTGCGAATCCATGCCGGCTTGATGTGATTCTGCTGCTGGATCCCTGAGCAGCCTTCCAGCGTCGCCCTCGAGAAGACCGGACCTGGCCGAAGCCGGGCCAATACGCCTGCTTGATGGCAACTGCGCAACCTTGCCGGCCTACTGGCCCTGGCTGCCCATTTTCCTGTTCACCAGCCTGCGACGGAGGTGATGAGCAAATGCCGCCATCATTGCATTGGTGACCCGATAGCGGCCAAAAGGTGGCCATCGGCTCGGGATGCCAGCCGATGGCCTTCAAATCTTCGGCCGTGCCTGTTCGTGCATCCAGAGCTTTCTCAAGCCCCTGGGCTACCAGACCAACTTGATGGTTTTCGGTCCAGCGTCCGCTTACGCTTCTTGATGTGGCCCGCTACGGATCCCCGCTGACCCTGTTGATGAACCGTCTTGGTGCCGCTGGCTGATCTGCCGGCCAAGTTCAACCTTTGAGACAGGCTTTGTAAAGGCAGCCCTGCTTCAAACGCCGGAACCACGCACCAGAAATGGGCTGTAGCGGTTGTGGCAGCATAGGAAAGCTGATTCTTCTTTGTTCCATGGCCCCTTCCAGCTCTCGGTGGACACCGTTCCCGATTTCACCAGGATTGCGCAACAGGGCCGCCGATCAAACTCTCCTACGACTAAACGCCCGGAGAGAGCTGGGGTCGTGCTGTTTTCGCACCCCGCCGACTAATCACCCGGTTCCTGCCAACCGAACCGAGCCTGGGCGAAGTCTCCTGCGGCTGCGCCCGGAGTGGGAGAAGCGCAACGTCAAAACCATCGGCCCTGAGCGTTGATTCCGCCGAAAGCCACAAGGGCTGGATCGCGACATCAACGAAACCCAGAGCACCAGCGTCGATTACCGCGATCCTGGCCGATGCCGATAAATCGGTGAGCGAGCTGTACGATGGATGATCCATCCCAAGCCTCTCAACAATCTGACCGGTGCGTTCGGTGTTTCATCATCGATCCGAAAAGAAACTGCGGCTTGCAGATCACCTAGTCCCGCCAGCACCGGCCGGAACTTTGAATGAGAATTCTGCGGGTGATCGATTCCCCTCCAGCTCAACGACCACCACCAGGTGGCCACGGCGGTGAACTGGGAAGGAACGGCGAAGACTGCGTTGTGGTGCCTTCGATTCCACCGACGGAATGCCCGGGTGAAATTCCTAAGGGAAGTCACGGAGAATCAAGCCCTACCTGCGCACCCACCCCAGCCCAAATCGCTGAGCCTCCCCTTCGCCAGGTTCGGTTGGCTTGGACGCCCCTCACATGCCGCCGGGATCGGGCAGGTTCAGACACATGACGCTGCCTCTGTCGACGCTTCGTGACCAATCTGGTGGCAATGGCAGGGGATTTCCTCAGCCAACCGAACAGCTTTGGCGGTGATCGGAGCCCGGCCGTTTTGGCCGGGCGTCAGTAAGGAACTGGTTCGCCTGTGGGGCCCGATGTTGCTGGTTTGTCGACAGAGCCAGCGCGCCATCGATGAACTCCGCCAGGTCGGATCCCGGCCATCAAGGCGGGTGCTCGACTGCACGGAAGAGAGGCCCTGCGGGCCGCCGGACGTGCTTGACTCGACACGTGGTGATGCATCAAGTGAACGATTCGAAGCGCAGCATCCACACCCCGCCACTTTGATCCGTCAAGGACAGCGAACGGGCAGCGCGGGTGAGACAGGTGATCGCCCGGGCCCCACCGACCTTCCGAAAAAATGCCTGCCGCCCGCGTCCGGCGCCGACAAGGGTGTGTTTCCCCTTGCGATGCAGGCGAGGAGCTGGGTCCGCCAGCTGATGCGCCCCAAACCTGCTGGATCGCCTCCGCCTGAACGATCGCAAACAGCATCGAAGAGATCGAAAAGGTTCCCCAGTCGTTCATCGGCCCCAATCCCTGCGCGATCTGAACCTGCGCAAGAACACGACAGTGAACCTCCTGGCAGCCGGGCCTGTGAACAATCTGTCGGTGAATCCAGCCCGCGTCCCATGTGCTCAGTCGAGGGTGACCCTGCCTGTGGTGATGGGAACCATCAGGCTCTGAAGGTTGCCCCTGACGTGAAGCCAACCACGGTTCTGGGCTTCGATGAGCGGCACCAAGCGCCGATGTGTTGACGCCGTTCTGGTGTCGTTCGCCCGGCCCCAGAGCCCGCCCCCCGCGGGCCGCCTGCTCAAGAGCAGTTCCCTTCCTATCCAGAGCGCTCAGCAGCAAACTGAATCCCATCCGTGCCAGGGCCAGGCAGCCAACGGCGGCCACGGTGCTGAACCTGGCTGTAAGCCGTGACCGAAGCCCAAGGCCTGACTGCGCCCGCCTTTGCGACCCCGACGGCCTTCGCCAGCCTGGTGGGCTGTTCCCACGTGTCAGACCCTCTGGCATCGGCCCACCTGATGGCTTGCGGCGGGGTGTAGCTGGCAGCTGCCTCCAGGCTCCCGCTTGCTGGCTGAATTGCTGCAGCGCCCGGGTCCTTTTGATCTGCGCAGCCCGACCTCGCCCTCGGTGGCCATGGGGCACTGCTTCGGTGCCGGCCGCCGATGCGCCCCTATCTGCCAGCGATCGGCGGCTGGCGTGCCCTGCTCAAACGCTCGGCGGCATGCCAACCTGACCCTGCTGCCTCCAGCGAACGGACCAGGAGCGGTTCAGTGACGTGCTTCGGCTGGGACTGCCGGCCCGGCCAATAACCTGATTCGACCTGGCGGTGAATCGTTTCAGCCAGGGCAAGCAACTCGCTGATTGCGATGGCCGCTGGGCCGCCCAGGCCGCGTCCATGAAGATCGGTGATCGGCGCTTGGCTAGGCCGAGTCCTATTTCCAGACTCTCGCCACCAAAAATCAATCCGCGGGCGAAGAAGTGTCGGCGAAGACGACCTGAAGGCGCAGCGGCTGGCCACTTCTCAGCCGGGCGCCTGCGGCACCTTGGACAAATCACCAGCCCAGTGCTCGACGCCCCTGCAACGCTGAACCGCTTCAGCGACGCAGTGTGGCCGGCTGACCTGGCGCGCGCCCAGGCCCCCGGCCGTCGAATTTGGTCGTGGCCGGGGGTGGGGCCAAAGAAAATGGCACCCTTGGATCAACCATGCTTCGCCACTGTTGCGGGGCCTCTGGGTGCGGGCCATCTGGCCACTGGCATCGGCGAAACAGAACCGGGAAGCCTCTGCTTCGCCCTGCTGGCCTGGTGGGCATCAGCAGGAACACCCAAGAACCCTGCCTTCCGTGACCTGAGCGGAGCAGGCAGCAGTTCCTCGGGGTCTGCGCTCACCCGGACCGCTCAACGCCTGTGGGGCGGTACAGCGCACACGTTTCGGCAAACCGCGCAATCGTCTCGGCCCGTCTGAAGCTCCCTGTTGCTCGAGCACCGTGCGGAAGCGCTCGGCGCATGCTGAATCAACCGCCCTTTCCTTGCCAGAGCCCCAACGCCAGCCCTGGGTCTGCGGGCCTGATCGAGGCGATCGATGACCCTGCTGGAATCAGCCTTTGGCCAGTGTTTGCTGGAACCGGCGGGATTCACTGTCTGCGGCCGCATGGAGGCGCTCACATAAATCCTCCGGAAGCACCACCTGGACCCGAGGGGACTTTGGGCCGCGCTCGTAGAGGTCTGAACGGGTGGCCAGAGGCCTCAGGGATCAGACGAAGTACCACTGAGTGTACAGAGATCCCCAGGATACTATCCAGCACTATCTTGAGCCCATCTGCCTACCTGCCTAGCACCTTGATGAGTCCGCCATGACAAAGGCTCCACCAGTTCCGCAACGCCAGGCCCCCGGCCAACCAGAGCGAGCCGGCTCCAAGCATGGGTTACCGCAGCAGTTGAACAAGGCCGCCCTGGCTCCGCGTCGTCAGGCCAGCCCGCTAGGGCGGCCGCAAGCAAGAACTTGGGACCACAAGCAATCCGCGCCACCAAGGCCGCACGGTGCAAGGGTTCAGCGGCTGGTCAGATCAAGCAGCTCGTGGCGCCACCACGCCAAGGCCAACAACCCAACGGCAAGCCAGCTGGCCAGAGGGCTCGGGCCAGCGCAGCGCCGAACAGAGGGTCGGCCGGAACAGAGCGCTTGCCAAAGGTTTCAGCGGTGATTCAACACCTACCTGCCTCACGCCATCTCCACCACATCCTGCAGCGGGCCGAATACGCCGCCAACACAGGAAGGACACCAGCCCCTGGCCCGCTATTACAGCCAAACTGCGCAAGGTGCCCTTGCCCTGATGCCCGCAGCATGGAAGTGGATAGACACCTCCGCCGTTGCCCATCTCGGAGGTCGAACCACCTGCGCCGCCTGATAGGCCAGGACATCAAGGCCGTGGCCAATCAAAGGGCCGTGGCATGTTGCCTAAAATCCAACAACCGGCTTCGAACTTGGTGAAAAACAGGGGCACCCCCCATAGGGTCTGGCCAGCGGTTCAGCCGTGGCCGCCCCAGAGCCATTTCCATGACCGAAAACCAATGCCGCTCCGCCTCTACGAACGGATCAGAGCGATGAGGAGCTCACCGAAAACCCTGTTCAGGCAGGCTCTTCAGAAATCCCAAGGGAACCATCAACACGAATCCTCCGCCCTTGGCCAAGACTGGATTTGCCCGTTCAGAAGCTGCACTGTCAAGGAGCCACTCGCTCCCTCGATGACGACACCAACAAAATGGCTGAATCAAAGGCCAGGCGGCTCAAGGCTCGCCGTCCGGGCTTGCTGAAGGGAAGTCCGAAGAAAGAACCAGAGGCTGGGAGATGGACCGAGGCTGGCGGAGTCCAGCCGAGGCGGGCGGCCGTGACGCCCGATCTCTCCTGGGCCCCAACCTGAAAAAGCAGCATACTGACGCAGCGCCAACCCTGCGGCTACCACCCAAGCAGCCCATTGCTCCAGACGTTTGACCACATGGGCAGCCCGCGCCGAATGATCCAGTCTGAGTTGAAGGGAGTTGATCGCCCAAGCGGCTGACGAAGAATAGCGGGCAGGGATGATGGAAGCAAAGATCCCCCAATAGTCCCCTTCCCTGTGCTTCGTCTGGAACGTGTATCAAGCCTTTAATCCGCCAACTGGGCGAGGTGCTGCCGGGAATGTCACCTGGGAAGGTGAAGCCGGCGAGACCGCATCGGCTTGGTGGTGTGAATGGGAGCCCCGGGAAATCCACCCAGCTGCGCTTTGATCGCCGGGTTGGAGGAGCCCAAGCAGCGGCCAGGTGGTGCGCCAAGGGCGATCCGCGCATCGCTACCTGAAGCAGGAGTTCGACGTGGATCTGACGCGAACGGTTGCGCGAAGAACTGTTCGCAGGCCTCGGCGAAGCCGGCCGACGTGCTGATCCGCCAGCACCAGGTGGGAGCACGCCATGGCCAGTGAGCAGGCTGCCAGCGATCCAGAAGCATCTCACGAGCTGATTGAGGAGCTCGGCCAAAGCTGCACAGCCGCTTGAGTCTTTGCATCGGCCTACGACTCGAAGCCCGCATCGACAAACTGCTGCCCACCCGACGGCCTTCACCCCCCGGCGGGCTGATCTGCCGGTGGGCGACTTTTCAGGCGGCTTGGCAGATGCGCATCGCCCTGGGCAAGATTCCTGTTGCAGGGACCCTGACCCTGCTGCTTGTTGGATGAGCCAACCAACCACCTGGATGTGGAAACCCATCCAGTGGGCTGGAAGGTTACCTGGTGGAGCGGGATGTGCCCCTGGTTGGTCGTCAGCCACGACCGCAACCTTTCTCGAGTCGGGTCTGCAACAAGATCGTGGCCACCGAGCGCGCACGCCCGCAACCTATCTGGCAACTACAGCCAGCAAACCTGGAGCAGAAACAGCTTGAGCGGGAGGCCAGCCAGTCGGCCCTTTGACCGGCAGCAGAAGGAGCTGGCCAGCCCAGCAGGCCTACATCGAACCCGATTACGGGCCAGTGCCACCTCGCAGCACCCAGGCCAAGAGCCGCGAGAAACTGCTTGGAGAATAGTGGACCGGTCCGAGGCCCGTGGGAGAAGCCTCTCCGGGCCACCAAAGTTCCGCTTTCCCCGATGCCTGCCCGCCCTCCGCCGCACAGTAGCAAACTGATCGAGACTCAGCCTACGCTACGCGAAGTCCGATCCTGTTATCTCGGCGCCGGCCTGGAATGGAGCCCGGGGGCCCCCCCGGAAAAATAAAATACCGGGGCAATCGCTTCGTGGGACCCAATGGGGGCAAGGCCAATCCAAAGCCTGCTTTGTGCGCCTGATCATGGGCTGGGAGCAGCCCGACGAGGGCACCTCCCAACTTGGGGGAGCACAACGTGGTGGCCGGCTATTTCGAGCAGAACCAGCCGAGGCCCTGGATCTGGGCAAAACGGTGATTCGACACCCTGTTTCGAGGCCGTGGGCGGGAATTGGACCCGACCCAGGTGCGCCTCGCCTGCTGGCAGTTACTGTTTCCGCACGACGCGGTGTTCAAGGAGGTAAGGGAAACCAGCGGTGGCGTAGAAAAGCACGGGCTTCGCCCTGCCCTGATTGCTTCTCGTCTCCCTGCAATTCTGCTGTGCTTCGATGAGCCCACCAACCACCCTCGGATCCCTTGCCAACAGATTGCTCGCGAAGAACTGCCCTGTCGTGAGTACTGAAGGGGCGGCCTGCTGGTCTCTCCACGACCGTTACTTCAATCTCGCGGGTGGCCAACTCGGATCGTCGAGATTCCGCGATACGGCGAGCTGTGTGCTTCTATAGCCGCGGCGATGACGCCTATTACCAGCCAGAAGGCCCGGATTAGAGGCGGATTGTAGCCTGGCTGGCCGCCACCCAGCCTCGCTGCAGGAGGCCAAAAAGAGCGCCACCGCGAGAAGCAGAAAGCCCGCGCCGCAGAAGCAGTCAAGAGGCTGAAGCGCTTGCACAAATAAATTTTCATCAAGCGGTTGAAAATTAGAAATATTCAAATTTCTCTGGTGTTCACCAAGGTGTCATAGCCTGAACGGAATTCTCACTGGCGCAATCCTCCCTGAAACCCCCATGTCGTGTTCCTTCCTCTGGCTCTGCCGATTCTCAATTCTGCCTGCCGCTTCCTGCCGATCAGGCGGTGGGATTCCGTTGAGACCTTACTTCGAATGCATCAACCACTGCTCCCGTTGATACGGCACCTGCGAATCATCCGCCTGCGTGGAGGAGCCTGCGGACGAAACACTGAAACCCAGAGCCACGGTCGCGGACTCACCGCGGAAGTGGCGGCATCCTGACAGGAATTCTTTACCTGTGTGCCGGTTGCTACGAGAGCACGTCGAACACTTCGTAGCATTAAGGTGGATTCAAGCCCCACCTGGCGGATGCCTGAATGTTCCGAACCGCTTTCGCCTCAAGCCTGGGTCAAAGATTAATTGATTGGATGCGCATGACATGCGCCATCGAATTCTCACCGGCGATTGCCCAGTCCCTGCGTGTCTGGCGAAGCAGCTTCCTGCAAACGCCTGGCAGTCCCAGCGGGCAGCCAACCTGAAGTGGATGAAGCGTCAACAATGGGGACTCCGCCGGGATTGGCCGCAAGCCGTAGCTAAAGAGAGACAGTCGAACAACATCCCCGCGTTGATGAGGGCCTCAGCCCACTCAGGCCGCAATGCCAGCCTCTCCTTCGGCGCAACCGCATTCTCTGAGGAACCGGTTTGAGAAGTCCAGTTTAAAGGCCGGCCCGAATCTCCCTCAGCGGCCCTTCGTTGGATCTGCAATCTCAAGTTGGGATCACTTGCAATTGCAGGCCTGGACCACCGCAGGATACCGATGGCCATCGCTTACCCGGACGCCATTTTTTCCAACTGCCGAAATCATTTTTCAGCGGCTCTGGTACCCGGGGTTTCCCGCTGCGGAGTAGATCACGTCTTCCTGTCTCAGACCGCTTGTGAGCGGGATTGCCGGTCATGGACGGAAACGAACCAGCGCGCCTGCCCCGCCCCCCCCCCCGACCGCCCCCTGGTCAGAAGGAGCCTGGATCAAACGGCAACGCCGATCATGCGGGTGGCTGACCGATTCCGGTCGCCATGCAGTTGGGTGGCAAAGCTGCGGGCACGGGTTTGATCGGAGATTTGCGAAGCCCACGCCCGGCTCCCGGGCCCTGAGCGCACAGCGGGTTAATCCCCACCATGTCACGCTCTCCGATCGGCATTTGAGCAGGGGCCCACCGGGTATTTGCCTGGATTGATTCGCTCGCATCGGTCTGAATCAGATAAGACGCCTGTGTGGTGATGCCCAGCTGGCCTGACATTTTGCGAACTCCAGGTTTGCTAATGATTCCCATCCGTCACGGTGTTGTCCGAGCCAAACTGCTTGCCTGACAAGGCAATCGGCCCAATCCCCCGACTTTGAAGGGCGTCGGAATTGCCCAGGGTGGCCACCGCCAGGGTCAGGCTTCCATCAGGAGAACCAAGGCCAGAATCCAGTCACGATCCGAGGCCCCACCACCTTGCTCCTCCACCCGAGTCGCATCTTTGAGGCCCGCCCAAAACGCGGTCCGCTCTTCTCAACGACGGTGGGCAATGGTGAGAACGCAGACACCGTTCGGTCTGTAAAGATCCACACCGCTGCCTCAGGCCCCGCTCGGTGCGTCTGGCTGGGGCGTTGTTTGGGCCTGAGTGCGCTCCAAAAAATTGCCGAACAGGGGTCTGCATCAGCCGGGAGGGAAACCTTGAGCGGCCCGGTGCTCGGTGACCGTCCCGTTTTCTGTGTCGATCGTCACCAACCGCAGGGCCCGCTCCGGTTGACGGCCTCCGGGTAACGAACGACTGGCGGGAGAAAGCCAGAGGCCTTGCGGTGGCCTGCTGGGCCCTGGGCCGTGTGCGGCTCTCTGAATCAGGGGCAGGGGAAGCGATCCAACCAGGGCAGGGGCAAGGCACTGGCAGCAGGGGCGTGGCGCGGGATGTTTGCAAGATGCCACTGATAGAGAACAGCTAGACAACTGTCTCGACCGTAACTGCAGACGCCGTAACCAAGGAGAAACAAGGTGCGCAGAAGATGTGCGAAGTGCGGCGCCAAGCCGAAGCATCACTGAACAGGGCCCTGCCACGACTGCAGCGGCTTTGGCACTAATCTTTAAGAAAGATTTATTAATCGACATGGATAGCCAGCTCGCTTTTGCTCATGTTTTTGGCTTTTTGGAGCGGCCTGCTAGAGCCCTGTGGGCCTGGGAGGCTCGCCCAAAGCCAGCCTCATCCAGGCAAATTTGATGGCAGCAGAGGCCACAAGCCAGCCCAATAGCTCCGGCCTGATTTGAGTCGGCCATGATTTTTGTTTCTACTCCTGCATGGTTGTTCGCCCATGGAACCAGATTTTTCCCTGCTTTACCGGAGCTGCTTCCGCTGTTGCTCGTCCAGGCCTTTCAGGTGATGGCGCGGGCTTCAAACGGTCCGTTCCTGCCAGGGTGATGGCACGGCAGCAACAACCTCCCAAGCCCAAGTCCCCAAGACGGCCGACCGCACCGGACGCTTGACGATTCACACCACGGAAAAACTGATCGGCAGCGACCAGGCCAGTCAATCCCGTGGATGACCTGATGACCGTGCGTTTCAGCAGTGATGAGTGAGCGGCCCTCTGCCGTGCCCCGGTCCCACCCTCGTGCACACTCCCAGCGAGCCTCCGCAACTCAGTGCCGAATCCAGCTTGGTTCATTGTC
>Ga0163217_1045088_pt1 | contig 13125 bp, 13 predicted proteins | sample SynspAceP_FD_185933 | JGI IMG/M metagenome (GOLD analysis project Ga0163217, IMG submission 185933) | Saline lake microbial communities from Ace Lake in Antarctica - Synechococcus sp. Ace-P (PacBio error correction) | ecosystem: Environmental > Aquatic > Non-marine Saline and Alkaline > Saline ...
CTATGATTATTCAGTGTGGGTCGTAGTGTAAAGGGGGGAAGAGGGGGAAAGATTAATGGGCCCCAAGGTTTTTTTTTGCAATAATTAAGAACAAAAAACAACCGGGCAACTTTTTTTGAATTAATGAAAAATGAAAAGCGATTTTACGGCTGCAGCTTTTCATGAAAAAGTTTGGAAGCTGGTTTTGCTGGAAAATTTCGGATTTTGGACAATGCGGCCAAAGGAAATGCCGCCATTAAGCCTACAATGATTGGGGAAGTGGAACTTTTGCCCCCAACATGGGTGGGTTAAAGTTACAAATACATGAACTCTGGTCCCCGGGTTAATGTCCCTCCTGGGAATTTAATGTTCCAATGAAAAAATATGCAGATCCGCAAGATTTACCCCGATTTTGGCTGGTTTGGTGGGGCCCTGTGCAGCAGCGTTTCTCATGGGGAGGGTTTTATTCCCATGCATGGAGCTGATGGTCTGGCATTAGCGAATCCTAACATTCTTGGTTTGGCAGCTAATCAGGCCCCTCTTTGGATATTTTTTCCAACGCTGCGCCAGGACATCTTGCAAATCTGCGCTCAAAAAAAGTGAAAAACTAACAGGGATACTTTAGTTTTACGATCCGGGAATTCGGGAAGTTTTTTGGAAAATTAAATTACCCCAGAAGACCCAGCCGAAGAGGCTGTCCAGTTTATCTTTACTGATCCATCGTGAGGCAGAAGCCTGTCCCCTTTTGGATGAAGTTTTTTATAAAAACGGGAGTAGTTTTGGCGTTGAGAAATCCAAATGGTGATTCGACTGGCCCACCAACACCGCTCTACAACAGCTTTTCAGGAATGGTTTTTCCGTTTGTGCCACAGTATTTTGGAAACAAATCCTTGAAAAAAATTCGCTTAAAACAAAGCATGGATAAAATCTATCCGAATGAAAAAAGAACCGAAAATCACATCCTAGGTGCCGGACTTATCGGTTCACTTATGGCACTAATATCTTGAAGCGTTGGTCTGGAAGTTTCCATCTATGACAAAACGGCCAGATTAAGTTAAAGAAACCTTATGGAGAAAGCCGGGCCGATCCATCAACATGGCTCTAAGCCCATCGAGGTTGGAGGTCTTCGAGGAAGTTGGGCTGAAGGAGAAAGTCCTTCCCCTTGGCGATTTTCTATGCACGGTCCGCAAAGATTTCAAATGACGAGCATGAGGCACTACTTTCATTCCCTATGGAAAAAGCAATCAGGCTATCTATTCCATTTTCCCCGTGGCAAGTTTAACCAGCTTCTAGTAAGAAGAAGGTGAAGCGTATTGGGTGAATTTCAACTTTGAGCATAAATGGTGTCCAATGTGACTTCCGGGCAATCAAGAAAATTTATATTTTGAGACGGAACAAGGGGAAATCCAAAAAATTGAGGCTCCAGTAATGCAATTGGGCTGAATTGGATCTTATTCGCAAACTTCGCAATGTCCATGCAAAAGCCAGGTTCGGTTCAATTATAAGCAGGAATACATTTCCCATGGGTATAAAGAATTGACCATTCCGGCAACCCCCTACTTGGAGAATTTGCTATGGATCCAAATGCCTTGCACATCTGGCCCGGGTTTTGTTGGATCCGCTTTGCAAATCCAGACAAATCCTTTACCTGCACGTTGTTTCTTTGCCTTTTGAAGGCACTAAAACGTCCTGTTTCGAAAAGATCAATGATGATCCAGATTTGGAGTCCGATTCTTCAAACTACTTCGAACGATGCCTATAAATTGATGCCATGACTTTAAAGTCTGAGAAGTTTTTTCAAAAAACCAACTTCAGCTTGATTAAATGTCGGAATGCCTAACCCTTGGGTACAAGGCCAAAGCTTATGCTCGGAGATGCTTCTTCTGCGATGGTTCTTTTGCGAGGGTATGAATGGCGGCTTTGAAGATTGCTCCCATTCTGAATGGTCTGATTGATAAGCTTTGGACAAATAGCTGGGATTTGGGTATTTGGTTTCCGAAAGAGCGAAAAGCCTGATACAGATTGCGTCCTGCAATTAGCGATGGAAGAATTTTGTGGAAATTCGAGGGATTCTGTTTTGTACCGAAGTTATTCTTTCGGAAGAAAATTGAAGCCAAGTTTTGCAATGAGCTTCTATCCTAAAGATTGGATTCCGCTTTAATTCCTGTCACCTTTCAGAAATCCCATATTCTGAAAGCAATATCTCAGGGGAAGCCTTCAAGGATACTTTATGATCCGGTGTGGCGTCGTGTTCGAGACTGGAATACAGCCTCTGACTACGAGGATATTATCAACAAGAATGGAAACCATCAAAGCGGTTAAAAAGTGGATTTAACCGCTAAGGGCGCAAAAGGTTTCACGAAGGGCATAAAGGATTGTAGGAATTTGAAAATCAAGAATTTCAATGTCAATTGCTACTTGTGAAGAAGTTGTCTGAATGTGCAAAGGGAGACAATTTTCCGATTTGTCTCCTTCTTTTATGTGACTGATAAGCCTATATCAAGGTTCCGGAAACTGCTTCAAAAAACCTTGAATCATTCTCAGTGAAATAATCTTCTTTTATCTGATATTTTAGCAATCGGCATACGCTCAATCCATTCCCGAAGGCAAATGCCGGTAATATTTTTTTAGAAGTCGAATGCCACAGTTTTCAAGCACATTCGGGTCGACCAATTCCCGAACCTCCGATCTCTACCCCAGGCCACTGCCTTTGCAAGACATTGCAGCCTTTTGGCCACCGCAGATCAGACAAGGTGAATGTCCGATTCCTGCACTCGGCTCCGTAAAACCGGGAAGTAAGAAGGTCCGGAATCGTACTTTTGGTCTCCTATGCCAAACCATTCTCTTGGCGAAGTGGATAAGTGTGTTTTTTTCAAATCAGCGAATCCTACATTTTCATCGCGTAGAGCCCTTCGACTTGGATGGAAAATACAATGTGCTCGGCTGAGATCGCTGTCATTTCGAATAAACTCGACCAGTGAAGCGTCGGATTGGGGTTTTTTGGTTTTCCATCACTCGTACACTGAACTGAAGAAAGTGTCGTTACGCAGGGCGATATCAAGGATTTTTTTTCCGATGAAAAAATGTGTCCTGCCATTTCCTCGAGCGGAATGGTTTTCAGGAAAATTCCAAAGGCAGTGAAATTGTGCCAATCGTCCTCGATTTCCGGTCCTTCGGAAAAGGGTTGATCCATCCGCTCAAAGATCTCCAATGATCCGCTGCCGAGTGGCTGTCAGTGGATGAATCCCACCCATCGGGGGAGTTTTGATGGAGGAAGCCGGTCCCAGGTCAGATACCTTGCTGACTTTGACTTTTTTAATTGGCTGAGTTTGACCTTTTCGATCAATTTCCCTTGAAATTTTTCTCTGCGAGTTGTTTGAAACACTATTGACTTCTAGTCGTAGGCCTTTTTCTCTTCATTAGAATTTGTCCCATGGCACCAATAGTTTCGCCCTACGACAACTTTTCCTTGGAGATAAACTCCCATTCTTTAAATATGTTTCCAGTTGGTCCGGGGGTATTGGCATCTGCCAGCAGCAAATGGCAGCTTTGGATGGCTTCTATTTTCCTCATTGGTACATGGGTTCGTTTATTTCGAATAGCAAAGCTAAGCCTTTTTGGGGTTTTTTTGAAAGGTTCAATAAGCAATCATTCAATAATTGAAGAATTGGAAGATTGAAAAATTGAAAAATTATAATCTAATAAAGCGACAGATTAAATAAATCAAGCGATGGAAGTTCCAGAAGGTCCTCGTAAAATCGTCATTCGTGTCTCTTTAGTTTTTTCCTTCCTCTACTCCAATCTCCAAGTAGCCATCGTATCTCCTTCCAAATACGAAATCAAAAAAATCAATCTTAAAACAACAGCAATGAAAATTCAAAATTATTATTCAAAGTAGCATTAGTAGCATTCGTTTTTCTTTCCTCAAACTTGGCTTTTTCGCACAAATGGAAGACTTATGAGGGTGAGCAAGAAAAATGTACCTTTCTAAAAACATGTTGGAGAATGCAGTAAAATATCTGCGGATCATACGAACATAAGTAGCGCGCAGTAAAAGCCGCGGGTTTGGTGGAGACACTTCGGGAAAGGTCCTTTTACAGTATTTTGCTTCCTGAGAATTCAGCTTTTGAAAGCTCCAAAGGAACTGTTGAGCCTTACTAAAGCCAGAGAAACAAGCCACAATTACAAGCAGTAATTGACTTAACCACTGGTAGCTGGCAAATGGGTTTCTAAAGAAATTGCTTGAAGCGCATCAAAAAAGGAATGGTAAAGCTACGCTACTACTGCTCGGTGGAACCGCTTCAATGAAAGGCAAAGACCTATACATCACTTGCACGGAATGGATGTGACAATGCTAACAGCTCTTTCGCGATGTATTCAGTCGAAATGGAGTGATTCACTCAGTGGATTACTGTGGTACTTCCTAAGATGGTAATTAAATAAGTTTTGTAGATCACCTATTAGCCTGTCGAGATTCTTCTCAAGCAGCTTTTTTATTGCCATAAAATTATTTGTTCAGCAACTCCTTTGTGGATATCAAATACTGCTAATTCCAGGGTCTTCGTTCTGTTGTGAGTCCATATATTTCCTTTGTGGCATCTTGCACAATGATGATTGATCTATCTAAAGTTAGGTTGTAAAGCGATTTTTTTCCTTTGTGGTCCAAAAACCCAAATTTGCCTCGGCCATAATTCCTGTTTAATTTGAAATTCAGCTGAACTCACACCTCCATATAGTGGCGAAAATTATTTTATCAGAAAACAAAAAGCATCTCTATAATCGGTAAATGGGTTTTCCGTATCTACATTTAAATGTGTAAATGCTTCCAGAATTCAATGAGGTCGAATGGAGGCAATATTCCAAATCGGGCCCATCAATAATGATAAAATGAATTTGTCCCGAATTGTTAAAATTTCAAAGCCTATCTCTCATTAGGCTACTCTGATAAAATATTCCTTCATTTGAATTTCCTTTGAGCCAGCCCGCTGTTCAACGCGCCTCAATTGAAGCTGCCAAATTCTGGCGATCCTTGACTTTCCTCTCATTCCCCCATAGCCTCCCGTTTTATTTCCTTGCAGATTATATTCTAAAATACGGTTGTTAGCTTCTCTCGATATTCCGAGAATAAGGTACTGTCAGAAGCCTTGGTAAAGAACCCAAGACCAGCATGACTTCAGTCATTTTCATTCACATTTTGTTTTTGCCTAATAAGAGTGGAGTCTTTCCATTGAAAACTCACTAGTTTCCTTCTATTCAATGGAATATGCCCAAACAATGAGTTTGGAATTTCGCCCTCTAAAATGAACTTGGCGTCAATCAATTCTAAGGGGCCTGACCATGCTTCCCTTTTGGTTTTGTTCATAAGTCCCAATCCTGTAGAATTGATGATATGTAATTACGTGGATTTTCTTCCAGGAAACCTCTCCAAGCTTCCTGAGATTATGACCCCTATCTCCAATTCAAAAACCAATGTTAGATGGATTTATTACTTCCTCAAAAAAAGTACTTTTTGAGACCGTTGGAATAGGAAATTAACTTTTGAAATTCTTCCTTTTTTTTATGATCTATAGTTTCCTTTCTTCCAGTTATTTTTTACAAGAAACTGTTGCAAAATAATAATAGGCTAAAAAAACAATCTTCCATCTGTTAGGTGCTAAAGGAAGTTTATATTTTTGAGTTAATATACTAAGTTTCAAATCTTCAAACAAATTTCCTTTTAGTTTAATAATATAAAAAGCGCTGCTGAGTTATTTCTCAGCAGGCTTTTATACTTTTACTTCTGTCCTCTTTTTAAGGTTTTTAGAATTCTCACTTTCAGCCTTTTGACCTTCAAGGATTACCCAAGTTCTTTCCACCGCTTGTCTTCCCTCGCTCCCAAGGATTGTCGATGGAGCTGGCTCTTTTAAGTTGCCAATGATATAAGTAAAGGTGGCATGCCATATCGAGTCAAGACATTAGTGAATACATCCGTGATTGGCGACATCCGAAAATAGTCCGGCTGTGCTATTATTTTGATTCAGAGTCAAACGATGGAGTTTTGTTTGCTTTGTTGTTCTTTGCGAAGCGCTTTGTCCAGCCCACGATATTCCAGAGCCAAACTGACTGATCCAGATCATCTCGGAAAGACCTCGTAAAAGATGTTTATTAAATATTTTATTTTCCAATGAGTCTTGGCCGTTATTTGGGAGAATAGTACAGTCTCAAAGATTCCGATTCTGGTCGCTAATCATTTTCGCTCAGATCGACTGCAAGCTGGATTACATCGTATAAGTTCCTGTGGTGCTGATCGTTGAAAGTCTACCATTCTTGCTGAATGTTACTGCCAGCGTAAAGCCCTGATCAGGTTCAAATGTTTGTCGTTTCAAGTTCAAAATCAACCGTTGATCATCCTGGAGTTCTGTTGAAACCCAGTCCTTGTGTTAAGATTTAAATTAGAACATTGTTTTTCAGGCATCCATAAGTCAGGAAGAATCGAGTTCGAAGTTTTGCCATCTAAGTTTTCAGGTCCTGGTGATTTGACACGCTGGAACGGGGGTACTTGATCAGCGTATCCTGAGCCGTGATAAAGGTGCTATTCCAAATGTTTCGAGTGGCGATAATCAGAAACATGAAATAAGGTCTTGGATTTCTTCTCCCAGCTTTACCTTGCTTGATATTTGCCAAAGATCGTGTGGTTAACAGCTCTGACCCTAAGTTGGATTTCCCGATACTTAAGATTCAAGCGGATTCTGATTGGTTACCACAATTTGAAGCTCATTTTACGCTTGCTGGTTATGATTCGGTAGCGAACTCTCCGGGATGTTACCGTTATCTGAAGTTGGACATTTCGACTTTGGAGGAAGGATATTGTTGAACAGTACGCCTTCCGTAGGGAAAAGGCTTCGTTGTTTAATTGAGCATTTATGAATTACAAAATTCAAATTGATGCATATAGCCACTGTTTTATTGTAGGCATAGCCTATCGGCACTTTGCGGTGTAAATTTATTATCAAACTCATTACTCAAAGCTGATGTCGAGCACATATCTACGGTCTTACTGATCCAGTAACACGAGTTTCTGATCTGACCGAGTTTTTGATCTGGCCCCTGACTTGAATAGCCGAAGGTTCCAAATCGATTTTTTCACCAAGAAAGGTTTCTGTCAGGTTGCGTTGATTCGAATAGTTAAAATCCATCATTCAATGCGTTTGTTATTTGTGTCCGGTGGTGTCTAACCGATCCCGGTTTGTTAATCTACGCTAGCTGCCAATAAATTAGAAGCTGATCTCGATTTAGACCAGGTGGTGTTGATATCTGTAGAAAGGGTTCGTCCTTTTTTGTCAAACCTTATAGCGGTAAGTATATTAATTGGAGATGTTCAGCGCTTTAGTTTTCCGTATTGGAAATAGAGCGAAGCGCACTGCAGCGATCACCGGAAAGCTAGCCAACGTCAAGGCGTCAGGTCACTGAAGGTCCTGTTATCTTTAGATTAAGAGAACGAAGGTGTGAAATTACCAATGAGTTTTTTTCATTTAAGATCTGCCTAGATCTTTGGCATCCGCTCCGATGATTGAAATTTTCTACTGAGTTGATCAACGGTTTTCTGATAAGATCTGACCTGAGGGCTTTCCGTGATTTACAGTCGTTTCGATTCGTGATTTTGGCTTGAGGTTGTTCGCAGTATTGTTGAAGAAGTAGTTTGCCCCGGTGAAAATTCACTTTTTTGGTACCCCATTTGTCACTGTAAGTTTAGACCAATTTGCAATTGGTGCTCGAATAATACCAATTGTCATTTCCGCCCCGGAAGAAAGCCATTTTTCCCTCCTCTTCCCCTTCCGCCACCACCACCGCGGAGGCAATTAGCACTTACGCCTGCGAGGTTCTTGGCTTTGAGAAAATTTTTGCTGATTGATGTTATTTGAAAAAGACCCAGAATTTGGAAATCCGCTGTCCTCCTTTTGAACGAGGTTGACACTATCCACCCGCTGAGTAGCGGTCGTCTGTTCCATAACCCTCATAAACTCTCCGCCAAATTGTCCATTTTTTCGGTCCTTCACGAAGAATAATGTTTGATGGTTTTGGTGTAGGTTCCATCATCAAAAACCAGTTTAAAATCGCTTTTGATCTGAACGCTGATCGAGCTACTTCTACTCGTTCGATTGCGTCAGCTGGAAAGATTTCGCAAGGCAATGCTTGGTGGAGCCAAAAAACCTCTCTTCCATCCACTAATATTTCTGCACTCGGCCTTCACCTGCCGCCTGAGTTTGCCCACCTTGCAACCGTGATAACCAGGCCAAATTTCCTAATCAGGTTTCTGCCTGCGCATTTTCTTGCGTCTTAAAGGCTTTGGCATTAAAGGAAGTGGTGTTCTGCCTCTCCTGCTCTCAACTGGATTGAAGGTTCCTTCGATGAACAATTTCGTCTAGCAACTTTTTGAATCTTTCCAAAAAGGGACTAATTCTCGCCAAATCTATCGGATCTCTGAAGTTGTGCGCTTTTGGTGAGTTGGTCACATATCCGATAAATTTTAATTTCGGATTTTGACATCAGGTATTTGAGGTCTTTTGCCGATTTTCAAATTTAACCTGACCATCAGTCACCGTGGGCCTACAAGCCAGTGAATCTGTGGACGGTCTTGATCAGTACATTTGCACCGAATCATTGGAAGTTTTGGTGACTCCATCTAGTACAGTTCCAGTATAATCCCTCGCCGGACGATCTTGGCCACAGGTCCTTTGTCAATAGGAAAGGAAAAGCCCCAGTAAGCTGCTAAAAATCAGTAAAATAGTAGTAGTTTTTCTTTTTTCATAATTGTACAAAGTTCTACTGCTTTTGACTGTTTTGCCAATACTGAAAGGGTTTACTTGGGTTTCGATAAAAAAATAAGAGTGGATGTGGGCAAGGATAAAATGGTTTATTGCCGCATTTGAAACTATGAGAAAATTTAAACTTTTTTGCATGATCTTGCCGGATAGGATATTTCCAAAGTGGCTGTCATCGTAAATCGCTTTCCATTTTTGATGACAATAATCCTTGAAGGAGATTCATGCGGGACGCCACAAATTCTGAGGGCTACTAATTCGAAGAAGTTCGCGTAGGCGATCAGATCTAAAAAAGTATGGAACAACTTTTTCCTCATCACCATTTTTCCCATTCCGAAAGCAAGCGATCCAGTTGACACGCCACTCACCGAGCAGCGGGTGGCTGTGCTTGAAGATCATTACGGGAGTTGAAATTCGCTGGAGTGCTTTGAATTTCGGCGAATTTCGTCCGGTGAGTTAGTTTTATTCCAGTTCATTTCTTTATTTTTACTTTTGGGACAATACTTGCAGGGAAGAAATCAGTTCCTTTCTAAAGATTCAATCATTCATGAAAATATCCCCTTTTTACCCAATTAAGTAAAAGCCAATTCCTTTTTTTCCGCGGTGCTTAGCTATCGGCTTTTCAGGAATGCAAAGCCTCAGCCCCCACCAGTAACCTGGTCCTAGTCCCATGCCCTCCGCCAGCGATCTCGTCAGTAAAATGTGCCGCCTTCAGATCCCAAGCTACTTGGATAAAATTTTTCAATTCAACAGATCCGAATATGCTTTTTGAAGAGAAAGGGCTTTGAAATATGGGTTCGGGAATCAATGGTGACTGAAGTTGACTCGAATGGACGATTCACTGTGGAAGGCAATGGATGATCAGTTGATCCCAATTGACGTGCCGGTTTTGGTCGAAGGACAAGTGGGCCTTAAAAAAGGGAGGCTGGGGAGTTCCCTTTTCAAATCTAAAAATCCCAATCAATGCCAATTCAGCCTGTATTTGAGGTGGATCCGGAGATTCAATTCCCAATTGGATTTGGGAATCAGGCAAATTTGAAATTAGTTGACTTGGGAGGGCTCAACTGACGCTGATGTCTCGAATGCAAATTGATTTGAGCAGCTTTGGTAGGTAAAGGAGAATTCGAAAATGGAGTGAGCAGAATCTGCTCGTAAAGAATCCATTGGCTTTCCTTAAAGACTTTGGTTGACTTGCCTGGGCAACAGGTTGGAAAGCCATTTCAAGTGGAACTGGAAAAGGGTGCAGACCCGCCAATTTTTCCGATCCAGCCCCAGGAAAGTTCGATTCCGAGAGTTTTTTTGATGCGAATCAGAATTTTAAATGTGTGGCTAGGACTTGAAGGAAAAAGTGAATTCTCATCCCGCATCGGCCGGCGCCTTCCCGAGGCTTTTCCTCCACTCCCTAAATTGACTCCCAAAATGAAAATTCTAAAAAGTGAATTTGGAGATTAATAATGCCCACTCACAGTCAGTTATGAATTCAAATCTGAATCAGCTTTTGGCCGAAAATCTAGCGAAATAAAGTAATTTCAAGTGATAAGGAAAACCACGATGATTCCTTCCCAATATCAAAACGCAGGCCTTTGGAGAATCTGGATAGCCGTGAGCATGGATTTCTTGCCGAGCAAGAGCAATGGTAAGTCTTGGAAGGGACAATTTTTTGCAGTAGGAAAACCTGCTTATGATGCCGAAAACCGAACAGCTGATTTTCGAAAGGATATCAAACTTCAAACTCGAAAGTGGAAATCTCGAGCCGCAAACCAGCATTCGGACTGAAAAAGCGAAAAATCATCAAGAAAATATTGGAGCGAGGGCGTTTTTCCCCCGATTGGCGAGCTGATCGACGAGAGTATGGGCATTCCAAAGATCGGTCTGGGGCTTTTCCCACACCATTGCATGATTTGAGATCAACCTGATTTTCTGCTGGTTCTATCCGATGAAATGAAATTACTGATTCCAGTTGAGCTCGGGGAAACGTGAGTGGACTGTAAGGATTTCTTGGATCAGTTTTTGCACGTCTCTTCAAGACAACTAATTCCTGCCTCCAAATGGGACAGGGTTTTAAGATTAAATCTTAACCAGCTCCCAGCTTTAGAGAGCGATCTGGATGAAATGGGACCTATGAATTTCAAATGAAAATCAATGCCTGCACGATCACTACTCCTATACAATTGACCGTTTTCTTCAACAGGATCTTTTTGCGAGTCAGGGCATTACAATCCCACCTTGGGGAAGTAGCCGCCTGCAGTGTAATTTTTCATAACTTTTGAATCGGAACTTGTGCTATTTTCCCCACGTATAGTACCTGAAAATTTTCCCGTATTACCCTGGCAATGAATATATGATAAGGATGAGCACATAGCTTCCTGATAATGGAGCCTAGGATCCAGTTTGCATCCAGATAAAGTAAAAAAATATCACGAAAATCAATTCTCGGATAGACCGTTCAATAAGCTTGAAATATTTTCCTCTGAAGCCGGATTAAAATTAACTAAAAGCTCCGAGCGCTATTGTAGTAGCAGGATTCAAAACCGAAGTAATCTGCAACTTCCGTAGCTTATAGTAATCAAGCTTATGGTTTTAACGATTAAGGCTTCCTTCCTCTTGTTTTAAAATCTTTGAATGAATCAAATTAAAACAGTAAGCCAAATTAATGTCCGCCACAATTAATTGCCCTTCCAATACTTAAGCCCAGCTCCAAATAGCGTTTTTCGTTGAATTCAATATTTGATTTCCCCAAAAAAGGAGGCTGCAAACGCAGTAACTAAGGTGTAAATAATAATGCCCTACGAATATCATCAAATGCTGCAATTACCATCATCGTGAACTCAACCTCACCCTTTGCTTTTATCAATGGATACAGCAAGTGTAGCTGATGATCTGTTGTGCTGCTAAACGATGCAAGCACCAGACCTAAATAGCGATTATCACATGAACTGAATCCGAAAATTGAATGAAAAAAGAAAGGGTTAAAAACGATAAAACAGGAATACAGAATGAATGCAAAGACACATTCCATGACTGTTAATGTTAGGATTTGCCTTCCTGTGGTCCTGAGTTTTTTTGTATTGATAATGAAAACGCGCCTATTGAAAAGGTTTTTGAAAGAATAGGGATATGGAAAGTAATGGATCTGTATGATCCACAAACTCGGATGATATAAAAATTCCTGGATAAGTCGGGAATTAAGAAGGATTCCGGCTAGGAATATACGCCTGAGATTATTTGGGGCAGTTTTAATTTTTTCTGCAACTCTCCGGAGATATATCCAACGAAATATTAATAATCCCGATACTCCAAAGATTACGTGCATAATTCTTTTGTTGGATTGTGGAGAACAAATCTAAATACATTTTTAAAAGTTTTACTATAAAAGTTATTTAGGTTCGAATATCCTAACTGCTTTGAGATTCCTTTTAATAAAGGCACCATACTTTTCCCTTGCTATCCATACATACATGAGGAAGCTTTTCGGGAAAATAGACCTGAAAGTAAAACGTAAAAATTATTAGAATTGGGAGTGGATCAAACTTTCTAACTTGGAAACAACAATTTTTTGTCTAAACTGGAGAAGAAAAAGGTTATCCTAGTGCCCTGGGACCTATTTACTATAAATTAAGCCTGAGAATTCAAATAAACTGCTGCTAGATTTGAAACCAAAAAAAGCCGTCCAAAGTGACGGCTCTTCAATCGGGTTTTCAACAGGTTAATCACTTCAATCTTTTTTCATAAAGCGCGAGAGCATTCTGCTTTGATGCTCTCGTTCAGGAAGTTTTTTTAGAGATCTGATCGATCCTTACTTTTGAAATTTTTTCCCTTCCATTTTTCAATCGCGGATAACGGAATCGCATGGCGGATTTCACCACCGAAGGGTCCATTGTCCTCGAAGGATTCGCTTGAAGGATCGCTTTTCTGCGATTTTGGGTTTCACGCTTCTGCGCACCGAACGAGCGGGCCAAGTCCGTACGGGCGCCAATCCCCCGAATCACCAGCCGCCCTTGAGGATTTCAATCAGCTGCTCTGTTTCCGAGATATAGCCTACGGATAAGCAGCTTTGATGGAAAGGTTCTCAATCATTCCCCTTCGACTATTTCAGAAAGTTAGCGGGTAACGCCGCCTCTCCGAATTTTTCTTATGCCTCCAGCCGATAGGTCCAGTTCAATCCATCCTGTCCTCAAAAAAGGCGAGCCAACAGTTCTGTGGATTCAAATTCCGCGGTCGTTTTCTTTTTGCTTGTGCCCATGATTTTTTGAGTTAAAGTGGAATGTAAGATTTGAATTGCGCATGGTAGTGCCTTCAGCTGAAGTCAGATACGGTGAGGATTTTTGGTGATATTAAGGGGTCC
>Ga0163217_1099560_pt1 | contig 13124 bp, 5 predicted proteins | sample SynspAceP_FD_185933 | JGI IMG/M metagenome (GOLD analysis project Ga0163217, IMG submission 185933) | Saline lake microbial communities from Ace Lake in Antarctica - Synechococcus sp. Ace-P (PacBio error correction) | ecosystem: Environmental > Aquatic > Non-marine Saline and Alkaline > Saline ...
GAGAAAAGAGATCGCTCCCATTTCCGTTTTGAACAAATTTTTTTTTTTCCCTCCCAACTGCTCAATCTAAGAGGGCCCCTAAAGGAAACTTTTGTGTGAGAACCATAAAGCCCCCCCCTGAACCAATTTTTCAAAAAGTTTGGAAAAAAGGGATGTCCCCCCCCTTTTTCCCTCGTTAAGCCCGGAATAAAACTTGGTTTTTCCCTTTCATCACCGACCACGAGCCAATCCCAAGCCTTTCGGTTGAGGCCGGTTGGAAAAGTTCGACCTCGTTAACCGGAATTAGTAAGATTCATACAAAAGTCCTTTGCGAGTGGGAAAACGCAGGTAAACCGAATTGGCCACATGCGAAAGAAGAAACTTTCAGCAGCAATTTATTCGGGTTTTTTTTGGAAGTGACTGGAATTCGAGCAAAGAATTTAAAAATTGGACAAAAATTTTAAAAATTTAAAATTAAGTGAAAATCCCACCTTTCGATTTTTGAATGATGGAATAAGAAATTTAAAAAATGAAGGAAATCAGGTAGGCTATTCTTAGATTTTCTCAGAGTATTTCTTAATGATGGGAATTTTTAAAAGCAATATAATCTCGGTCGATCTCTGATTTTAAAATAGCTCATCGAACTATGTCTTGCCAACAATTAATTTCCTATCAAAAAAGGTCTCAACCATTTACCCCTAGTTTCTCTTGCTTTCTTATTTGAAAATAGGTTGAGTTTTTGCCACAAAATCAAGCTTGAATGGGCAGCCTGTGCTTCTTCCACGTTAGCTCCAATAGAATGTTCCGATTTTAACTAGCTGGTCAGCCAATTTAAAATGTCCTCTTTTCTCTTAAATCTAGATAGACAGTTTATTAATTTCCGCAGCGACCTGAAACGTTTTAATCCGACAATGATATTTGCCATGGTTGAGAATTAAAAAATGGAGGAAATTGAAGAATTTAAATGGAGAATTGAGAATTTTAAAATTAACAGATTAGTTATTTAATTTTAAAATTAAAGAATTTTTAAATTTAAATTCCTAAAGCTTCGCTCGGTCCAGTCCCCATTTTGGAAATTTAGCGGTGAGTCCAAAAAAATTACTCAGCTGAAGAAACAAAATTACTCCTTACAACAGCGGAATAAAAGCAAATAAATCAACACAATAGCATAGGGAAGAAAGGAACCCATTGGATTTTGGATGAGATTGATTTTAATTCCAAATCTTTATATTTTCTTTCCAAAATCTCTCCCCCTCCTATCATCGGCCTTAGTATTGAATGAAATCTAGAAAAAATCGCCCATTATAATTTTTCGCTTTTATTGCTAATAGGCCTTATTGGAACATATTTATTTCTTCTCCTTTTTTTAACGCAGCTATTCCCCTACTATGGAGTGAGTTTTTTTTTATATAAAATGCGGAGTCTTTTTAACCACACGCTCTAAACTTGAAGCAGCATTTCTTTACGCTGGAAAATGGATCTACTCTATTGGGTTTGATCCACATGGTCCTGCCTACCCGTTGCTATAATGGGTTTTTTCGCTTTAAGATTTTCGGATGGTTTGGCCCACTCACCCTATTATCAATTTTAGTATTTTATCAATTGCGTTGCTTGCTGTTGCTTTTTCCAAAAAGAAGCGAGTTTTTTTACAAGTCAAAAATCTCTCAGCCTGATTCTAATTTTGGGTTCTCCGATCACCCTTTTTTATTCCTTTAAGTTTTTATGCCGAGTTGATCCAAATCGCTGGAGCTATTCTACCTTTCTTCAATTTAAGCGCACCAAAAAAGTCAGGATCGAATCGATTTTAATTCCTACTGATTTTTTTAATTCCTTTCTTTCTTGGCTTATCCGAAAGCACAGTGGTTTTTTGGATTGATTGTTGAAATCGTTTTACCCAAAGAAAATTCACTGGGGAATGGCATTTGCTTTTTTACAAATTCCTGCATTAGGCCTTTCCTATTTGTCTCAGGTTTTATTCATGAGATGGTTCCCGAATACATTCACAGGAGTAGGGGAATTGGATACGCTCACAACAGTATACCCAAGTGGCTGAAGAACTTCTATTCAACCTTAAGCGAAACCTTTACTCTTGCGCTACTTAATTCTGGGGAAAATTTCCTATCACCATTTCAAAAATCTGGATGTTAGCCCTCCATTATTCTTGCATTCTTTATTTTTCAGAAAAAGAAAACTATTCAAGTTGGGTTTTTGTTTTTTGGTTTGACCTTTATTTTCAATATGTTTTTTTTATAAAACCTATAAGCTGGAACGGATTTTAAGAATATATAGTCCCATGGCTCTTATTTTAAACTTGGAGCATGATTTTCAAGCTTCTTTTAAACATCAACTTGGTACCAAAATCCTTGTTTTGATCGACTTAGCTCTTTTAATTCTAATCCTTCCCTTAAAGCTCAAATTTGAAATCAATTAAGGGTTAATTCTAACCTTAAAAGTCATCCAGATCTGCCAAAGAAGCCACTGCTACACGCTCAAGCAACCTTTGATATTGGATTGATACGCTCGTTTTAAAAGATTATTCCTTTTGGATCAGCTCCCAAATTTATCAATAGAGAAACAATCATCCTATTCGTTACATTTTACCATATTAAATGAGATGAGGATGGAAAACAACCCAACCCCAAAATAACTGGGCAAATGGTCAAATCAGGTAAGTGAGGTGAATATTCTGAGCCAAAAAGCAAGACCGATCCGACTTGGATCAAGTAAAAATCACAGACAATACAAAAACCTGAATGGTGGGTTATCTGGCTTTTCCAGTAGGATTTGGCAATGGCAAAAATAATAACTTAGGTGTGTTAAAAAGAGTGTCCAAAGGAATTTGCCAATAGAAATTACTCATGCAACTCTTCGTAACCTGACTCAGCAAAAACAGCATAAATCAAAATAAGCAGAAGAAGCATTTAAGAATGAAAAAGTGAAATAACTGAGACCCAAAGCCTTTTTTTTCTCCATAGAACAAATACATCAAACCAGTGCATACTTGAAATAAAGTCGAAAACGGGTGATCCGAAAACTCAACCACACAAAAAATGGATTGATCACCACTATTAGATATTCTCCTGCCGGTATAAAACTCAGTAACTCATTGATCCCATGAAAAATTAAGAATTTCTCCAAAAGAATTAGTAAAAAAACTACCAGACTAAGAAATTAATGAGTTTATGAAAAGAGTTGAAAACCGGTTTTTTCTTTCAGAAAAAGTATAAATAGGTTAAACAGGCGAGCATAAACAAAACAGAAACGTGGCCTGATCAAAATAATCGAGAAGACTCAATCCAAAAAGGGCGTAAATAATCGATGATTTCTTTTGAATCAAACCAGTTCAAAGGTTTTCCCTGAAAAGGTAGTAAGCAAATGGAAAGATGCAAATCAAGTGGAATTGTGCCAAATGGTCTTTGGTGAATTTTTCCATAGTACCAAAATTCCCATCAATAGCAGGGATAAAAATTGGACTTAGGCATAGAAATGTCACAGCATAACCAAATGCTACAACCGCGCTCAACCAGATACCTCCATTCTAAATCCGTCGTAAAAAAGGCCTGTATTTCCACCAAAGAGAACGTAGAACGAGGAAGGAACTGAACACAAAAGGATAAACTTGATATGAAAGATAAATCCAATATGTAATCAAAAAAGTATGTAGGCCTGGGGTATTGGAAAGTGGCCTAGCTCCAAATATTCTATTAAAATTATCGTTATGAATTTAATGTCTAACAAAAGGAATATATTTTAATGAGGAAAAAAATAGTGACAAACCGTAGGAGTATTACTGAAAAAGTGAAAAGCCCATACCCTGTTTGACTTAATAAAATTTTTCATATCTACTGTGACTAAAATAAAATCTTCCATAATTATTTTCGGGCTGAATATCTATCCAAAGTATCCTTGTAGGAATGAAATATTATCTTTAATCTACTAAAAAATGCCCTTGTTTTAGATCAGGGGAATTGGGATAATTTTGTCTTTTTCTAAAATGTGGGCCATCCAATATCGTTAAGGGAATAGTTTTGGCAAATTTATAATCCCGAAGGTTTCGGCTCCTGCGCCAAATAAGATAAATTCCTCTCAAGCCGATTTGCTTAAGTGCTGTCAGTTTAATTGCTAAGATTTTTGGAAGAAGTGAAGATTTGCCTTTTTTTTTCAAAAAAACGACTTGAAATGAACCCTATTCCAATAGTAATCGCAAAAATGAAAATGCCATAGAGAGGTTTAAGATTTCCTCGAAAAGACCAACCGGAATTACTAAACACAGCATGAAAAAATGTCAAAATAATATGGCGTAAATCTGGACTTGAGTAAATAAAATGGCGATAGAATACAGTTGTAATTATATAAAAGGATGGACAAAGAAGGAAAATCGCTTTCCATCGGAAAAGAATAATAGAGAAAAGGAAAAATGTGTAAAATAATTGCCACATAAAAAACACTCATGCTCCAGATAAGTCCAGAAACGATTTGGACTAGCCATTTGGCAGGGTTATGTAAGGCGATCTTGATTCACTTTTTCTTCCAATTCTTAATTTCCTCAATGGTCAACTCATCCTGTTGAAGTTTAATTAATCCATTAGCAAAAAAATTAATAAAGTGTAGGATCCTCTTTTGAAATACTCTCATCAATTGCAAAACAGGATGTCGAAAACTTCAGATCTAAGCTTATTCCAAATTTTTGAAATTCCACCGCAAGCCTGATTTCTTGAATTGCAAATTGAAGTATCCAAAAAAGATTAATACTGACAGAAGCGGAACTAGGGCAGCTTGAAAAATTCTCCCTTTGGCCCTAAAATTAAAAATGTTAGCACAAGCATTCCGGTAAGAAATCAGAAACGGGACCTTGCTCTCGAATCAAAAAACCGAATAGAATGAGAATGTCGTACTGAAAAGGTCAATAAAAACTTAGGGCTATCCACTTTTAGGATTCTTGCGGAAATTCCAGCTGAAACAGCGAATGCTGAAAACAATGGAAAATTGAAGAAAAAAAGTAAAAATGAAATCAAAAATGCAAAAAGAAAAAGAAGACCAAGATTTTGGAAGGATCAATTGCTTGGGAATCTTCTTCCCATACCAAATCAAAAGATCAAATAACTCAAAATACATCTACCGAAAACCAGGTCAGAGGATACCAGGGGATTGCAGTGAAAGAAAAAAAGTATAGAGTTTAGAAAAACACAAGCTTTAAAAAATCGATGAATAAATCGGCATAGGATTCAGGCTCGCCTGTGTAAAGCTCCCGAAACCAAACCAACATCAATGAAGCTCAATCGTCCGTTGGTTTGAAATCGCCAAGGGAGGAACCAAATCAACAACCAAAGCCACCAAGCCTGAAATTGCCCTAAATTCGAGAAAAAAACTTTCTGCTTAGTTTTTCCATAGGAATCACATAATTTCCACCATTGGGTTCAATCAACCACTTTTTGATTAGGCCATTTTGATAAGATCCAAAAGGGAAAACTTTCTTACATCATTAAAAAGCATCATAATCAAGTTCATTAACCCAATCTTGGAAAAAATACCTTTGCTTGAGACGGCTTCCAATAGCTCGGAGAAATAAAAGGGGGACGGTTTTTCCCTAATAAATAACAGAACTCCGGGGTTTCCTAAAAAGAGAAACTATCCTGCGTCGAAATCCGAAGGCATTATAACTTCCAGATTTTAGTTCCTCCCAGAAATGTGACTTTGCTGCTTCAGAAATCATGATTTCTTTTCCCAAGGCTGATATTCCCAAACATGATCCAAGATTGCCATATAGTGAACTCCCTTCAATATGGGGTAATCCAACAAGCCCGAAATGACGCAAAAAACAAATGAACAAAAGGAAGCAAAAAAGTGGAGAATTAAAATGAAATTTTGGTGAATTTTTTTCGGAATTAAGATTGCTAAAGTCAATAGCCAAAAATCCAATAAATGAATCCTAGCCTCAAATCCAATAAACCATTACTTCCAAAATGAAGCAAAAGGAAGGAAAATTAAAATTAGACTAAAAAACGCAATTCGTCTTTGTTGAATTTCATTGAAATTCAAGTTCCCCAACAGCCAAGCCAAATTCCAAGCAAAATGTGGATGCAAAAGAAAACTGTGACTCAATCAGAATAAATGAAAGTTGTATGAAAAACTATATCCAATCGTGAATATTCCTAATATTAGAATTAAGGTAATAGATTTTAATACGCCATACTTTTTCGCGCACGGCTGAAACTAATAAAAACATCCCACCTAGAAACACCCAAAAACCACCAAGTAGCTGTGTATTTTATCAAAGTATATACTTATCCTGACCGCTGATTAGAAAACCAAATTCTCCAGTTAGCCTGGTTAATCAACTTCTTGAAATAGGGAATAAAATATAATCCTTCAAACAGCAGAAAGCAGGCTGATTAGCAACATCGCACCAATACTAACTAGTCTTTTTCAACCAACAAATAAACCCAACTGTAAAGGGAAACAGAAGAAAACAGACGGTGATTTTGCATAAAAACGTACTAGAGGAAAACAAACCCAAAAAAAGTAAATCCCATAGATTCATTCCTTTTTTAAGAAAATGAGTGCCAACCACATACAAACAGCAACACACTGAAAGGATTATAAGATAGTGGTCGGTGGTATAAATCCATATCCCGCAAAACAGCCTGATAAATGCGAGTAAGAATAGCGAAAAGAAAGTCTTTGGTTTTCAAACAAGTTTTTTCCAAAAAATAACAAGCCCAAAAGCTCCAATGAAATAATGATCAATATCGGATGACCTCGAAGCCCCTATGATTCCAAACTCAAAGCCCCGTTGAATTTAATAGAGGAGTTTTGAAAAAAAGATCGTAATTAACAAATCCCTCCTATATTCTCCTGACTAGGTACAGCCAACAGGCATAAGCCTCCTCATCCCTGAAATATCAGCTCTGGGAATCGCAAAAATAATGGCCAAAATTGAACAGAAAAACCAGAGGCTTTAAGCATATCCTAAAGTTGGGAAGCTTTTTTTTTTTAACAAAACTAAAAACGGGCAGCTTCCCTTACCGCCTTCAGGTCAATACCTCTATTAACTAAAACATTACGAATTGTGAATAAATAGCTTGAAATAGGATAAAAATACCCTGTACAGGGTATAAAATTCCGGAAGCCAAGCTTTTACCTTTATATCAGGGTGATTACACAACTTTTTCTCAGAATTTTTTTCTAAACAATCTTAAGGGACTTTTAATATTATTTTTTTAGCCCCTTTTCATAAAATTAAATCGGGAAACCCGGGACTTTTTTTGTAGCCCTACCAATTCTAAGTATCAAGAAGCATCTGGTACACCTGCTCCTCCCACTGGTAGAAGCACTCCAAATTAATTCAAGTATTCAGACTTGACACTAGCGAATTTATCCTCCTCTTCAGATAATCCCAAGGCCTTCAAACTTCGGCATAAATCCTTTTTATACTACTTTTCTTGCCTACCGCGAGAGAAAGCCTAGAATACCTTAATTTTTCATTCCATCTACCGAATTCTCAATGGCGATTTCTAAAACAAGCAAAATAATAAATTTCATTAAACCCTAAAAGTGGCAATAGATTATTTTGAAAATTTAATTTTTTGTGCGTGAAAAGGCTCGAAATAAGATGAAAAATACCCTGTACAGGGTCATAGCAAATTTATGATTCAACCAATCTAACCTTATAGCAAGGTGATTTAGCATTTTTCTCGAGAATTTTTCCTATAAAATCATTAAGGGATTTTTTATCATATTTTTTTACCCCCTATCTTAAAATTAAGTTCGAGAAACCGGGACTTTTTCGAATCTTACTAATTTCAGAATCTAGAATTAATCTGTAATTGCTCCTCCCTTTGGTTGAAAGCACTTAAATCGATTTAATCTTTAGACTTGAACCCGAGTCCCCGAGTCCTTAACCTAACTTCCCCTTATTAGTCCCGAATCTTTTGGATTACCAAATTCTTCATTTTCATCCAACGCCTTTTTAAATCAGATTCCTTTCGAAAGTTCTGAATCATGCCAAAATTAAACTCTTTAAAGAATACCAGGTATTTATATGAAAATATTAAGTAACTCAATAAATCAAGGTGGATTATCCGAAATCAAAATGAGACTGAAAAATACCCCTCGTATCTTCAGAGTTATAAGCAAACATAGCACACATTAATTGTCGCGTGCGTAAGTGTCAACATTACCTTTAGCGAAGCGTGTGAGTGTAAACCACTTTTCTTTGCGAGAGAGAGTTTTCTCTAGTATTCATATCTCTAAGGCCGTGAACTCTTTAATATTAGTTCTGTTTTACACGCCTTTTCCATAACAACACCCCAGTCATGGAGGTCAGGATTTTTTGGCTAGTCCACAATACACGTTCGTTTGTTTAATCTTCCATAGGTTTTTCAACGCGGCAGTCCAACATTCCGACATAATTCTCAGTTGTGGCTCTGCTTCTTCACTCCTCGATAGATATCGCAGTCTTCCAGCTGGCACATAACAGTCTACGGCATCGTTCGAATGAAGCTCATTTCTTATTATGAAGCGGATCTCTTGAGCATCTTGTCGCAGTGTCCAGGATTTACAGTCTTTTTTGAAATTAAGTCACGAGTGGACCGGCACGCGTGACGTTAAATCTGGTGTTAAAGCACGAAAGCTTTTTACAGATTTAGTGAAGATTCGCCTCACAATAGGGCTCTCACATGAGATTTAAGATTGCGTCTACTTTTTTTTGGCACTTATTCAACTCTTCCCAAGACTCGATAAGAGCTCTCTTCCACCCACCTATTATGAGTACTCTCAGATTTATGGTGGTACACCTGCGAAATATTCAAAACTTTTTCAAATTTCGAAGTGGAGACCAGCTGGGTATATCGAGAATTCCCTATTCACCTGTAAAACTTACAAGCGATATTCAAATGATCCAATTTCACTAATTTACTAAAAGGTGAAGAAATCAAAAACAAATTACGGGAACTTGAGAAATGGTTAATTTTTCCAACAAGCTCACTCAGCTACTGGCGAAATTGAACCCAGAGGAGCCTCAAAAATCGTCAGCGCGAACAGAAGGTTGACAAAGATGGTCAGCGGAGACTATTACCGATAGAAAGGCTTTGAATGAAAAGTGAGGATGCTGAAGTCATTCGGTGCAAATTGTTCTTCGGAAGGCTTCTCCCCATTTTCCAAACTGCTTTCTAAAGATCTCCTGCCAATCAGGGTCCATGCTGTCCACCACGTATCCAACTCCTCTGTCGCGATAAATAACAGTAAAGCTTTGGCTTCTGTGAAAGAACCTCAAGGAATCTCTTCGGGAAAAATTTTAAAGAATTATTTGTACATGAGGTAATCATAGATTTTCCAGCGCTAGAACATCCATAATTGGATTCGATGGGGACTACCGGCAAAGTCAAATCCGAAATGAGTTTGTCCATTTTTCACTAATGTGCAAGCATTGAGCTCACATTAGTATTTTTTCTGTTGATTTCAATCAATGTTCTTACTTCAGACTCAAGGGAACAAATCCTGAGCACAGGGGTACCGTGAACAAAGATCAATGCCTTCCTCCAATTTTAAAATGGGTACGGATAAGCGTCTTCAGATTTGCCTAGACTCACTCAAATCTAAACTTGTCAAACACCCGAAGTCCCCCTGAAGTTTAAAATTTCGATCGCAGTGGATTGTCCAGACGAAATGGAAGGAATTCCTTTTTTGAGGACAGCTTTCCAGTTGGGAGAATAGCTTTTCCCAACCAAGAATTCAAGTCTTTCACATGTGAAATCAACATACCGTCGGGTTACTACGGATAAAATTATCTTGCTGAACTTACAGACAGTCCCGTCTCAATCGACCAGTACTTTTCGGAGTGGGATTTTTTTCACCACTTAGGCGAGGAGATATCGGTCAACTGAGTTTTTAGTCAAATCAATCACTTCCAGCTTCAATTGAAGTCCCAATGAAGGAATGAAAAGATCAGAAATATTAGTTTCTGAGAGATTCAATTACTTTATGGATTGGTTAAGGTTTTGAAGGGGAAGACAGGAAGTTTGGATCACGGTAGTTTCTGGCTTAGATCCAGTTCTTTAAGGTTTTTTCAGTTTGGAAATATGTTCGCCATTGTTGAACCCACTATTTGGGCAGGATCATAGCGCTGCAGGCTAATCAAAGCAATTGAGCACTGCAAAGCTGCATAATTGGAGTTTGGGGTAAGCTTCCAATGACTGAATTGACTTTAGATTGGTAAGCAATCTATGTCAGAAACTTTTGGTAGAAGAGATATTTAAGCTCTTAAGCTTAATCGGCAATACTTGATAAACTGAATATCGGAGGTCGGGGTGTTTGAACACATCCAAATGCTCCAGAAAGGTAATATTCGAAATGGACTAAAAAGCGGGTGATATTGGTATTGCTCATATCGACGTAGCGGAAGCTGAACGCAAGGCCCCTCGATTGGACTCAGATTCAAGGATAGGCGGTAGTACCGGAAAGATCGAGGCTATCTACGGCTAACAAAATTTATAAAAGCTGATTTATATGCCACTGAGTTCGATCAGAAAAAGCTGGAATCGAAGTTTGGAAATAGCTCTTTCCATTGGTGGCTTGATGCCTTTTCCACCACTCCTCAGGCATTCCTCGTCCCGACTAACTTTGTGGTATATGATAGCATGGCAATTCTTAAGTTCTCACCTAGGCCGTTTTTTCCTGGAGAGTTTACTTCAACAAATCGTGCTTTGTATTAGAAACTTTTTCATTTTTGGTTCCAACTGCAGTGAATGGTCTGATCTAATGAGCAACAAAAAACACAGGCATCCGTCAACCTTCTTGATAAGGTTTCACATCTGATTTTTGAACTGAAGATTGATGTCTTTGTAAGAAAACTCAATGTCTTTCAAATAAGAAGTGACGTCTTTATTGGTGACTACTTTTCGATCAAGCAGCAAAATCATCTTCAACCTGCACTAGGCCGTCTCTAAAAATCTTTCAGAATAGCTCTCACGGATACCACGTCCTTTGTCCCTCGCGCGAAGTCTCCTTTGAGCCAAATGGTATTTAAATAGGTATTCCCAAAAAGCGAACTTGATCTTCAACCTTTGAGGAATAGCTATCGATTTTCGTCTTTGGTGTAAGCCTTTTATAGTTGCCGCAAAACCGCTGTAGCTCAGAAGTAGCAATCAAAAGGGTTAAAAGAGATCACTATTAAGTTCTGATCATAAATGTATTTCTGAATAGTTTCCTTCATTCACCGGGTCAAAGCTTGACCAGATTAAAGAAATGCAACCAACCTGTCATTAAAACTGGTCCGGTTAAACTGATTGAACCTCAAATACCAGACCTCAATTTGGAAGAAATGGAATTTCCACATCCGATACGGTTTTCACAATCGGAGATTTCAGTTTTTCATTTCATAGAGAAATAAGGTTGAGGTAGTCTGGCTTGTAATCTGTTTTTGGTGAAGGCTTCAGGGGAACTTTTGAATCCTGAAAAGCTTTCTCAAAATTCATAAAACCAAGTTCGTGACTGAGTGGATGAAGAAAATCCCTTCTCCTCCACCCGACAGGTTATGTGAATAATTTCTTAAAAGGTTTCGAAAAGAAAACGTCATCAAATACCCATCATATCCCAGACGTTTTCGGGTTGAAAGTTCAAGATGAATGCGTGACGGGTTCTCTTTTTCCTTTATAACGAATTGGGGTCTGTACCTCAGAAATACCAAGCCTTATCCCGGTGGAAGTTAAAGATATTTGAGGATAGGAATGAACTCAATACCGTAATTGAATAAATTGGGCTTTAAGTTCTTTTGGAATGGAAGAAGTCCTGATTAAATCAAACAAGATCTGAATGACAACCTTGGTCGAAGGGGCACATTGTGATAAAGTGAATGCAATTCAGGATAATACCACCTAATTTCCTCCATTTGGGATTCTCAGCCATTGAATCTTCTAAAAAATTGGATTGATTGTTTGGTTAGATGACGCTATCTACCGTCATCTTTTTATAGTCCCAGGGCTGCCTAAGCCTTGCCCCTGGAACTATAGAGATACTTGCGAAGAATATCCGCAATAAGATGAGGGTTAATTCTCATAACTGAGGTTTCAGTCACTCTCAGCGTCGCCGAGCATGATCATCCAAAATCAATGGTTCTACAGCCAAATTTGGGTTTTGCTTTTTCTCGACGTAAGATGGTTGATATCTTTTTTTAGTGGTGTCTTTGTAATTCAAATAACCTGTCTCGGATGGATGTACCTTTAAACGCTGATAGATAGTAATCACACCTACATATCTGCCATCAGGCTGACGCTCTAGATCAGAGATTGTATTGAATATCATACCAGGTAATATTTACTCCGACGTAGTTCAAAGCATCAATCGCTGCAGAAGTATCCGTCTTACTTTTATAATGAAGCGATGTCATTTGAGTTGATGCTTGATACATCCGGCATCTCTGCACCTGGGCGAAAAGCTCTTCAAGCACGGTCCATCACTCCGTTAGCTCTGAAACTGAGTTCTTTGCTACCGATGATGCTGATGTATTTTGGAAAGGTCTTTTACCTTTTTCAAGTGCAGAGAGTCAATTGCTGCTTTTTCTAGCTGGCTAACGTTTGTCAGATTGCGCCATATACTGCCAATGGAGCTGGCAAAGAATAAGCCTAGGAAAAAGGGTAAGGATATTTTTTCATTTTAGTTTTTTTAAGAGTTAAGGCTTTTTAATTTTCTTCTCATTCAACGCTCAGAAACTTTACCATTGGCATCAAGTCTAATGGTCACTAGATGTAGTTTAAGATTCTTTTTTGTGTCTTTCAAGTAATCCAAATACTTTTTTTGATGGTAAGTTTTGGCTCATCATAATCCTTAATACCATTTTCTTCATGGATTACGATCAATACTGGAGTCTCTTGATTTGAAAACATAGCCCAATGCCTGCTGGAATCGACTGTGTTTTGGCGGCATTTTACCGCTACTTGCCCGTTAGCCACACCATTAAATGCATTTTCAAGGTTTTCAAGCAGCCATTTCCTTTCTGCTGATTCGTTTTCGCTTCCACATTAGGTGCCCGGCGGTGGGGTCACTTGCTCTATCTGAGCGGAGGAGGCAGGTGGCAGCTACTACTTTTCTTTTTTGCTTTTACAAAGCTCCCCAAAGCTTAGGAAATGCTAGCGAGGATAAATAACCAA